>Ga0182015_10003631_pt1 | contig 17143 bp, 15 predicted proteins | sample 712P3MmetaG_FD_120478 | JGI IMG/M metagenome (GOLD analysis project Ga0182015, IMG submission 120478) | Permafrost microbial communities from Stordalen Mire, Sweden - 712P3M metaG | ecosystem: Environmental > Terrestrial > Soil > Wetlands > Permafrost | place: Sweden: Stordalen | collected... | reverse complement strand
CGTCGCGGGCGTCCTGTATCGCGTCGCCCGACGCGAGCAGAGCCTTGCTCGGCATGCATCCGCGTAGGATGCACAAGCCGCCGAGCGGACCGTGGTCGACGAGCGCGACGTTACAGCCGACGTCGCGCGCGGTGCGCGCGGCAGCGTATCCGCCGGATCCCGCGCCTACGACGACCACGTCGTGACGAAGGCGCCGACGTTCCATCACCGGCCGGCCGGACGCGCACCCAGCCGATGCGTCGATTCGATAAAGCGCACCGTCCCGCCGGAATGGACCAAAATTGAGTGGGTGCGCGCTTGATTACCAAAAAAGCGAACGCCACGAACGAGGTCGCCGTCGGTAATGCCCGTCGCGCAGAAGATCACGTCGTTGCTGGCAACGAGATCTTCGAGCTCCAAGACGCGGTCGAGGTCGCCGAAGCCCATTCCTATCGCGCGCTCGGCCTCAGCCTCGTTTCTCGGCTGCAACCGTCCCATGAAGTTGCCGCCCAAACACTTGATCGCCGCCGCCGCGAGCACCCCTTCGGGGGCGCCGCCGGTGCCCATCGACACGTGAATTCCTGTCGATGGGATTGCCGTCGCGATGCAGGCATCCACGTCGCCGTCGGAGATCAAACGAATGCGAGCTCCGGCGGCCCGGACCTCCGCGATCAGGTCGGTATGCCGCGGGCGATCGAGAATGATGACGCAAACGTCGCCGATCGGTTTTTCGAGCGCGTTCGCGACCGCTTCCAGATTATCGCGAACCGGAGCGTCGATGTGCACGTACGATGCCGCCTTGGCTCCAACCGCAAGCTTTCGCATGTAGGTGTCGGGAGCGTGCAGCAGCCCGCCGCGCTCCGCGATCGCCATGACGGCAATCGCGTTCGGCAGGCCGTTGGCAACGAGATTCGTTCCCTCAACCGGGTCGACGGCAATGTCGACCTCGCGGCCGCCGCTGCCGACCTCTTCGCCGATGAACAACATGGGCGCTTCGTCGCGCTCGCCCTCGCCGATGACGATGCGTCCGGAGATATCCATCTCGCCCAGCGACTCGCGCATCTTTTCCACCGCGGCTCCGTCGGCCGCATCGCGCTCGCCCTTGCCCATCCACCTCGACGCGGCCAAGGCCGCATTTTCGGTCACTTTTACGAAGTCGAGCGAATGTACCGTGTGATCCATCAGCGCGCGAGAGCCGGAGCGAAACATAACGGTGGCCTACAAGGGAAGCGGCGCATTTCCTTTTAAAAACGTTTCACCGTGTTCGCGCAAACCGAGTGGTCGACGCCGCTTCACCCACGGCTCCCTCGCCTGGGCGATCTTTCGCTTGCAGGTTGGCCTGCCACGGCGGGGGTCGCGCTTTCCGGAGCCACGCTAGGATTCTTTGGCTGGTACGCACTCGTCGTTCCGCACCATCACGGGTTGGTAAGCGAAGTCGGTTTGATCGCCGGCACCGCCGGCGGCATCGCCATCGCGTTGGCCGTGTGGATCGGCTATGCACGATACCTTGCGTATCGAGCAGGTACGACGCTCGTGCGCTCGCTGCGATACGACGCACTGACGTGGCCACCGTTCCTGCTGCTCTGGCTGACGTTCGTTTTCTCGTCGCCGTTCGCGCACGGAGCCCGGCTCTTTCTGATAGGCGTCGCACTCTTTTGCATCGGCAAGGTGCTCATAGCCGCACGCTTCAACCAAACGGTCCGCGAAGTGCTTATCGATTTCGCCGCGACGCGCCTGGCCATCATCGTCATCGCAGAACTCGCCGCGGTGATCATCGGGCAGCGTGCCGGTACCCACGTGCAGGAATCGTCCCATTTGCTCCTCGCGGTGTGGGGGCGCTGGGACGCCGTCCATTATCTCGACATCGCCACCTCGGGTTATCAGGGCACGGACATGGCATTCTTCCCGCTCTACCCGTTGCTCATTCGCGCCGTCGGCGCGCTCGCCGGCAACCATCTCATCGCCGGACTGCTCATCTCCAACGCGTGCTTCTTTTTCGGGTTGCTCTATCTCTATAAGCTGCTGGAGCATGAGTACGATCGTGCGGTTGCACGCCGGGCGATATTTTACGTCTCGATCTTTCCCACGGCGGTCTTCTTCACGGCAGTCTACACCGAGTCGCTCTTCTTCATGCTCACCGTGGCGGCATTTTATTACATGCGAGCGCGGCTCTGGTGGATCGCCGCAGGCGTCGGCTGTCTCGCCGCGCTCACGCGGGTCGAGGGCGTCCTGCTGATCGTGCCGTTCGTCATGGAATGGTCGGCCGCGCGAGACACCGGCGACCGCGCCTCCGTAGCCGATCTCGCCGCCGGCCTTCTGACCCCTCTCGGGCTCGCGCTCTATATGGGCTACCTATGGGTGCTACGCGCCGACCCCCTTTACTTTTCACACGTGCAGATTCACTGGAACCGGCATTTGGCACCGCCGTGGGTTTCGCTGATCAATGCGTCCGAAAAGATTCTGCACGGCAGTGGCCCGCTGGTGGTAGCCAAGGAGTCGCTCGAGGTTGCCTTCACGCTCCTCATGATCGGCGTGCTGCTCGGCGGACTGCATCGGCTGCGACCATCGTACATCGCTTATATGGGGCTCTCGATTCTCGTTCCCATGTCGACCTCCAACTTGATGTCCATGCCGCGCTTCGCTTTGGTGCTCTTCCCGATGTTCGCGATTCTCGCGCGCTGGGGCGAGCGTCCGTGGGTGAACAACGTCATACTCGCCTTTTCGCTCCCACTACTCGGCCTTTTCACGGTTCTTTTTGCGGATTGGTATTGGGTTGCGTAGGCGCGGCGTGCGTCAATTCGTCAAGTTTGCGGTCGTCGGCGCTTCGGGCATGGTCGTCAACTTTCTGGTCGCCCACGCGCTCGAGCGAACGACCTCCCTCTCCTGGTTTACCGATTTTGCCATAGGCTTCATGGTCGGCGGTGTATCCAACTACGTCTTCAATCGAATTTGGACGTTCGGCTCCCGCCGGAACCCGCTCGTCGAAGGCCTGCAGTTTCTCACGGTCTCCGCCGTCGCGCTGCTCGTGGGAAAGATCGTGTTTGCCGCGGCCGCGCACTTCGAGATCCGTCATTTCACGGCCACGTGGTTCGTCGCGACCCTCTCGGGAACGTTCGTCAACTTCTTCATGAATAAGTACTGGACGTTCCGTCACCTCAATTGAAGCGCATCTATTGGAGCGTCGGTCTTCTCGCTATTGCGGCACTCGCGATCGCATTACGCTTGCACGGCATCGCGAATCCGATCATGGATCATCCAGGCTGGCGTCAAGGCGACACCGCGGCCATCGCGCGCAACTTCGCCCAGCTCCGCTTCAACATTCTCTACCCGCAGACGACCTATAACGGGCCGCCGCCCAACTACGTCGAGCTGGAGCTCCAGATCGTTCCCTTCTTGGGGGCGGCGATCTATAAACTCGTCGGCGTGCACGTCGTCATCGGACGGCTCATCGCCCTTGGATTCAGCGTCGCGACCGTGGTCACGATCGCCTTTTTCGCGCGTTGGCTTTTCGACGACGCGCTCGCCGGTTTGATCGCGGCATTCTTCTACGCCGTCTTTCCGGGGAGCGTCTACTACGGTCGAACCTTCATGCCCGATTGCGCGATGACGTTTTTCTTGACCGCCGCACTCTACGCGGCGACGCGGCTTTTCAGCGGTCAACGCCGCATGACTCCGGGCGCTGTGGCGGCGACCACGGCACTCGTCGCGCTAGCCTATCTGGCCAAGCCGGTAGCCGTATTTGCGATCTTCCCGATTGGCCTGCTCATTTGGCCCCGCGCGCGCAAGGCTGCCTCCGCCTCGGTTTCAGGCGCGATCGTCCTTCTGCTGCCGCTCGCCGCTCTGTGGCTCTACGACCGGCGCGTCTCTTCCTATGCGGAGTGGCATTGGGCAAGCGGCATCACCCGTGTGCACGTTCTTCCCGCGCTAGAAACGGCATTCTCGAATGCGTCGGCATTCCTCGCGAAATGCACGCTTTTCCGCATCGTCCTGGGCATGCTGCGCCAAACTATGCTCGGCACTATCTCATTCGTCCTCAGCGTCGCCGCGTTTGCGCTGCTCCCCTGGCTGCGTCCCCGCAACCCGGGCGTGTTATGGGGGTGGCTTGCCGGCGGACTGATCTACGTATTCGTCGTCGTAACGGTCGAGCGCGTCGACTACTACATGCTGGCGCTGCTGCCGCTTTGCGCGCTGGTCATCGGCGGACTCGGAGCCCGCTATGTGACGTTCATGCGCGGCGTCGACGCAGCGGCAACGGCCCGCTATGCGCTCGTTGCGTTCGCACCGATCGTCGCAGCCTTCGCTCTCTTCGCGACGCGTGCGCCTGTCGAAGCCTACTACCAGTACAACGGAGGGGCGTATCGCGAGGCACTCGCGCTCAATCGCGCGCTACCGCCGAACGCGCTCCTGGTAATCGGCCACTACGGTCCCGATCTTCAATACTACATCGATCGCTTCGGCTGGGAAGAAGATCCGCTGCTGTGGACGCCGTTCGACGAAGAGAGCGCGATTGCCAAAGGGGCGCGCTACTTCGTTTCCGTCGAGGGGTCCCGCTTGAATCACAATCTCGAGCTGTGCGGGTGGCTGCAGCGCTTTCCTACGCTGCGCTGGAGCGGCGGGTGGACGGTCTACGAAACGGATCCGCAACGGGAGCTGCCCGGCGCGTCCGCATTCTGGCGCGCGTTTCGCGCGGCGGAACGTGCGGGCCGCGGCCGCGCCTTCCTCGATGGAGGCGGCCTCTGCCGGGTCTAAGGGCTAGAGGTTACCGGCGCTCCAGTCGTCGAGTAAGCTATGGAAGGCCGCCGGTCCGACCGCGATGCTGCCGCGGAACGGATAGTCGAGCGCCATCGTGAGAAAGAGGACCAGCCCGATTATCAAGCTCAGACCGCCAATCATGAGTTGCTGCATCACCCTACGCTCGAAACCAAATAGAAAGGTGAACCCCACCGTCACGTAGGCTCCTGCGATCAGCACGCCCCACATGATTCCATTGATCCCGATGAAATCGATCGTCAGCCGTGTTTGCCGATCCATGAGCGCGGTGTCGATTGCGGCAAGCATCTCTGAATGGATATCGGCGAGCCTCTCGGACGTAACCGGCAGATCACGAACGGTCCGGTCTGCCTGCTCCAGAAACGGGTTGGAGATGTTCGTCTTTTCGCCGCGGCGCATGCGCGGCCACTCCACGTCTATGACGGATCGCACGTAGGCTTGCAGCAGCCGCCGCAAGACCGGCGCATTGGGAAACGAGTCGGCATCGCGGTAGACGGTCGCGATCGCCGTGGTTTCCTCGTAACTGCGCGCTTGCGCCGCCTCAAAGCGTTCCCAGACGCCGATCGCCACGAACCCGAGTAAAACCGCGTAGACGACGCCGATTACGGCGAGGATGAAGCCTGCACGATCGTTATGGGCCGAGAGGACTTCGCCTGAAGTAACGCGCGCGACGAGCAGTCCAGTGACCAGCGTAGAGATGACGAAGCCGCCGACGATCGCGACGCCGGCGGCCCAAGTAGGAAGTGATTCCAGCCAGGCAATCATGGCAGCGGCAGCAGCGACGCGGCGCCAAAGGTCGTCGCCTGCGAGGGCGCTTCCGGCACACCCGACGATACGAGCTGCCGGTACAGGATGAGCCGATTAGTATTCTTGGCAATCTCGAGCTGCAGCTCGTAACTCCGCTTGATTGCCGAGGTGAGATCGTCGGTATCGAACGTATAGACGAAACGCCGCAGATCGCGAAGGAGCAGCGCGTTGGCGGTATCGAGCTGCTGATAGGCGTGTTGAAGCTCGACACCGGTAGTACGGTAGGTGGGGTAGTTTGAAACGACGATCTCGCGCTTGAGTTTGGCCGACTCGATGGTCGCCTTAAGCGCGGCCAGCGGAGCACTCTGCGGACCGACGGCCAAACCCGCATCGACCGTCGCCAGTGCGTCGTCGAAGTTGCCCTCGGCGAACTCTTCGCGCGCCAGCGCGGCCGCAGCGCGCACGTATCCGCTTTGGGCTGCCGAGTCTTGTGGATCGACGCGGAGCGCCAAGCGATAGGCGAGGGCGGCGTCCCGCGCCTCCCCGTGATCCAACGCCAGGTCCCCCTGGTGGACCCGCGTATTGACGATCCATCGCTCGATGGGCCCGGCGCATCCGCAAAGGAGCGCGGCGCCGCAAAATGCGGCGACTATTCTAAATTCGAACCTGACCGGCAAAGCGAGAAACCACCTCAATCACGACGGCCGCGGGGTAGAGGATCGCCTGCGAGAGCAGCGATCCGATGATGGCCGTCACGGAGAGATAGAACACCATGGAGCGGACTTCCTCGATGGTGCGCTTGCCGTGGATGGCCTGGTCCGTGATCATCGCTGAGGTCGGATCGACGAACAAGGTGAAGGCGATCGTGCCGACGCCGTTGACGATGCCGGAAAGCCCGATCGCCGTCCTGGCGACGTTGGCGTCGAGCACGGACGCGAGATATGACGACTGCACGCCGATTGCGTACACGCACATGACCACTGTATTGAAGATGAGCAAGCGTTTCGGAAGAACCCGCCAGTCGAAGCGGCGAAGCTCCGCTAGCGAGGGCAACCTCTGCGAGCGTACGATGTCGGCGATCACGCGCGGCGATGCGAGGCGTGCGAGGGAGTGCGGTATGGACCCGCGCGCTTCGAACGATCGAACGCCGCGCCGGAACATGTAGGTAAACATCGGAAGGAAGAGCGCCAGCACGGCCATGCCGATGCTTCCCGCAAAGACGATCCAACGAAGCTGCATCTCGAACACGTGCTGCCAGACCGGAGCGAGCACCGGGTCGGCGCGCACGGCGTTCCCGGCCTCGTCCGAAAGCGGTCCGATGAAAAAGGCCATGAAGAGATTTGCCAGCCGGCCCGTGGTAACGAATAGATTGAACAACGAGATCGACGTCGCTATGCGTTTGGTCTGGACGCCCGCCAACCGCGCGGCGTACGCTCCAATCGTCACGCCCTGTACGATAAAGGTAATCACCATCGCGCCGATCAGTTTGCCGGACCATAGGTGCGCGACGGCAACCGCGGCCAGGGTCACGCAGCGCTCTCGCTCCACACGATCGACGACTCGTCAACCGGACCTACGATGGTCAGACCCAGGTTTTTCTCGACGAGCAGCTCGTTGGCGAGTTGCCACACCTCCTCCGACGTGACCGCGTCGACACTGCGCTCCACCTCTTCGGGGCTCACGTCGCGGCCCAGGACGAACTCGTTTCGGCCCAGGCGGATCATTCGGCTCGAGGTGGACTCGAGGGAGAGCGTGAGGTTGCCCTTGACGTGCTCCTTGGCCAATCGAAACTCGTCCGGGCCGATCGGTTCTTCGCGCACGCGAGCGAACTCGGCGACCGTCAGATCGATGCACGACTGCACGTGTTCCGGTGACGTGGCGGCGTAGACGCCGAACAGGCCGGCACCGCGATACCCAGCCTGGAACGAATAGACGCTGTAAACGAGTCCGCGACGCTCGCGGATCTCTTGGAAAAGCCGGCTCGACATTCCCCCGCCAAGAACGGTGTCGAGCAACGCCAGCGCGTAACGCCGGTCGTCACGGAGGCTGAGCCCCTGCGTGCCGAGCACGACGTAGGCCTGCTCGCTGTCCTTATGACGAATCTGACGGGCGGGCGTCGCGGCCGGGGATTGCGGTTCGGGAAGGCGGCACGAGCCGTTAAAGCCTTGGAACTGCTCGCATACCAGCTCCGTGAAGCGCTCGTGCTCGAGGTTGCCGGCAGCCGCTACGACGATCGAGTTGGGCGCGTAGTGGAGGCGCATGTGTGCGCGCAGGTCCTCGCTCGTAACCGCGACGACGGTTTGCGCGAAGCCGATCGTCGGCTCGCCCAGACTCGAGTCGCTCCACATCGTTTTCAAAAACAGGTCGTGGATGAGATCGTCGGGCGAGTCCTCGTACATCTTGATCTCTTCGAGCACGACGTTCTGCTCTTTGGCGAGTTCCTGCGGATCGTGACGCGAGTGCAGGAACATATCCGCCAGCACGTCGAGAGCCAGCGGCATGTGGCGGTCGATGACGCGCGCGTAGTAGCACGTCGACTCCTTGTCGGTGAACGCGTTGAGATTTCCGCCGACGCCGTCCATCGCTTCGGCAATGTCGCGCGCGCTTCGGCGCTGCGTTCCTTTAAAGAGCATGTGCTCGACCAAATGCGAGATGCCTCGCCGCTCGGGCGGCTCGGCGGAAGAGCCCACGTCCGCCCAGATTCCAACGGTTGCCGATCTCACGCCCGGCATCGCTTCGGTGATCACGCGCACGCCGTTAGGAAGTTCGGTTTTCCTATACATGGTTCATCGTCACCCGGAGGACCCAAGCGCACTGCGCATCCAGTCGCGATCCCAGTAGACCCCGCTCCCTCCGTGCAGCGCCCGCTCGCGTAGCGACTCGAGAGGCTCGGAACGCCGAACGGTCACGCTAAATACCGTGCGTGAAGTCGGCCTTGCCAAATCGCCGCTGACGACTTCCCCTCGCCCGACCTCGAGCGGAACGCTCGTCCAAAAATCGATCTCTTCGGTAGCCGGCGCGGCCCGAAAAACGTCGCTCGCGAGGGCAACGACTTCGCCCACGAACAATATTCGCGAGAGTGGGTGGTGAAACTTCACGCCCCACATGCGTATGCCCACGATCAGGTGCCGCCCGACTTCGTTTGCCGAAACCTGATTCACCTCGGCAGACCACGAGGTGCGGAAGATCGCCTGCCCGATGCGGATCGCGACGTCGCGGCGATTGCCGGCCGCCCGCGCCGCCGCGTCCAGATCGCCGATACTCGGCGCGGCAGCGCGACATGCGGCCGCGGCGGCCAGTGCCGCCAGGACGAGCGCGCTAGTACGACTGCGCAAAGTACGCCCGAACGCGGGCCGGCTCCCCACACGCCGTGCACCGCTCGTCGCCCGCCTCGAGTGGGCGCAAGACGCGCGTCGTCGCGGTCGTCACACGCTTGACCTCCGCTTCGCATTCGGGCCGCTCGCACCATGGAATATCGATCATGCCCCCACGCCTCGCGCAGAGATCGAAAAACTCCTGGTGATCCTGCGCCCCGACCGTCCGCGCGTCGCGAAACGCCTTTGCCTGCTCGTAGAGCGAATCTTGAATATCTCGCAGCAAGTCGCGCAGTACGGTTCCGATTGCGGACGCCGCAACGTTTTGCCGCTGTCCCGCTTCGTCACGATTGCGGTCCCGCCGCGCCAGCACGGCCGTCCGGGCATCGACATCGTGCGGACCAATCTCGATGCGCACTGGTACGCCGCGCAGGTCCCACTCGCTGTACTTCCACCCGGGCTGCTCCTGGCGCGCGTCTACCCGCACCCGAAAACCCGCACGCCACAGCTCCTGCGCCAATTCGTTACAACGCGCGATCGCGCGATCGTCGCCGGACCGGACGATCGGTATCAAAACCGCCTCGATCGGGGCGAGCTTTGGCGGAATGCGCAGCCCGCGGTCGTCCCCATGCACCATGATCAGGCCGCCGATCATCCGCCACGAGATGCCCCACGACGTCGTGTAGACGTGCTTGATCTTTCCGTCCGCACCGGCGAACGTGATGTCGTAGGCGCGCGCGAAATTCTGCCCGAGATCGTGCGACGTTCCCGACTGCAGCGCTTTGCCATCCGGCATCAACGCTTCGATCGAGTACGTTTCCACGGCACCGGGAAAACGCTCCCCGGCACTCTTACGACCCGAATAGACTGGAATCGCGGCGACGTTTTCGGCAAAGTCGCGGTAGAGGTCGAGGATGCGCAGCGTCTCTTCGCGCGCTTCGGCGGCCTCGGCATGGGCGGTGTGGCCCTCCTGCCAGAGAAACTCCGTCGTGCGAAGAAATGGGCGCGTCGCCTTCTCCCAACGCACGACGTTGGCCCACTGATTGATGAGGATGGGGAGATCGCGGTACGACTCGATCCACTGCGCGTACATCGTGCCGATGATTGCCTCGGATGTAGGCCGAATCGCCAAACGCTCCGTGAGCGTTTCGCTCCCGCCTTGCGTCACCCAGGCGACCTCCGGGGCGAATCCCTCGACGTGCTCGGCCTCGCGGATCAGTAAGCTCTCCGGGATCAGCAGCGGGAAATAGGCATTCTCGTGTCCGGTCGCCTTAAAGCGTTCGTCGAGCTCCCGCTGAAGGTTCTCCCAAAGAGCGAACCCGTAGGGTCGTAGAACGATGCAACCCCGAACGGGCGCATAGGAGACCAGTTGCGCCTTGAGGCACACGGCCGTATACCATGCGGAAAGATCGGCGGCTTTCGGAGGGATCTCCTTGATCGCGCCGGCGGCGAGCGCTTCGGACATGACCGGCCCCGTTTCGATTGACGCGCTGCAAGCGCCTTCGCCGGGAACTCCGGCGCGCGCCTCGCAATAGCATCATGATGCCTAAACCCGCGCGAATCTATACCCGAACCGGCGACGACGGAACGACGGGCCTCATCGGCGGCCGGCGCGTAAAGAAGAGCGCGCGGCGCATCGAAACGTACGGCACCGTCGACGAACTTTCGAGCGCGATCGGGGTGGCGCGCGCGGCCTTGCGCCCGATGCTGTCGGCGAATGCGCGCGCAGCACGGCTCGACGCGTGGCTCGCGTGGACGCAAGACGTTCTCTTCAATCTCGGAAGCGAGCTTGCGACCCTCGCGCAGCAGGACGGCGCCGATGGGCCGCACGTCGAGGCCGCCGATGCTGAGGCGCTCGAACACGCTATCGACGTCGCGCAGAGCGAACTTCCCGCACTCACGCAGTTCATCGCTCCGGGCGGCTCGCCGGCCGGCGCTCTACTGCATGTTGCCCGGACGATTTGCCGGCGGGCCGAGCGCCATGCCGTCGCGTTGGACGACCAAGAGTCCGGCGCGGTCTCGAGCGAGGCGGTGCGCTATCTGAATCGGCTCTCGGACGCGCTCTTCGTCTGGGCGCGATGGATCAACGACGCGTTCGACGAGCCCGAACACGTGTGGAATCCGGCAAGCCGGCCTCCGGCAAGCTAGGTTCCCCCCGGTTTCTCTGCGAAGCGACGGCACGATGTCTTTCTTCGCCACCCTCTTCGCCACCACGAACGTCGTGAAGCTCCGCGAGTTAGGGAAGAGAAAGATCCTCCGGCGGGCCCTCACCGCCAAGGATCTCGTCGCCATTGGCTTGGGCACCATGATCGGCGGCGGCATCTTCACCACGATCGGCACCGGGGTGAAGGGCGCCGGGCCGGCGGTGATCGTCTCCTACCTCCTCGCCGGGCTTACGTCGTTCTTCGCGGCGCTCTGTTACGCCGAGCTCGGTGCGATGGTTCCGGTCGCCGGCAGCGCCTACACGTACGCCTACGCGACGATGGGCAAACTCTTCGCCTGGATCATCGGCTTCGCGCTCATCTTCGAATACGGCATCAGCGCCGCGCCGGTCGCTCAGCAATTCTCCGCCGCGATCCAAGACGTCGTCAAGAGCGCCGGGTTCGGGCTCCCCGGATGGGCGCAGCAATCCAATCTCATCCTCCACGGCGCCTGGTGGTTTCCCTCGAGCTGGGACCTCGCACATTCGCAGTGCGATCTGTTGGCCGCGCTCTTCGTCATCGGACTGAGCATGCTGCTCTCCGTCGGCATCCGGGAGTCGGCGACGGTCAACAACGTCTTCGTCGTGCTCAAGATTTCGGCGCTGGCGGTCTTCATCGTCGCCGGACTCTTTCTCTTCCACGCCGCAAACCTGCACAATTTCAATCCGGTAGGATGGGGTACGCTGCGGCCGTTCGGTGGGCTCGCCGACTATTCGTCGTCGGCGCAGCCCTACGGTATCATCGCCATCGGCGCGTACGTCTTCTTCAGTTACATCGGCTTCGATACGGCGACCACCACGGCCGAGGAATGCAAGAACCCGCAGTTCGACGTTCCCGTCGGAGTTATCGGCGCGCTGGCGATTGGCACGCTCATCTACTGCGCGACCGCGATCGTACTCGTCGCCGCCGTGCCATGGAATCACGTGCCGATAAAAAATCCGCTCGTGTACGCTCTCGCGCCGCTCCACGTTCCAGGTCTGAACTGGATCATTACCATCGGCGTCCTGGCGGGCACGACCAGTGTCGCCCTCGCTTCGTTGCTCGGCCAATCGCGCATCTTCTACGTTATGGCCCGCGACGGCATGTTGCCCCCGGCGGTCGCAGCCATCCACCCGCGTTTCAAGACCCCGTTCCTTACGACGATGATCACGGGCATCGCGGTGGCGATTTTGGCGCTCATCGTGCCGCTTAACAACCTGCTCAATCTCGTCAACATCGGAACCCTGATTGCCTTTACAGTCGTTTGCGGCGGCGTGCTCTATCTTCGGAAGCGTAATCCCGATCTGCCGCGCAGCTTCCGCGTGCCATTCGTTCCGCTCTTTCCCATCCTCGGGATCGTCTTTTCGCTTTTCCTCGCGGTCTTTGGCCTGTCGCGCGCGACCTGGACGTGGTTCCTCATCGCCCTCGTCTGCGGCCTGGTCTTCTTCTTCGCTTATGGATTCAGGAAATCGAATCCCGAGGCCGTCGTGCCCGTCGAAGAGCCTGAAGGCCTCAGCGAGCTCCCGTAGACGTTAGTGCGTTTCGGGGGAAACGGAGTTTGGCGCCATACCGATACCCGGAGTATTCACCTCGATGCGTGCGTTGTGCTCGTCGTATTTCGCGCGCACGTTGAGCGCGTGCGCAACCGCCTCGAGCGACACCATGACGCGACCGCGTACGCGAAACGGCGGCCGGCGAAGGGTGAGCGGCATGCCGTTGACGCGCGCGTGCGAATCGCCGACGCGCAGCGTCAACGTCTGACCGCCCAGCGTCACGCTAATCTTTCCGGTTTTCGTATCGACCTCCGTCTCCGCGCCCAACGCGTCGGCAATCGAGCGCAGCGGCACGTAAACGTGCGCATTGGCGGTGGTGATCGGAGCAACGTCACTGTCGACCCGCTCGCCGTCCACCAGCATGACGATCGGTCGAGAGAGCACGAGGAGTACGGCCGCGGTGAGCGCGACGCCGCCGATCAGCGCGAGGGTCCGCCAGCGCAGCGCAGCGTACGAGCGGACAATTCGCGAAATCACGTCACGCCGATCTCGCCGAGATAGGCGGGATATTTTTCCGCGATCACCTTCTCGATTTCGAGGCGCAGCATGCCGAGCAGTTCGCTTTCGGGGTAGGTTCCCACGAGCTCGCCGGCGCGATAGATGGCGCCTTTACCTTTCCCGCCCGCGACCCCGACGTCGGCCATTTTCGATTCTCCAGGTCCGTTTACGACGCAGCCCATCACCGCCACTTTAACCGGCGCACTGTACGACTTCGCGATCGCTTCCACGGCGCGTCCCAGCTCGAGCACCGAGATCTCTGCGCGCCCGCACGACGGGCAGGCCGTGATTTCAAACCCTTTCTCACGCAAGCCGAGCGATTTGAGAATCCCCCAGCAGACCGGCACCTCTTCGATCGGATCGTCGGCAAGCGAAACGCGAATCGTGTCGCCGATGCCTTCCCAGAGCAGAATCCCAAGCCCGATGGACGACTTGATCGTTCCATCGCGCAGGAGACCCGCTTCCGTGATGCCGAGGTGCAGCGCGTAGGGCGTACCCCGCTCGCGTAACCGCCGATCGGCCAACCGGTACGCTTCCACGGTGGTCTCCACATCGTGCGCCTTGAGGGATATCGCGATGTCGGTGTGACCGTGCTCCTCGAGCATCTCGACGTGGCGCAGCGCCGAGAGGACCATCGCTTCGGCGGTGTGGCCGAGCGACTTCTCCAAATCCGGCGCGAGCGAGCCCATATTGACCCCGACGCGAATCGGAATGCCGCGCGCCTTAGCCGCGGCGACCACTTCGCTGACCTTCTTCGGATCCCGGATGTTGCCGGGGTTCAAACGCAGCTTCGCTACGCCGGCTTCGATTGCCGCAAGCGCCATCTTGTGGTCGAAATGGATATCCGCAACGATCGGCACGGGCGAGCGATAGACGATCGCCGGCAGGCCGGCCGCGTCGGGCGGATCTTTAACGGTCACGCGTACGACCTCGCAGCCTTCCATCGCAAGGCCGTAGACTTGCTCGAGCGTCTTGTCGGCGTCGGCCGTATCGGTCGTCGTCATGGACTGAACGACGACCGGATTGTCGCCGCCAATCCATACGCTCTTCGCGTCGGACTTGCCGGTCTTGTTTTGGAGGAAGATCGGTTTGCTCTTGCGTCGGACCCGCAGCATTACATCACTCCTTGTCCCTTGACGATGCGTGCAATGTCGTGGAAGGCGACGAGCATGATCAGCGCCATCAGCGCCGCAAAACCCGCGAGGTGCACCATCGCTTCCTTCTCCGGATCGACGGGACGTCCGCGTATCAGTTCGGCGATGATAAAGGCCGCCCGGCCGCCGTCGAGTGCCGGAATCGGCAGCAGATTGAAGAGTCCAAGCGCGAACGATATCGTGGCGGCCAGCGAAAAATACGGCCCCCATCCCCAGTCCTGTACCGTAACCGCTACTTGCCCCATGCCGATCGGTCCGGCGATCTGCGGCGCGTACTTCGCAAACTGCGTGACGAGGAGCACGACGCTATCCACGGTTTGGTTCGCGATCGCAACGAACTGCTCGCCGCTGTCGGCAAAGGCGGCGCCGAGGCTGACGTGCTCGTAAGCCGGCACCGGCGCAAATCCGATGCACCCGAAGTTATGACCGACCTGCGGCGGACACGCGCGCGGCGTGACGTACACTTCATTACGAACGCCGTTGCGGGCGTAGACGAGATCCAGCCGCTTGCCCAGCGATGCGTGAATGGTGTCCACGAGCCGTTTCCCCGTGATCATCGTACTGCCGTCGATCGCCACGATTCTATCGCCGGGGCGAATCCCGGCGATCTCCGCCGGGGACGAAGCAACGACTTCGCCGACGACGGGCTGGTTCGTCTTGTCGCTGGCCACGCCGAACGCGAACGCTGAGGTGAGCAGCACGGCGTAGCAGAGCAAGAAGTTGAAGATCGGCCCCGCCAAGATGATCGCCAGGCGCTGCCACGGCGACTTCGCTTGGAAGTTATCGTCGCCGTCTTGGTGGCGCGCGCGGAAGCTGCGCTGCTGCTCCGCCTCTGAGACCTTGCCGTCCTCGCCCTCCATCGCGCAGAAGCCTCCGATCGGAAAGGCTCGCAGCGAGTATTGCGTGCCGGAACGCGGGCTCGTCCACGAGGCCAGGCGGGGGCCGAATCCGACCGCAAACTCGTTGACGCGCACGTGATTGCGACGGGCCAGGACGAAATGCCCGAACTCATGGAGCACGATGAGAACGGAAAGCATCACCAAAAAGGTGAGCACTTTGCCGATTCCGACCAGCGTGACTACCGCGAGGAGATTCAAGAGGGGGATGGCCTTTCGATGGTTTGAACGATTGTCGCTGCGGTCGCTCGAGCCTCCGCATCCGCATCACGCACGGATTGCAGGCTCAGCTCGCGCGGGTTGCTGCACTTCATGGTTCCTTCGATAACTTCTGGAATTTTCCCAAAAGCAATCCTTCCTTCGACAAACGCCTGGACGGCGACTTCGTTTGCAGCCGAGAGCACGGCGGGCGCCGTTCCTCCCCGCTCGAGGGCCTCGTACGCGAGGGCCACGCAAGGGAATCGCACGGGATCCGGCGGCTCGAAATCGTAGCGCAGAGCCGCCTCGCCGGCCTTGCCGCCCAGCGCAGACAGCGCATCGAGCGCTCCATTGCGACGCGGTAGGCGGTCGGGATAGCTCAGGGCGTACCCGATGGGTAAGCGCATATCGGGGGCGGCAAGTTGCGATTTGACGCTACCGTCGGTAAAGAGCACGAAGCCGTGTGCTATCGATTGCGGATGCACGACGATACGGATCCGGTCGCCGCGCAAGCCGAATAGACGGCTCGCCTCGATGACCTCCAGCCCTTTGTTCATCATCGTCGCCGAATCGATCGTGTTCTTCGTCCCCATGCGCCAAGTCGGATGCGCGAGCGCCGAGCGAAGATCCGCTCGCTCCATCTCTTCCCGCGCGGTACGCCAAAAAGGGCCGCCTGAGGCGGTTAAGACGATCGCTGCGACGCTCGAGCGGTCTTCTCCGACCAAGCACTGGAAGATCGCGCTATGTTCGCTGTCAACGGGAAGCAGCGACGCGCCGCTGCGAGCCGCCGTCTCCACCAGTAGCGCGCCCGCCGCGACGACGAGCTCTTTGTTGGCAACCGCGACGTCGGTCCCGCGCTCGACGGCCGCAAACACGGCCTCAAACGCGACCGAACCATCGGTCGCAGCCAGGAGCAGGTCCGGCTCGCTTTCCACAGCCACGCGCATCAGGCCGTCGGCGCCGTCGACTCCCGTCGTCGCGATCGCCACCGAAAAAAGCTCCGCTTGCCGACGGAGCAGCTCCACGTTGCGTCCCGCCGCCAAGCCGACGACCGTGAACCGGGCGGGATGGGCCGCGATCACGTCGAGCGCCTGCGTGCCGATCGAGCCGGTCGAGCCGAGGATCGCGATGCGCTTAGGCAACGGGAGGGACCCTCAAGATTCCCAGCACGTGCAGCATGGCGAAGAACGTCACCCCACCCAAGAGATACGAATCGAAACGATCGAGCACGCCGCCGTGGCCGACGATCATCGCACCGGCATCCTTAACGCCGGCATCGCGCTTGAATGCCGATTCGATGAGATCGCCAACTTGCGCCGCCACGCTGGTGACGATGCCGAGAATTCCCCCTTGCCACCACTGCAGATGCAGCGGGCCAAAGGCACAGGCGGCGACGGCAAATGCGGTGGCGACGATGAGCGAGCCGACCGAACCTTCGATCGTTTTGTTCGGCGATATAATCGTAAGCCGATGGCGCCCCAGCGTCGAACCCACCAGCATGCCGAACGTGTCCGTAAGTGCCACGATCACGATCACGTAGAACGTCAGCCACATCCCGTTGCCGTCGATCTGCCGAATGAAGACGAAATAGGTCAACAACTTACCGATGTAGAGCACCGCCAGCAGCGTGTAGGCCGTGCGCGCGAAGTAGCCGTTTTGCTCGCCGTACATGCCAATCGCAAAAGCGGCGATCGCGATGCCGGCCAGCAGCACGCCCTCCCAGTTGTGAATGACGCCGAAGACCGCCATGGCGACGTACGCCACGACGCCGAGCACCGCGACCGGATACTCCAGGGGCTGCCCTTTGATAGCGCATAAATAGTTGAACTCGTAGATGCTCGCCAAACCGATCAT
>Ga0182015_10003630_pt1 | contig 17143 bp, 20 predicted proteins | sample 712P3MmetaG_FD_120478 | JGI IMG/M metagenome (GOLD analysis project Ga0182015, IMG submission 120478) | Permafrost microbial communities from Stordalen Mire, Sweden - 712P3M metaG | ecosystem: Environmental > Terrestrial > Soil > Wetlands > Permafrost | place: Sweden: Stordalen | collected... | reverse complement strand
GGGCATCAGGGGCTCTAGAAGAGCCCAGTCGTCATCGCTCAAATCAAATCGCATGACCCACCTCCGACCACGGTGAATCACGTTCTGCCTTGCTTTTCAATAATCTATCTGGGTACAGACCCTCGTAAGTCAGACCGAGGTCTTGTAGCCTTTAGTAGTAAGCATCGGCTCACCCGAAGCGGAGTCCGTGACGAGACCGGCCGATTTTAATTCCGGAATGCCTTTTTTAACAGTCTTTGCGCTGCCAACTCTCATATTCAATTGAATGAGCGGAATACCAGAACCGGGCAATCGGTTGAACGACTTGATCTTCTGAAAAACTTCTTGAGCTTCCCAACTGAGCCCACCGCCCTCAGTCATTTTGTATACTCCCACACATCTCGCATTTCCACGCTATCACTTAATCTCCCAAAAGCCGATTAGTTACTCCCGCCTCCTCTCGGGACTCGCAGGGCAGCGGCAGCGACCAATCCGCCTCCCCCGGCTCCATCAAGCCACGTCACATCACCAAACCGTCCAATGTGCAAAATTCAAACTTTATTAACCGTGTGAGGGGCTAATGTTCCGGCCTCAAGTTGCGAGGACCGGCATGCGCGTATTACTGATTGAAGACGACAGCTCCACTGCGCAATCGATCGAACTGATGCTCAAGTCCGAGAGCTTCAACGTCTATACGACCGATCTCGGCGAGGAAGGCATCGACCTCGGCAAGATCTACGACTACGACATCATCCTCCTGGATTTGAACCTGCCGGACGTGTCGGGCTTTGAAGTGCTGCGCAAGTTGCGCGTCTCCAAGGTGAAGTCGCCTGTCCTGATCCTCTCCGGCCTCGCTGGCATCGAGGACAAGATCAAAGGTCTCGGCTTTGGCGCCGACGACTATATGACCAAGCCGTTCCACAAGGACGAGCTGGTGGCGCGTATCCACGCCATCGTGCGCCGCTCCAAGGGCCACGCCCAGTCGGCCATCAACACCGGCGACCTCTGCGTCAATCTCGATACTAAGATGGTCGAGATCAACGGCGCGCGCGTGCATCTGACCGGCAAGGAGTACCAGATGCTAGAACTTCTGGCGCTGCGCAAAGGCACGACGCTCACCAAGGAAATGTTCCTGAGCCAGCTCTATGGCGCCTTGGACGAGCCGGAGGTGAAGATTATCGACGTCTTCGTTTGCAAGCTGCGAAAAAAACTCGCCAGCGCATCGGGCGGTAAAAATTACATCGAGACGGTATGGGGACGCGGCTATGTAATGCGCGAGCAGGGCGAGCCTGAGGCGAGGATTTCCGCCTGACAATTTCCTCACGCCGGAAACACGGTCCCGCCCCAACAACAAACTTTTCCAAAATCCGTGACGTAAACTCCACCGCTATCGTCGACCCGTATTTGCAATGCGGTTCAGGGCAGCGACGATCTCCTGCGCGTCGAACTCTTCCGGGTAATATGGTGCGCCATACCACTCAAGCGCAGCATTGCGCTTCTTGTCTTGTTTACTCGCAATATTCTTCAGAAATTCGTAATAGCCCGGCGTGCCGCCGCAATCCTCAGGCGGGCATCGTCGCTCCCCGCCGAGGAACTCCGGATACAGCACTCCCGGTTCAGCAGCTTTCAAGTTTTCGACAATGATCCGGTGCTGCCAGTTGTCGCCCATGCCGTAGAGGTAACCGATCTCTCTCACGCCGGCGCTCAGAACCGTGGATAATTTAGTCTTCGCCGCATCCTTGATTCGTTCATTCCAATCAGCGTCGTTTGGCACGAGCATGCCGTACCTCCGCCCGTTGGCCACTAACTCCCACAAGTGACAATCCAACCACCCCATAATTGTTTGAATCACGTCGTGCACGGCGTTGAGCGTCATCGACGTTCGCACGCCGACGCGCCGCCAGATAAGCGGCTTGATATCCTCAAGTTCAATCCGAAGGATGGCAATCTCATCCGGAGCGGTCATACCGCGAGTGTGACTGCCTCTGGCCTTCGGCGCAACCAGTCCCCATGCGCTGCTCAACCAAGCCCCGCAATGAGGTCAAACCTTCCAAAATTCGTGACGTGAATTTCATCCTGCGATGCGCGTCGAACTCTTCCATTCCCTCCCGCGATTGCCCGACCTCCGGAACGAATTCCGGTGGCGGCAGTTGGCCTACAATTGTTCGAAAATTGCTCTTCCTTCTTAGAGAATTTGCTCATCATGCGTCGCGCAATGAACCCATTCAATGTATCAAAGGGCCTTTGGCAGGCCGAAACGCCGATCCCATCAACCCAAGAGCAGATTACGGCAGGCAATAGCCGCAGGGAGTTCACGTTTGCTCTGACTCTTATTGCTTCCCTCATCGGACTTCCAATGAGTGCTTTGGCGCAGTCCGGCATGGCCTCCGTCTATGCATATTCCGGCGGGAGGACCGCCAGCGGTGAACGGGCGGTGCCCTCCGCGCTCACCGCGGCGCATCGCACTTTACCGTTCGGCACCATGGTACGCGTCACCGACGCACATACCGGTCGATCCGTTGTAGTGCGCGTCAACGACCGCGGCCCGTTCATGCGGGGCCGGATCATTGATGTGACGCCCGCCGCCGCCCGCGCCTTGGGCTTTTCCGGCCTCGCGCATGTGACGCTCGACGTTGTGGGTACCAAAGGGTAGCAGACTTCCGCCTCCAAGCTTTCGAGCATGCGCATAAAAGGAAAGAGCGCCTCGCGACGGTCTCTCTTTAGCGGCCACATTTAAACTGAGACACTACCCGGTAGTTGCACTGATGGACTCTACGGCAGCTTCCGAATATGATTTTCCAACACGGACGGGGCGCGATGTCTTTTAGGTTTTGTGTTGGCCAGGCAGTTGAGTACACGCCCCCCGGTGATAAAAAAGCCGGGCTTTATAAGATTATGAGGCGGATGCCGCGAGAAGAGCAGGCGATCGACCTAAAATACCTCATCAAGAGCGAAGCCGAAGCCTACGAGCGTAATGTACTCGAATGTCAGTTGAGCTCTGACGTAGGTCCCGAAAGCGAATATGCCGCGACCAAGCCTCGGCGACCGCGGGCCTCAAACCGAATATATCAGGAGCGTCCATTAAATGGACGGCGGCGGCGCACCTACCGTGGGGCCGTCAACTGAGGCGGTCTAGTTTGGAAAACTCAAGGGTGTCGGAAGGCTACATTTACGTGGCTCAACCAATCCCCTCCGCGCTCAACCAGGCCTTTCAGGAGCGTCAAACCTTCCAGAATCCGTGACGCAGAATTCGGCCTCCTCTACTCACCGACCATCATCATCGAGGCAGCAGCAGCGACCTCAACCGCTCAGTTGCCCGCGCCCGCCCTTGCCATCATCAGCGTGTTTGGATTTCCTTCCGGCGCCTTGCCTGAGCCAAGGGTTAGCTTCTGCCAAGCCCCGCTGTTCAAGCCACGTCCAAAATGATGAGAGAGATAGAGACGTAGCGCTTTGCTGTTGGACGTTTCAATCCACCAGTGGGCGTCAACAAATGTCCCACATATTCGCCAGCACGCTTGCGGCCCACGTCTTCAATCAGCGCGCCGTCCCCGGCCCACGTAATGAACGCGTCGATAACAGTGCGGTGTTGAGAAATAGTCTGCCCGGTGACTAGACTGGCTTGCTCGCCAACCATGTGTCCACCGGACCGCGTAGCGGCGTGCCCTCGCCTTTGGCGACTTTGTAGAATGCAGCTGCGGCCTTCTCACCGTGTGTTTCAAGAAACTCATTCGCCTCGTCGGAAATCTGACTTAGAAACTCGTCAGTAACGTAATAAGGGTGCTCTTCGTCACCACCTTCAAAAAGCATCACGTCGCCCTTGTGACGCTCCATAGCGTCGCGCCACGCCAACGCCTTCTCATAAAGGTCCCCAAGGACGTTGGGCTTACGGCGCGCCAAGCCAGCGATCTGCCGTTGAAACGCTGCGACGTAAGCGTGCTTAAGCCTGTTGGCCTCGTTGAGGTCGCTAGTCTTGAGAGTTTTGACGTACTCTCGCTTGCCTCCCGCAGCAGCCCATAAGTGGGGCGGGATTTGCACACGGACGAACCATGTGCGGCCACGAAGCTTGAGGTAATCGGTGGGAGCCATACACTGCTCCCTCGCGCCTCGACCTAGGCGCATAGGGCGTCATCCTTGCTTTTATCGAACTTTGCGATACGAACCTCCACATGTCTATCACGGCGATACCGCACCGACCCCCGAAACCGCTCACCTCTTCCAATTCAACGCGCGTCTAAATAGGCGTCCAAGAATCAGATCGCCCCCTTTTTTCTTGGCACTCATCCAGCCTTGAAGTTGTATTGAGCAGCGGAAGTGAAGCCCTTTAATTGCGATGTCTGCTTTGCCGCCATTTAGGCCAGGGGCGGGTTATGGCGGTAAATCTCGTAAAGAGGGTCGTGGTTTGAGGGCGTTCGGATCAATTCCCTGAACTGTTGTTAGGAATATAACTGTGTCTATGATCAACCCTTCGGACAAGTTGCGTTTCGGCCAAAAGTCGTTTGGACTCGTTTCCTCTTTCGATCGCTTCGATCCATCATCGCTTTTGGTTCCGATAAACTGCATTATCGGAAGCGACTTCCAAGTCCGCTCGTGCCCCAAAACGGGCATTGCTCGGTTTAAGTGAAAAGAGACCGTCCCTTCGTTAGATTGTTAGTTTCGGCGGGCAGATCGTGAGGGCCGCTTAGGCACAATTCCGCATCGTTAAGTTCGCCTGACATCACGATTCGGCCACGCCGATATCGGTGGGGAGAACGCCGAGCACAGCTTGACGTTGACACTGAGCGAAGTCCCGCTGCGGGGCTCGACTCGCCAATGGCAAGTGGTAAAATACCTCTCTAAATCAACGTATTGCGGCGGCTCCAGGTCGGCGGATGGCTTTTTTACTGCCCTTTTTCGAATATGACGTTTTCGTCAGCTATTCGCATGGAGTTCACGGCGGCGAAACCGACGCTCCGCTTCGGGACTGGACGCTCGAGCTGATCCGCAGATTAGAAACCGACATCCGGGCAGTCGATACCGAATTCGACGATTTGCATATTTGGCGGGATGAGCAAATCGATCCGACGATTCATGTCACCGACGAGTTGCGCGGCAAGGTCAAGTCGTCCGGCATTTTGCTGATCGTGATGTCGCCGCGATACCTGACGTCGACTTGGTGCAAAGACGAGCTGGAGTGGTTCAGGCAGCAGGTGCAGGACCGGGAGCGCGATCAAGGCCGCGTGTTCATCGTTCGCGTGCTGCGCACCGATGAAAATCGCTGGCCCGATTTTTTGCGCGACGCTCGCGGCCATTCGTTAGCCGGCTTCCAATTTCACGATAAGCAGGGTTCGATGCCGTTCGGCTGGCGCGGCAGCAGCGAAAACCACGAAGCCTATGTGCGAGAGCTTTGGCGCCTGCAAACGGCTCTCACCAGACGGCTGCGGGAATTGCTCGCCAATGCCGAGCGCCGGGTCAAGCCGCAAGTCGCCAGGAATGTCGGCGACGGCACCGGCCAACGGCGGATTTATCTTCACGCTCGTCCCGAGAATGCCTCAGCCTTCGACGAGGTCAAACGTGCCCTTTTGCTGGACGGCATGGCCCCGCTCAGCACGGTGGCCGATCCCGGCCGCGACATCGCCGATTGGATGCGCGAGAGCCGTGCGAGAATCGAAACCGCAAAGCGGTGCGATGCGCTAGCGCTGGTCCGCGCCGATGGCGACGAGCGGTTCATCGGAGACCTCTTGGAAATCGGCGTCGACGAACGCGAGCGAATTCAGTCCGCGCGCGGCGTTCCGCTGCCATGCGCCGTGCTCGACCGGTCGGGCGAAAGCTTGCCGATCGACGTGTCGACCTACGGCATAGAGCATTTCGACGTCGGCCGCGAAGGTTGGCGCGGTCAGTTCCAAGGCTGGCTGCAAAAAGCGCATGAACGGTCGGCCGCGGCGTCGTGACTACCGACGCCGGGAGTTCGGACCTTCTCAGCACGGCCCGGCCGAAAAGTCCGTATCCCGGCTTACGGCCTTTCGAAATTGAAGAATGGTCGATCTTTTTCGGTCGCGAGCGAATGGTCGACGAAGTGATCGATCGGCTCGCCGCCCATCATCTGGTGATGATTCATGGCTCGTCCGGTTCCGGCAAGTCATCGCTGGTGCGCGCCGGCGTGCTGCCGAAGCTGGCGCGGCAGCATTTGCGTGCCGGCGCGCCATGGCAGACCTGCAGCATCCGTCCGTCCGGCGGGCCGTTGTGGAACCTGGCGAAGGAATTCGCGCGGCTGGATGGCCGCGCCGAGGACGTCGAGCGCATCGGTCAAATTATGAGTCAATTCAACCGCGATGGGGCGACGCTCGCCGCCATCGCCGGTTCGATGGCAAGCCTCAAGGGCCGCCGCCTGTGCATTTTGGTCGACCAATTCGAAGAACTGTTCCGCTTTGAGAAAGAAACCAGCCGCGAGGAGGCCGAACTATTCGTCGAGCTCTTGGTGCGCAGCAATGTCGAAGCCGGTGAAACGAACGCCGCAGCCGCACCGGCGATCGATCAGGAGACCGCGGTCCACATCGCCGTGACAATGCGCTCGGAATTTCTCGGCGAATGCGCGCGCTTCGATGGACTCGCCGAAGCCGTCAACCGCACGCAATACCTGGTGCCGCGCATGGATCGCGAGGGACTGTTACGGGCAATCCGCCGCCCGGCAATGCTTTATGGCGGAATTGTCAGTTCGGAGCTTGCCGACCGTTTGATATCGGACGCCGGCGGACGCGAGGATGAGTTGCCGCTGATTCAGCACGGCCTCATGTATATGTGGAATACTGCAGCTGCTAAGGCCCAGCCCGGCGGCAAGATTGTCCTTGATCCTTTGCCGCTCGAAGAATCCGGCGGTCTTGCGAGTCTGTTGTCGCGCCATGCCGATGCCATTGTCGATGAGGCGGCGCCGGATCCGGAGCGCCGCTACGCGGTCGAGCGCTTGTTCCGCGCGCTCACGGATTTGAACGCCGAGGGACATGCGGTCCGCCGGCCGCAGCTGTTTCGCGATCTAGTCGCGCTGACCGAGATCGGGGACGAAAAACTCCGTGGCATCATCGAAGCGCTGCGCGGCGAAGGGGTTTCTTTCCTGACGCCATATTCGCGGCAGCCGATCACGGAAGGAACGACAATCGACATCAGTCACGAAGCGCTCATTCGTTGCTGGAAGCGGCTGGCCGATCCGCTGGACGGCTGGTTGAAGCACGAATTCGACGACGGGCTGATCTGGAGATCGCTACTCGTCGAGGCCAACGGCTTTAAAGCGAGCAGGCAGCGTATCCTGTCGCCGGCGACGACCGAGGAGCGATGGGATTGGTGGCAGCTGCGGAGATTGAATGTCGCCTGGGCGGAACGCTATGGCGGAAACTTCGATCTTGCGCGCGCGCTGATCGACGCCAGCCGCCAAAGCGCACGGCGCAGACGGCAGCTCCAGGCGGCCTTTATCGGCATGCTGCTGATCATCAGCATCGCGGGCGTCGGTTATGCCGCAGCAACAAACCGGGTCCGGCTGCAATTATTGGCCGATTTGTATTTGCGGCGCACCGTCCTTTCGCTTGATACGGAACGTGCGCTCAAGCCGCTCGATCAATTCCAAGAGTGCACCAAATGCCCGGCGATGGCGGTGGTGCCGAGCGGCAGCTTCACGATGGGCTCCGCGAATACGGAAACCGCCGCGGATAGCGACGAGTTTCCTCAACATCCGGTCAGCATCGCCGAACCGTTCGCGGTCTCGAAGTTCGAGGTTACATTCGATAATTGGGACACCTGCTACGAACTCGGCGGCTGCAGGATCAGGCCCGACGATTATGGTTGGGGACGCGGCGACCGGCCGGTGGTCGGAGTCGACTGGGATGATGCCCAGCAATACGTCGCCTGGCTTTCGAAACAGACCGGAAAAACGTATCGGCTGTTGAGCGAGGCCGAATGGGAGTATGCAGCGCGCGCCGGCACGACGACCGCCTATTCTTGGGGCGATGAGGTTAAGCCCAACGGCACGGCGATGGCGAACTGCTTCGACTGTGGCAGCCAGTGGGATGACAAGGAAACCGCGCCGGTCGGCTCGTTTGCGCCCAATGCCTTTGGGCTGAACGATATGCTCGGCAATGCGTGGGAATGGGTCGAGGACTGCTATCACGACAGCTATGACGGCGCGCCCAAAGACGGCTCGGCGTGGACAGCCGGTGATTGCAAAGAGCGTGTTAGCCGGGGCGGTTCTTGGGGCGACTTGCCCCAGGTTCTCCTCCGCACGGCCTTCCGCCTGCGCACCCCTCCCGTCAACCGATACGAGGGCCTGGGTTTCCGGGTCGGGCGGACCGTTGCCCATTGATCTTTAGTTCCGGGGTTAACGATTACCAGAGTTGAAGTACTCCCGTTGTCGGCGCGCCAAACCCGCGAGCCCGTTGTTGCGGAATTAGCACGCACCCCAAAAATCATGAGTCATTTCACAACATTAGCGGCGATAGCCTGCTTCGCCCATTGAATGGCAGAATTCACTACCGCAGAATGGCAGAATTCACTACCGCAGATTGCTGGAGTTCGCGTGATCCTGAAAAGTTTAGAGGTCAGGCGGCAGCCCTCGAGATTGCCTGAGCTTCGGTCAAATGAGGAAACGCGCGAGCACACAGTGCATCCGAAAAGCCCCGTTAGGGGTACTGCTGTTTGGCTCCCTCGTTGCTCTCGCGTTCGTTCCCTCCGCCGCGTTCGCGCAGGTGCAGCCCGGCTGCACCAGCACGCTACCCGCCCCCTATAGTCCATTTACGCAGATTATTGGGGGCGTGGCCGGTGCCACCAATTCAATCAGTTCGGTGATCGGAACCGTCAACACCGCCTTTCAGGCGCAGGGAGATGCTTTTGCCGTCGGACTGCCGAATGCTCAACCCGATCAGGTTGCCGGGGGAACCTGGACGCGAGTGATCGGCGGTCGAGTTGATAACCAGGCGACCGGCACCTTCACCGGGTCGATCAGCCCAGGAACCAGTGGCTTTAGCAGTGGTTTTCCTGGCGGTTTGGGCGCAACCGGAACAGTCAATTGCAATTCCGACATCCGACAGGATTACGCTGGCTTTCAGCTGGGACAAGACCTGGCACGCCTTAATCTCAGCGGCTCTGGCGCATCGCTTCATGTGGGTGTCACCGGCGGCTATGCTGGATCTTCCGCCCAAGACCTGGGAGGATCCACTTTCAATGGCAGTTTCCAGGTGCCATTCGCCGGCATCTACGTGGTCTACGCCAATGGCAATTTCTTCGCCGACGCATTGCTTCGTGGCGATTTCTATCAAATGAACCTGACTGCGGCGCCTGCGGCGCTCGGTAACCAGAACCTCGATGCCTTTGGCCTCACGCAAGCAATATCGGGGGGCTACAAGATCAATCTCGCCAACAACTGGTTCGTTGAGCCATCGGTCAGTGGCATTCATTCAAGCACCAAAGTCGACACGCTCAATCTACCAGGCGGGTTCGGTAACAACTTCAACCCGTTGTACCTGCCTCCGGCCACAGTCCAATTCGGCACTATCGAGAGCTTGCTAGGTCGCGTCGGTGTTGAGATCGGAACAAGTTTCACCAGCGGAAACGTCGTTTGGGAACCGTTTGCGACGGCGAGCGTTTGGCACGAATTCGCCGGAGACGTCACGGCAAACTACACAGCGCCTCAATTCTACCTTGGAAATGCAGGGTCGTACGCCACTCATCCATGTGTCCTCGGTTCCACACTTTATCCGAACGGTTGCGGAAATGCGGTTTCGGGCACCGTGAGCGGCAGCCGGGTCGGGACTTACGGTCAATACAGCCTCGGAGTCTTCGGCCAAATGCCGGGTTCGCCGTGGCTCGGCTATCTGCGGCTCGACTACAAGGACGGTGCCGCCATTGAAGCATTCAGCTTCAATGGCGGGGTCCGCTATCAATTTGATCCAACGCAACGGATTGCAGCGGGCGCCCTGTTCGACGGCCCGGCGCGACCAGTCCCCTATAATTGGACCGGCCTGTATGTCGGGGGCTTTTCCGGTGCGGCGTGGGGCAGAACAATGTGGAATTTTCCTCAAACCGGTACATCCGCGAACCCGCAGATCGCTGGCGTCATGGGCGGCGGCACGCTCGGTTATAACAAACAGATCGATCGCTGGGTTGTGGGTTTTGAAGGTGACGTCGGTGTCACCAACGCGACAGGCGGTCAAGCTTGTCAGGATGGCGTGAACAACTTCAATATCATTCAGAACTGCAACAATGAGGTCCACGTGTTGGCGACCGCGGCCGCGCGGGTCGGTTATACGTGGTTGGATCGGGTGCTTCTGTTTGCCAAGTTGGGGGGCGCATGGACAAACAACTCGCTCGACGCCTCATGCAATAGCGACTCACTCTTTTTCTCGGGCGGTTGCTTCCCGACGAACAATCCGATTGGCAGCGTGCAAAATTTAACGCTCAACGACCCCCGGCTCGGTGCGGTCGTCGGCGCCGGATTCGAACTTGCGCTCACTCCCACGTGGTCGGCCAAGGCGGAATACGACTTCTTAGACTTCGGATCGAAGAGCTTTGTTCTCTCCGACACCACTCCAGTCACTGTCAGGGAATATTTCAACGAGCTCAAATTCGGCCTCAACTATCATTTCAACGCCCACGATCCCGATCCAGGAGCGCCAGCCTCAGCGATGATGGCCGTCAAGGCGCCGCCTCCAACCCTAGACAGCTGGACCGGCGGTTTCGCCGGCGTCGAGGCTGCCTACCGAAAGGCCGACGCACCGTGGACCACTACGTCCCTTCCATTTGCGGAGCCGTTGGCTGCCTTGTTCGGAATAGCGATTCCCGATCCGACAACAGATCCGGCGGACTTTTTCAACGCGGCAGCCCAGGGCGGAGTATTTGTTGGCTATGATTGGCAGATTGCCCGCCGATGGGTGGCCGGTTTCGAAGGCGATGTGGTATTCGGAAATAGCAGCATGACTCGAGGCGGCATTCCCGGCACATTTGGGAATGGCTCAGCGGCTGCAGCTATCGTCCTCCCGGGAATCGAGACAGAGCAAGATGATTCCTCAACGGTCAAATTTGGCTGGGACGGCAGCGTCCGAGCCAGGCTCGGTTACCTCTCAACGCCCAACGTCCTGGTTTACGGCACCGGTGGCGTTGCCTTCCAGCAGATATCTGTCGGAGTAAGTTGCGACGGAGTGAATCTTTCTTGGTGCGCCGTTGCGGGTTTGCCGCCAACGAGTGAAACAGTCTCGACGGTTAGGACCGGGTGGACCGTAGGTGGCGGCGTGGAAGGTGTTTTGACCGGCAATTGGCTGGGTAAGGCCGAATTTCGCTATGCCGATTTCGGCCACTACGGCCACGAATTCTTCACCGGAACGATTGGCGAAGTGGACATGAATGTGCATCCGGAGACCTATACGTTCCTCGCCGGAATCGGGTACAAATTTCACGGGACGGGCGGCCTCGTCGCCCAATGAACTCCGCCGTCCCGGGTTGTAAGCGTGACCGAGCTGCGACCTCCGGCACGGCTGCCGCATGAACGGATGAGCAAGCTTGTTCTTTCCGTAATTTGTCTGGCCCTGGGCATTGTGTTCATTCGGGCTGATCCGGCATTCGCCGAACGCCGCGTCGCGCTCGTGATCGGCAATTCCGATTATCAATATGCGCCAGCACTTCCCAACCCGCAGCGAGATGCGCAGGCCATGGCGGCGATGTTTCAGAAGGCCGGTTTTGACGTCGTCAGCGCACAAACCGACGCTGGAGTTTCGCAGTTCACGCGGGCGATCGCGCAGTTCGAAGATGAAGCGGGTCGTTCGGACATCGCCGTGGTATATTACTCCGGTTACGGGATCGCGATCCAAGGCGTCAATTATCTGATCCCGGTGGATGCAAAGCTTGCCGGCGATCGCGACGCGATAACTGCGGCGGTGACGCTCGATAGTCTCACCAAATCCGTCGATGGAGCTAAACGGCTGCGGCTCGTCATTCTCGATGCGTCCCGCGGCGACCCGTTTGCGACGGCAATAAAAGCAGCCGCGCCGCAAGGGGCTGAGGGCGGCTTGGCCGAGCCCGAACCGAAGCCCGGCGCGCTCATTGCCTACGCGGCGATAGCAGGTTCACAGGCCGAGGAGGGTGACGCCGATCACAGCACGTACACTTCCGCGTTGCTGCGCAATCTCTTTACGCCGGGCCTCGACATTCGCCTGGCCTTCGGACGCATCCTCGTGGACGTGCTCAAGAAAACGAGTAAGCGGCAGACTCCGCAGGTTTATGGTTCGCTCGTTGGTGGGAATATTGCGCTGGTGCCGGCGCCGGCTGACCGGCCGTCCCTCGATCTTGAAGGCGAAAAGACCGACTACGGGGTCGTTCAGCAGATTGGCTTGGCGCGCGCCTATGAAGTGTTTCTGGTGCAGCATCCCACCGGATTCTATTCCACTGCCGCGCGTCAGCAGTTGCGGATCGTCGAAGCGCAGCCGCCAAAGCCTGCGTTGGCAACCGCGGGCCCGAGCGCGGTGGCCGCGCTCGAACAGCCGCCATCTGCTACAGCGCCTCCGGCCAAGCTGCCCGAAGTGAACTCGCCCGGCCAGATCGAAGCGGCGCAGCAAGAACTGACCCGGCTCGGTTGTTTCTCCGGCACGGCCGACGGCTCATTGGATGCCGCCACCAGGGCGGCGATTCAGCTTTATCAAAGCGCGCACGGGCAAAACCCCACGAAAGAGACGGAAATTACCGACGATTTTATCGCCGAACTGAGGCAGCAGAGCGTCACGGTTTGTCCGATCGTTTGTCCGGCCGGCAAGATCGCCGAGGGCCGGCGGTGTGTGGACGCCGGCAAGTCAAACTCAGTCGTTCCGCGGAAAGATGAGGACAAACAAGCGAAAGCTCCTAAGCAAAGCGCTACCAAGCCGGAAGCGAGGCCCACACAGCCACCGCGGGCGGGGCAAGCGTCTGGCAGCGGCCACAGCGGCCCGATGCCCGGAGTAGGCTTTTGATCGCGAAATACCTTAGACACACTGAATGCAGACATGCCCCGAAGGTCCGCCTTACGCCATGCCAAACTTGCAATGACTATCGCGCTATTCCGCTCATGCCGCGGGCCGAGCGCCGCGCTTTTCACCGTACGAAGGAGATGAACTGAGACGATACGGGAGGCCGAGCGCATGCCGATGCTGTTCTCGCCCACAATCGGTGCCGCGATTGCGCGGTATTGGTTCCTGTGGGTGCGCTGTCCGGCTTGCTGTACTGTGGGCGGCATCGACCTACAGACGCTCGACCGGCACCGCAACGCCGCCGTGACCAGTCTCATCCCGCTTTGTCGTGCCGCTCGTGTCGGCCGAAACGCGCCGTTCGCCGAATTGGTGCCTCTTTCACGGACGAGCATCGCCGATGAGCTGCGCGAGGAGCGCGCGCAGCGGGTACGGGGCGAATGAACGGCGCGAGGCCGGCCAGTGCTTGCCCACTGCATCCTTGATAATGTCACACACGGATTTTGATCTGGCGCGCCCTAATGCAAGCCGCAATTTTCAACGTCGTACCACCGCTCGCGAGACCTCTTCTGCTTGACGAGCCGGGTGAACCAGCGAACCAATCGTGGGCCGGGCTTTTTAGTCAGCGTTGTCATGGCATCCTCCTGGCGAGGGTTGGAATATCCGAAACTTATCGTCTCACGCGTTGATGCGCTGTGACGTTGGACACACCTCTCGCAGCGAAGTGGCGTACAACACGCATTTGAACGATGGCGGGCGGCCTTCGTTTGCATAAAAAAAGACCCCAGCGTTGGGGATTATCGCTGGGGTCTATTAGGCACGCTCAAACACCAGGAGCTGGGACTAAAAGCAGCCGGCATCTGCTTTTTAATCTACTTGGTTCTGTTTGTTGGTCAATTCGCATTTCTACCTAGTCGTCGCGTAAACAGAAAGAACCGCCTCGCGGCTGCGGTCCACTGGGCCTAGTCGGCCGGCCTGTGTCCCCGGAGTAATTGGGAGCGAGTGCCCTAGGTGAGCATTTTTGATCGGACGATGGGCACAGGAGGGAGCTTATTAGCTGGGCGGGCCGGCTAGGGAGTATCACTCAATGGTGGCCGATTTTGCATTATTGATTGTCGCCGCCTTCACGCTCTCACTCTTGGTCTACGGCTTCTGTATTTATACGGCCAGCGACATCAGACGGCGATAATCTGACGACCGGAGGGCGGACACCGTTAGGCGGCTCGCAAGCTGCTCGTCGAGATCAGATTCTCATCCGCTATCGCGCGATCAATGGCGTCGATCGTGCTTTGGATGCTGATAAAGGTGATTTCGGTGTGAGCGCGATCGTATTTCTGCGCCAATGCGCCCGCAACTTCGCGACGATGCGCAACCTCTCTATCGCGGGCCGCGATTAGATTCTTAACGTGCTGGGTTTCTTTAGCCGTGATGGGTTCCATCGGTCATTTGGTGTCTCCTCCCTGCAACAACTCCGGCAGCTTGGCAAAGTTCACCGCGAGCCTGCGCGCGTCATGGTACGCTGAACGTCACTGACCCCTCGTTGTCTCGCTCCCGCGTGAAGGGAAGCGACCCTTACCGAATCGGTGACATGCCCATCGCTTGTGCAATGGAACTCTTCGAGTTCCACAGTTAAGATTTCTTTTTCAGAATCCCTAGCTTTAGCTGCATCGTGGCTTAGCTACCGTGTGTTGGTTGAGTGATGACATTCAAGCAACATTTCAGAAAAAAGTTTGGAGAAACACGATGAGTAACACGCAACACACAAACGAAAACCTAACTCTTCACTTCAAGGTCAAGGACTTCAACGCTTGGCAGACGAGTTACAATGGGAACGAAAAGAATCGCGCGTCTGCCGGCATCACAAAAAGCAAGGTGTTCCGCAGCGCAGACGACCAGAATGACGTGGTAATCCTTCAGGATGTGACCGACGTAGCAAAGGCCCGCGCCTGGTACGGCTCAAGTGAAATGAAGTCGGTGATGGAAAAGAGCGGCGTAGTCGGCTCACCCAGCATCCGCGCCGCGGCCTAACTCGTAGCTGAACCGATCGTAGTCGGGACGGCGTGCACCGTGAGTGTAGCGTTGCGTACGCTCCCGAAGATGGAAACCCCAGCTCATCCTCTGCCCCCAACTAGGCTGGGGCAACCAATTTCCTTCGATCGCTCAGCAAAGCCCCGCAGCTACCTCTTCCCTTCCAGAATCCGTGACGGAGAATTCGTCTCCATTTTGAGGTTTGGCCGTCGCCCCAGAAATGCGTGACATTTTATTTATTTATCCTTCAATTTCTCAATGCATTGCGGATAGAAGGTCAGTGGGAACGTCGGCCGGTTGCGCCCGTTTCATAATGGGAGTCTTAATTGAACCAACGCGACCAGGAGCTTTTGGACAAACAACTTCGGTGGCTTAATCCTGCGCCTCGGAACGCCGGCGTAATGGTTGTGGCGATAGTGGCGATATTTTGCGTTGGCATAGCCCTCGGCGATAGCCTCTTTGCACACGAAAGTGATCCAATGAAAATCGTGTCGAATGATCATGCGATGGCTGCATTTTACCCTTCGGTTGGAGCGCCGCCGCGCGTAGTCCACACTCAGCTCTCTGAATAAAATTCCTGCGCGCGACTTGCCGCACTGCAAAAATCCAGGCTCAATTGCCCAAAGCACGACAAAGGAACGGGGAATAACTAACTCGTGCCCGGGCTGTGCCACTCTATCGCCCTAAAGCAGGGACTTCCTATGGGAAAGCGCACACGGCGAATGTGCTAACGGTAATAAGTAGAGTTCCGGGAGGACGCGATGGAATGTGCTTTCTGCAAGCGACTGATTTACATAAAAGACCCGGCATGGTTGGGCGTCGACGGGCGCTTTTATTGCACGGCGAATTGCGCCGATCCTCGCGTCCTCACTCTTGTCTCCAGCCAATCTTTTTCCCGGTATCGGGGAGTTGCCTGAGCATCGTTCTGTGAATGCTCTACGTCTGGAGCATCCAGCTCGGCTTGCTGGGTAGAAGCCGACGTTTCCTTATGTTCCGAGGCTAGAAACGAAATCGCTATAGCTTGCTCGGACCCGCAGGTCGCGCTTGCGCGGAACGATCATCGGCTTTGCCAAAAAACCTTTGTTCGATGTCTACCGCGATTTGAACCAACCATTTCTCTGCACGGTCGGTTCGATGCTTGGCCTGCACCCGGTTTCAAAGACACCGAGTTAGGTGTTTTCATGGAACCGGAGGTGGATCATGGAGCGACGGAAGTTTACGAGGGAGTTCAAGCTTGAGGCTGTGCGGCTGCCGTAGCAGCCCACGATCAGCATCCGGATCATAAGCTCGGGATCAATCGATGGCCGGCCGATCTCGCTGTAGAACGGTGCCTTCTCGCGAAGTTCGTCCAGTATCCACGTCACCACCGGATTGATCCGGCGCAGCAGATGGCCCGCCGGAATGCGCCGTTCGGAGGTTGAACAGTAAAACAACTGGCTCTGGTCGCCGGTCTGCCGACCCATCATGGCAAGCCTCCGCCGCTGAATCCCTCCAGCAGACGGAATCACCGTTCGCCAAAAATCACGAGCCCTTTTTCAACAGCATCGGCCAATAGGCGACATTTCGCACTTTGTTTGAAATGAACCTCCCGCCGCAGCGAGCCGGGTTCTAGGAGATTCCAAGACGAAGGAACGCCGGAACCTTCAGTAGATCCAAGATAACGGCAAAGACGGTCGCAGCGGCAAGCGTGCCGGCCACAGTCCATGCCGGCAACGGCGTCATTGCGATTCCGGCAATGGCTAACGTCGAGGCGATCAGGAGATCGGCGCTGGACGAAACGATTACCCAGATGCTGGGACGAGACGACCACAGATGCCGACGCTCACGATTGGTGTACATCGTCGCCTGATTACCAAAGACGATAAGAATAAAAGGCAGCGTCCGCAGAGCGCCAATGTCGGCCCCCATCCGGTAGGCGCCGAAAGCCAGGATAGATGTAGTAGTCTTGAAGAACGGGCGCTGCCAAGTAACGGCCTGACTGTCGAGCACTTGCAGATTCCAGCGTGTAGCGCGTGCGGTATATTATCACCGGACGCTCGTTCGTTACTCCTTACCCCGGCTACCAACACCAGTATGAGACTAACCACGTAAGCGTTAGCTTGGGCTGCGACGCTCGACACAGACATTTCAGCCTCCGCGCATCTTTCTACTGACTTGACTACACGTTGCTTTGGCAAGTGAAGGGGGTCAGT
>Ga0182015_10003629_pt1 | contig 17144 bp, 17 predicted proteins | sample 712P3MmetaG_FD_120478 | JGI IMG/M metagenome (GOLD analysis project Ga0182015, IMG submission 120478) | Permafrost microbial communities from Stordalen Mire, Sweden - 712P3M metaG | ecosystem: Environmental > Terrestrial > Soil > Wetlands > Permafrost | place: Sweden: Stordalen | collected... | reverse complement strand
TCAAGCCAGTGCCTTGACCGCTGCCGTAGCGGCCACCACTGCCGGTGCCCGATCCTGCCCCGCCAGGATTCGTTCGATCGCCCCCGGCAGCGACCTCCGCGAGTGTGTCGCCGCTGAGAATGTCGGCGCGGCTGCCGCTGCCCGCAGCCATGGAGGGCAGTCCACCAGCTACGGTTCCGGCGGCCGGATCCGCGATGATTGTGGCTTCCGCAGGAGAAACGGCAAACTGGGCTCGTGCTTCTCCCACCGGAATTTTGCCGGTGACTTCGGGGGGAGGAGGAACAGCATTGAGCACGAGCAGACCTTTTTGATTTTTTCGGACGCCGGACACTTCAGGCACCTCAACCGGATCCGGCACCGCTCTCTGCGGCAGCTGCGGTTTCGATTCGGCCAGATTAGCAATCTTGCTGTTCGCAGCGACCGACAGAGTGATCTTCGGCGCTGCGATGGGTGATTCGGCGGGTTCAGGAAGAGACAGCTTTCCCGACTTAACCACCATCACCGGTTCCACACGATCCGTGTCGGACGCCGTTGCCGGCGGTGGTTGGATGATGTTGGGCAAGGGCACATAGCGGCGCAAGCGCGGCAGATTTTCAATGGAAGGTTGCAGAATCGTCTGAATTCCGAGGACGGCCCCCGGAGGATTTGAAACCAGCGGTTGCGGTCCCGGATACGCGAAGCCACGCCGGCTTTGAGCGCGAAATCCCGAGGAGAGTTCGCCCGCGCTTCCCTTGCCACCGCCGGTCTGGCCGCCTCCTTCGCTTCCGCCTCCGAGCGTGGGCAGATCCGTGGGCAGAACCAGGACGCTCGAGGAACGAGTCAGCTCCAATTGCGGTTTCACCACGATCGATGGTTTGAGATAACTGTAACGCCCAACCAGCACGATCGCGAGTAAGGCCAACTGATGCGCGAGAACCGAAAGCCCAAGGCCGCGTCCTGGCCGATATCCATATCCCACTTCGCGAAGCACCAGCGACGGCTCTGCGCCCGCCCTCAACGGCCTCATCGGAGTTTGAGCTTGCTCTAGAACAGGATTCATCTCCGGCACACCCCGGCAACACCGCTGATCCCACGAATCGTTGATCTCACAGGAGCGATGCCTTCAAAAAGGAAAGTCGACGGCATGGAGAGCCAAGACTTCAAGGCTGCCCCGGGGTGGAGATGTTGAAGTTCACGGTAATACGAGTCTCGGCAGGAACCAACTGTCCACCTTCATTACGGGGCTTGAAGCGCCACTGTTTGATTGCTTCTACCGCGGCGTTCGCCAGAATGTCTGGACCGCTGACGACCTGCACGGACTGAACACTCCCATCCTGGCCGACGCGGGCCGACAGCACGACCGAGCCCTGCACGTTCGTTTGTTGCGCCAGTAGAGGATAGACGGGATCGACAGGCCGCACTAAGGCCTCCGCGGTCTGGGGCGAAAAGCTCAAGCGGACAGAGGAATCACGAGCCACGAGAGTCTGGTGTCGGCCGTTGGAATACGTGACGTCGGCTTGCAGCGGGGGAAGAACAGTTGCTTCGAGCGAAGACGACGGCGCGGTCTCGGCCTCAGGCACCGACACTGTGTGCTGCTTTATGCCACTCTTCCGAGATTTAGCGGGAGTGATCTCGCGCTCCCTTTCCTGAGTAGCGTCGGAGCTCGTCTGGTTCGCTGTTCCTTCAGAACTCAGAGAATCGAACCAGAATGTGCGGTACTTCACCGCAAACAGAATGAGCACCGTGATGACCAGGACCAAGACGAAAACGATTTGACGGCCGCGGTTGGGGCTGGAATGGGCCTCGAGCCCAGCAAGATCGATTTGTGGTTCGTAGTTCTCGCTCTGCATAAACACCCCCCCAGTCATACTTATGTGTCCAGCCCGCAACCCCCGGGCTGAAACGATCCCAGGCTCATTGCGAAATTACCATCTGCGACACGGCGTTCATGGTTATGGTGCTAGCTGGCACAAACGCGATTCCGACGGGAAATTTGTATTGGACGGCCACACGTACGATCTGTCCCGGAGCGTTCGTACCAGTGCTGCAGGCTGGCGGAGTCGAACTGGTGGGACCGCACCAGCTCGCGGTCACCGTCATCGCGCTCGCGGTTATTCCGGGATACGCGAGGCCCGTCACATAGTTCTGAATGTCGGTCAAAGCGGCGGGGCAGGCGGTAGTGAAACTTGTACACGCCGAACCTCGGACCATTGCCCAGCGAGCTCCTTCGCGCGCGGCCTCCGAGATGAAGTGGTAGGAGTAAGCCGCCAAACCCATCTGTATGACGGCCAACAGCATGGTGATAAAAACAATCAGGGATACAAGAACTTCGAAAAGGGCCTGGCCGCGCGCGCCGCGCCTGCTGGACAGCGGGCGAAGCCCCGTCGCCTCTTGAGAAGCAAATCCGATCTTGGCACCCGAGACTCTCGGCATTTCATTCACTCCGGTCGACTAATTCTGCGATACTCTCATCGTTGCGTTTCCGTTCAGCGTCAAGGTTGCCGGAAGTCCCGGAAGTTGAAACATGGGCGTTACTTTCGCGGCGGTAACGACATTGACCCACTCCACAACTTGCGACGGGCTCACACAACTTGTGGTCCCGGTACATGCCAGCGTGGTAAGAGTTCCCGCCGCGCTCTGGCAGGCACAACTGGTGGTCGCCGTCGCGGTTACGCTAAGCACGTTTGACGCGTCGTTCGTTGCCGCCTGCGTAATTCCCGTCGTGTTGGCAGCATTGGCACGACTCTGCGCGGCATAGAGAGCGCCAGCTTCGGCGGCGTTTGCCACTTCAATCGCGTTGTAGGCGATGCTCCCCGTCTCCAAGGCGCCGAGGATCAACAGAAGGAGCACCGGCAGCATCAGTGCAGCTTCGACGAGCGCTTGTCCCGCGTCAGTGCGTGCGGTGAAGTCACGCAGGAGTCGGGAATTTCGCTGCTCACAAACAAGGAATGCATTCGGCTTTTTCATAATTCCCCCCGCTTTACTCCGTCAGCACAACCGTCTTGATGGGCGAAATTCCGCCAGAACCCGTGGCTTTGTCATAGTCTTGAAAGATCCCAAGAATGCCCACAAACTGGATGTTGTTGGCCACAAGAATTGTGTTGTTTTGCAGTGTCGTGGCTGAGATGACAGCGGGAAACGAAAGAGTCCCGTCTGGAACATAAATGGCCCCTTCGAGGTTGAGAGTGCCAAAGTAGCCACCCAGCGTGGCGGTCGAGTTGTCCGCCCTGTCTTGATAGAAAAGGATGCCGGCATAAGTTGACGAAGGGCCCGGAGCGGTAAGGGTGATCCCGTTCGCGCTGAAGATGCTGCCGGGGCCGCTGAGGGCGAATGTCGCTCCATTCTGGAAGTAGAACGTAACGCCGGTCCCGGTCACTGATGCGTTCGCACTCACGGCATTAATCGACAGGCCACCTGTGGCGTAGGTCTCTCCATTGATGTAGTACGTCCCCGGACTAAAAGTGACACCGGTGGTTTGTATCGAGATGGCAGGCGCGCCAGTTGCACTCGCGCAGTAATTTCCCGGAGTCAGGGTCTTATTGGGGAAACTTGCGCCGCATGAGCCGGCCGTGCACACAACATTGATATGGGAGGGAATACACGCGATGGTTCCAGGCTGGGGCAAATATGCTAAGGGGTCAGAGACGGGAACCATTCCACCCACCGGTCTCGGGGTGATGGAACTGAAAAACCCGGAGTTGTAGCCGGGATTGCCAACGATGCCAATCGACTTGGCTGTGAGCGAAGCAATAAAAGAGCTGCCGACATTCAGCGCACTCGTATTACTGGCGGAGTCGATGTAAATCGCACATGTGGGGGCGTTCACGAACAACAGAGCACCGTTCAAAAATATTCCCCCGCCATTCGGTGCCGACGCGTTCTGGTTGAGGGTGAACATACAACCGGGACTATTCTGCGCAAAGGCTACAGCCCTCGCGGCCACCGTCGTTGGATTCGTGCCGAAAAGAGACATGAAACCAGTCTGCTTTGTCTGCGACACAACTACTTCCACAAAGTTGCTGGATGTGCAATTTGCGCACATGTTCTGCGGGGCATAGGGCCACGTCACGGTAACCGTGGATCCGTTGGTTCCAGTAGTGATGCCATTCAACACCGCGTCGTGATTGGCCACCGTGGTGATAATCGAGAGAGTAGGCGTCGCGGCGGTCAAAACCGATGCTCCCGCCAGGGCGGCTGCGTCGGCAGCGACTTGCAATTGCCGCTTGGTGTAGAACATATATCCGACATCAACCGCCAATCCCACAAACCCGAGTAGAACCGTGAAAGAAATCAGCGTGATGATCAGCGCTTGTCCGTGTTCATTCCTCAGCGTTTTGCTGAGTCGCGTTGGGATGAGTCGTGTCTTCATGAGTCCCCTCCTGTTCCAAGCTGGCGTGACTCGGCGCAGTTCTGATTCACAAATTCACAAAATCTAGCCGCCGCATCAAGCCACCCGAGGACGAAACGTTAACCCCTCGCCCCTGACCAGGACGCCTAGACCTGGTGCTGGCTCCGGCGTTTCTTCGTAATCTTCCGGCAGTGCTACTTCCCCTAGCGCCAGGTCGTCGATTTCGAGTCGATTCAGCAGGCGGTGCAGATAGCACCGGCTAATGCCCAATTCCCGGGCCGCTTTCACCTTGTTCCCCAAATGCATGCCCAATGCCGAGCGCACCAATTCTCGTTTGAAGGCGCGGACCGCCACGTGGAAAGATCCGCTGCTGGCCGCCATATCATCAAGAGTCGTCGGCCCCCTCAGTTCCGGTGGCAGATGCTTGACGCCCAGATATTCCTCACCGTCGGCCAAAACCAGACAGCGCTCGATGACGTTCTGCAACTCGCGAACGTTACCCGGCCAATTGTGCATCGCTAGTGAGCTTAAGAAGCTGGGAGTTAAACCTCGAGCCGGTTTGTTGTGCGCCTTGGCGAACATCCGGAGGAAATATTCTGCCAGGAGAGGAATGTCGCGGCCCCGCTCCCGAAGCGCCGGCATTTGAATCTTTACCACCGAAATCCGGAAATACAGGTCTTCCCGGAACGTGCCTTCCTGTACCATCTTTTCCAGATTTCGGCTGGTGGCACAAATCACGCGGACGTCAATCGGCTGAGCGACGTTAGAGCCCAGACGTTCCACGGTCCGCTCCTGCAGGACGCGCAGAAGCTTGGTTTGCAAGGACAGCGGCAGATCGCCGATCTCATCCAGGAAAACTGTTCCCCCCTTGGCCTCCTCGAAACGCCCCTTGCGGATCTGTGTCGCGCCTGTGAACGCGCCCTTCTCGTGACCGAAAAGCTCGTCTTCGATCAGGGATTCAGGGAACGAACTGGGTGAGAATGCTACCAGCGTCCTATTCGCTCTTCGACTCAGCCGGTGGATGGCTTGCGCCACCACACCTTTCCCGGTGCCGCTCTCACCCGTGATGAGAATGTTTGTGAAAACCCCGGCGACCTTGCGAACCATTTCATTCACCTGTTCCATCGCCGGCGAGTTTCCAAGCAATCCTTCAACGTGTGCGGAAGGGAGAAGATTTTGCGCTTCGGTGAGATCGCGCGCGAGAGTCGCGCGGCGACAGGCCGCGTCTAAAGCAAACTTCAGTTCCTGAACGTCCAGCGGGTGCTCCAGGAAGTCAACTGCGCCGTGCTGTAACGCTTCGATGCCTCTTTTCCGAAGCTTGTCGCAGCAGTAAACGATCACCGGCAGGTCGGCAGCTCGTTCTGACGTTGCTTGGAGCAATGCGCGAGAGTCCTGCGAGGTTGCACGATCGGTAGGCAGGTCCAGATTCAGCAAAACCACATCCAACTCTTCGGCGTCGAGCTGACTAATTCCTGCTTCCACGCTCAAGGCGCTCTGGAGCGCATAGCCAGACCCTAAGACCTGCTGCAGGACCCGACCAAAGGCCTCGTCTTTATCAACAAGAAGTATGTGCTTTATACGATGATTTGAATCCGGCACTCAAAACCCTCCCCTGGGATCGGTGTGCTAACGCCCTGAAACCCGCGTCTAGCCTATATGTCGAGCGTATCTGAGGAGGAGGTAAGGTGGACACGTTAGCAAATGTCAGGTCAAAACGCAACAAAATAACTTTACAAAATAAATTGTTAGTTCCCCAAAAGCCCTGCCTGGCGGCCCGTTCCGGGCGCCTGCGACCAGAGCAAATGCGCCAGAGCCCTATGCGGTGGTACCATCCGTCTATAGATCCAGCCTCAGCAGAACCACATCCAGCTCGTTGACAGCAAATGACTAATTCCAGTTTCCACGCTCCAGGCGCGCCGGAGCGCATCGCCAGACCTTCTGCAGGACCTGACCAAAAGCCTCGTCGATCGACTGTCCTTTCCACGTTCATTTGAATTTGGCAATGGCCTATCCCGCGTGGGTTTGCTAGGGCCCCAAGGCCCAAAACCCGTGCACAACTTGAGAAGAAAAGCCCTAAGAAAAAAGTAGTGAGTTTGGCGGGGGATACTGAAACTTAGGGCCCTCCCGATCTTCTCAATCCCACGCATTTTCACTCCAAAGGATCTGGGGAGGAGGCGTACGAAGCAACGTTTGGACCTATGCCGTTTGGATACACACGGTCGGGCCAAAAGGCAACAGGTGGCAGTCCCGTGGACTCAGGGAATGGCTGCATCTGCGGTCGCGGGATTCTAATTCCGGCGAGCCGCTTTGCAGGTTGGGGACCAACTGAGTGAAGCAGATACCACCAGGCAACATTAAAAACTTCATTTGTAATCCGTGCGGAGCTTGGAAACGTGAAGTGGAACTGAAATCCGCTGCACGCGAACCCTGCTGGCGGCCGGTTCAGGGTGCGGGCGGCGAAGGCAAAGGGTCCGTGCTGCAATGCGATAGAGCAAAAAACCGCCGTTCGGGGATCTCCGCTGTAGGTTCGGGTCCTGGGTTCGCGTCATGGATTCGGGTCATGGCCAGGAGGGTGGCGCCCAGTCATTGGCCCCACAATTGCTCGATTAAGACCAGTTTCTAGAACCGATGCGTTCCACAGAACAACTCGAGAGTCGAGAAGTGCGCTCCAGCAACGGACCGGATGCGGAGACAGCTCCAAACCTCGTATCCTCCACACCGGCAAGCTCGCCTGAGCCCGTGACTGGCCGGCGCCCCTGGTTTCGCACGGCATTTTCTTTCCTAACCATGCTGACCATGCTGGTCGTCGCCATCGCGTTCATGATGGAGAACAAGGGCATACAAGACCCCGATATTTGGTGGCACCTGCGCAACGCGGAATACCTCTTTCAACATCACGAACTGCCTCGTCAGGATATGTTCTCTTTCACGGTGGCAGGCCATCCCTGGATCAATCATGAATGGCTGGCCGAGATTCCCTACTACCTGGCATGGCGAGCTGCGGGGTTGGTGGGTGTAAAGATCCTGACCATCGCGGTGATCGAGCTAATTTTCCTGGGCTTGGTATACCTCTGCTATCAGGAAAGCAGGAACTTCAAGGCCTCGGTGGCTGCTTGTTGCCTTTCCATCTTTCTGGCCACAGTTTCTTTTGGGCCGCGCACCGTCTTGTTCGGCTACCTGTATCTCGTCGTTCTGTTGATCATTCTCCAACGCTTCCGACAGAAAGGAACTGCCCCGCTGTGGCTTATTCCGCCACTGTTTTGCCTTTGGATAAATACCCACGGATCGTGGTCCCTGGGTCTGGTTGTCTTCGGTATCATTGCAGTGGCAGGGCTCGCGAAAGGAACATGGGGACGTTTGGAGGCTGCGCCGTGGACGCCACTCCAGTGGCGAAAGCTCTTGATTACCGGGCTGGCGAGCGTGGCTGCACTTTTCCTAAATCCCTTCGCATCTCGCCTGGTGCTGTATCCCTTCGATCTCGCATTTCGACAGAAGCTCAACATATCGCACGTGGCCGAATGGGTGTCGGTGGATTTCCACGACTCGCGAGGCAAGCTGGTGCTGTTGGTTCTCCTGGGCTTGTTCTTGAGTTCACTATTGCGCAACCGCCGCTGGACTTTGACTGAATTGGGCTTGCTGCTGTTCGGTCTATACAGCGGGCTCACCTACATCCGGTTTCTGTTCCTGCTGGCTGTCCTCGCGGCGCCGCTTATTGCAAAAGTTCTGGATTTCGTGCCGCCTTATCGTCCCCAGGACGATACACCGTTTATAAACGCTTTCGTGATATTGCTGTTGATCGGCGCCATACTCTATTATTGGCCGAAGTCGGCGGAGCTGGAGCGCTCCGTCGAGCAGCACTACCCGGCTCAAGTCCTCCCCTTTCTAAAGGCTCATCCTCCGGCAGGTCCGATGCTGAACTTTTATTTGTGGGGTGGTTACCTGGGCTGGAACGATAGGAATGTGAAGGTATTCGTCGATAGCCGCGTCGACATCTTTGAGTATGCCGGCGTTCTGCAAGACTACCTCGACTTGCTGGCACTGAAACAACCGACGTCCCTTCTCGACAAATACCACATTCGATACGTACTATTCCCCCCCGCGGAACCTCTCACCTATGTACTCGAGCACGACCCCCGGTGGAAAGTGATTTACAGCGATCAGCTGAGCGTTATGTTGGAAAGGACGGCGGAGGCTTCTTCGGGCACCTCGGACAAGGCGATGACCGGAAATTGAAGGGTAGGCTCTCCCCCGAAAGCGCAGAGGCCGCGATGAGGCTGATGTCTCGGGAGAGCGGGATCGACCCGAACGCAGCGGATCGAGATTCGTCTCGCTGCCGGGCTCCGAAACGGGCCACAAGGTCATGCAAAAGCTGATCATCTTCGTCGTTCTGTTGGTTGCGGCGGGACTCTTCGCGATGCAGTCGGTCAGCCCCATCTATCGCTTGCGTCCCGTCATGCCACCGGAATTCGTTGATGCACCCAGCTCATGGCCAGCCGAGAAGCGAGCCGAAGAAGAGAGGTTGGCTAGAGCCTATTGGGACTGTGCCGTCAACGTGATCCAGTGGAGATACGGGTATGGTTATCGTCTTCCGCAAGATCCGCCGAGCGATTTTACAATTACATCATTAGGAGAGGCCTCTGCAGACCCTGTGATTCGCGCGCGCTATTGGCTTATGCTCCAAAGGGTCTGGTACGTCCCGGACAACTGGACGAAAAGCTACCGTTGGGACATACGATGGCTCACCGATTGGGTGGAGTCCTTTCGGAAACTAAGCGTTTCCCCCAGCGTGAACTAAAATAATCGATGTACAGTCTTGTCAGCCTTATCGGACCGGAGAGTTTGGTCGTTTCTCTCGCGCTGTTGTTGGCGTTCCTCTATCCCCAACTGGGTTCTAATCTTTTTGGCAAAACGGAGCGAGCGCTGGCAGCCCTCGCCCGGAGGCGCAAAACCAGCGTGTTGGTTTGCGGCCTTGCCGCCTTGACGGTGCGGGCCGTGCTGTTACCCGTTTGGCCAGTTCCGCTACCCTACGTCAACGGCGAGTTCAGCTTTCTCCTGGCGGCGGATACTTTTGCGAGCGGGAGGCTCACCAATCCGACCCACCCCATGTGGGTTCACTTTGAAAGCTTCCATATCATTTTTCAACCCACCTACGCCTCCATGTATCCACCCTTGCAGGGATTGATGCTAGCCACGGGCAAGGTCCTGGGGGGGCATCCATTCTGGGGCGTGTGGTTCGGCGTAGGAGCGATGTGCGCGGCGATCTGCTGGATGCTCCAGGCGTGGCTGCCGCCGACCTGGGCATTGCTGGGTGGCTTACTGCCGGTCATGCGCTTCGGCGTTTTCAGCTATTGGGATGACAGCTATTGGGGCGGGGCACTGGCAGCGACTGGGGGAGCACTCATCCTAGGAGCCCTGCCGCGCATGGTGCGGCGGCAGTGCATCGGCGACGCTTTGCTGATGGCGCTCGGCATCGCCATCGTGGCCAATACCCGGCCCTTCGAAGGGTTTGTCCTCAGCTTGACTGCGGTGGCGGCGCTGCTGGTTTGGATGGCGGGCAAAAAAAGCCCGCCGGCGCGAGTTTTGATTTGCCGTATTGCGCTTCCGCTGGTGCTCTCCCTGGCCGTGGTGGGTGTCGCGATGGGCTATTACTTCTGGCGAGTCACGGGCAGCGCTTTCCACATGCCCTATCAGGTCAACCGGGACACCTACGCTGTCGCACGATACTTTCTTTGGCAGCACGCCAACCCGCAGCCCGTCTACCACCACGAGGCCATGCGTGATTTTTATCTGAGACACGAATTGCCTGATTACCTGGAGGCGCGTACCCTGGGTGGCTTGCTGGTGGCCATCCTCATAAAAGTCGGACGGCTCTGGATCTTCTACATTGGTCCTGCGCTGACCATTCCGCTCTTCTTGCTGCCTTGCGTGCTGCACGACCGGCGAATCCGGCCGCTGGTAATTGCTGGGGCGGTTTGCTTGACAGGGACGGGGCTCATCGTCTTTTTCATGGCTCACTATGCCGCACCCATGACGGCTGTGATTGTGGCCGTGCTGGTGCAAGGAATGCGGCATTTGAGGGTATGGCGTTGGGAAGGCAGGCCAACCGGGCTGTTCCTGGTTCGTGGGTTGGTGGTGATATGTGTGTTGATGGCGCCTTTCGAAGTGCGGATGCTCGCGGCTCCTCCTCCACCGGGAACCTGGATGGCTTTGGGCCCGGAGCGCGCGAAACTGCTGGCGCAGTTGGACTCTTTGCCGGAGCGACACCTGATTCTGGTGCGGTACAAGCCAGATCACGACGCCATGGCTGAGTGGGTATACAACGGAGCTGATATCGACAGCTCGAAAGTGGTTTGGGCCCGAGACATGGGCGCGACCGCAAACGAGGAACTGATCAAGTACTACAAAGATCGCCGCATCTGGTTGCTTGAGGCGGATGACACACCGCCAAGCTTGTCCCCATACCCACCGGCTGAGCGACTTCCATTACCGGCGACAGGCGCGCCAGAGCGATCGAAATGACCTATGGGAAACGAGTCGCAGGGGAGCGACTGAAGCGATGCTTCTGATCGAGTGTGGTTTCGTGCTGGTTGCGGTGGTTGTCGCCCTCATCTTTCCGAGTGCGGGATCGCATCGCTTTCAGCGATTGGAAAGCGGCTTTGACTGGCTGGCTCACAGACGCGGGCTTGCCGTTGCGCTCGTCGGGCTGCTGGCGCTCGCAGCACGGCTGGCCCTATTACCCATTCTGCCGATCCCGGAACCGATCGTGCATGACGAGTTTGGATACCTGCTCGCCGCCGAGACGTTCGCCCACGGCCGGCTCACCAATCCCACTCATCCCATGTGGGTTCATTTCGAAAGTTTCAGCATTATTCAGCAACCCACGTATCAGTGTTACGCTCCGCCCGCCCAGGGATTGCTGCTGGCGTTCGGGCAGGTGGTCTTCGGCCAGCCCTTCTGGGGGGCGTGGCTCGGAGCTGGCCTGATGTGTGCCGCCGTTTGCTGGATGCTGCAGGGCTGGTTTCCCGAGCGCTGGGCCTTGCTTGGTGGACTCCTGGCGGTCGCTCGCTATGGCAGCTGCACATACTGGGTTAACAGCTATTGGGGAGGTTTGACGGGAGCAATCGGCGGGGCCCTGTTACTGGGCGCGCTGCCCCGCATCAAGCGCTTCCAACGTGTGCCTGACGCCCTCATCATGGGAGTCGGCCTCGCCATCCTGGCTAACAGCCGTCCTTATGAGGGCTTGGTCTTCAGCGTGCCGGTCGCGATCGCGCTCCTGCTATGGGTCTTGAGTAAAGACGGACCGGCATGGCAAGTCGCTCTGCGCCGCGTCGCCCTTCCGCTTTGTATCCTCTTGACGACCGCCGGGCTGGCCACGGGCTACTACTTCTGGCGGGTCACAGGAAGCCCGTTCCGCATGCCCTATCAGATCGAACGGGCGACTTATGCCGCGGCACCGTATCTACTGTGGCAAGCGCAACCAAAGGAGCCAACCTACCATCACGAGGTCATACGAAGCGTCTATGTGGGCGGGGAACTCTACCGCTATCTGCTGGGCCGCACAACGCTGATTGGCTACCTAACCATCACCATGGAAAGAACACTTTGGATCTGGAGGTTTTTTCTGGGTCCACTGCTGACTTTCCCGTTGCTCATGCTCACACTTGTGTTGCCGTACGGTTTCTCGTGGCGGCACATTAGCAAACCAACACGCTTTCTCCTGCTTGTCTTCGGCACATCGCTGGCCGGGCTCGCAGTGGAATCTTTTTCGGCTCCGCATTACGCAGCGCCCCTCACGTGTTTGTTCATTGCGTTCGTCCTGCTGGCCATGCGACGATTGCGAGCTCTGGTTTGGCGGGGTGGACCAACCGGGATCTTTCTGACACGTGCCATACCGATGATTTGTGTGGTGATGTTGCTTCTGCGGGTTGCCGCGACGCCGCTCCACATTCCCCTTAGCGAGTTCTATATGCCGGCTTGGGATCAAACCGCTCCGTCCAGCTTCGGACGCGCCGCTATGCTGCGCGAGTTCGAGAGCATGCCGGGAGATCAGCTCGTGATTGTGCGCTATAAACCGGAGCACAATCCTTTTGACGAATGGGTTTATAACCAGGCTGATATCGACAATTCGAAGGTGGTTTGGGCACGGGATATGGGCGATCAGAACAACGAGCTGATTCGGTATTTCAGCAAACGACGCGTCTGGCTACTCGAAGCCGACGAGAACCCAGTGAAGTTGTCTTTCTACCCGATGCCAATTACGCCGCAGCCGGGCTTCTGACCGATGACACGTGCTGAGAGATTCCTTCGCGTTTCGAGCGTAGTGGTTATCATCTCAGTCTTCATTGGATTCGTAATCCTGAGCTTTCCGGCCGACAAATACCGTCAAGGACGGGTTCTCGATTTCTCCGAATTCTATGCTGCCGGACGAATGGTGCGCGACGGACTGGGCCACCGACTTTACGATCTTCGACTCCAGGCAGAATACCAATGGCGAGATGCTGCGATCCATGCCTTTTATCTCCGCCCGCCCTTTGAGGCCTTGCTCTTTGTGCCATTTAGCTATTTGAGTTACCGCGCCGCCTATAGCGTGTGGGTGATAATCAGTCTTCTGCTCTTAGCCTCTTTTGCGATTCTGATTGAGAGGGAGCTTCATGTCAGCCGGGCCCTTTTGCAGTACACGCGCGGCATCCCAGTCGATACGGGGTTGATTCTTGTTCTTTGCCTGACTTTTGGCCCGACCATGAACTGCTTCCTGATTGGCCAGGATACGATGCTGCTGTTGGTAATCTACACGCTGTCGTTCCGTCTTCTAAGAGACGGAAATCAGTTTGCCGCAGGGTGTGTACTGGCTTTGGGTTTGTTCAAATTTCACTTGGTGATTCCGTTCGCGATCGTGTTCCTCATTCGCCGCCAATGGGCGTTCCTCAAGGGATTTACCCTGGTTGGGGCCATTCTCGTGGCAGTTTCTGTCGCCGTCAGTGGATTCGGTGTTTTCACCTCTTACCCACGGGTCTTCTTCAATCCTACCTATCAGGAGGTTATCGGAGGCTTCCAAACTCAGTACGCCGCCAACATACGCGGGTTTACGTATCTGGTCGGCGGCGGTTTGCTTCCCAGATACTTGATTTTAACGATCGTTGCAACCCTTTCGGGAATCACTCTCTGGGTAACTGCCAAGCGGTGGAGGGATGATGCTTTGGAATACTCCTTTGCGGCTGCGGTAATCGCATCCCTCATGACCGGAATCCATTTATTTTTTTACGACTTGTCGCTGCTGTTGCTTCCGGTTGCGATCATCTGTGCCCAATTAGCCAGGGAAGGAAAACTGCTTCGGAATCGAGCTCTTCCCTTTGCCCTGATTATCCTCTTCGTGCCCCCATTCCACAGGTTGCTCATCGTTCATGCGATCTATGCTCTCATGTTCATCCCGGTCCTCGGATTGTTTCTGATCACGCTTAATCTTTTGTCAAATCACCGTACGGTTGAGACTGACAATTGGACTAAACCGCTTCGCGGTATGATTTAGCGCAAGCAGTCCATTGGACCGGGGGCACGTCGCTCGCGTTCCTGCCCTGCGTTTTAATTTTTAATTCGTTTCAGCCGAATGGGATGATTGTGGTAGCTTATCCACTCACGGATTGAGGGTGACCAATCAAGCTCCAAAAATGCTTGTCCGCATAGCCTTGGCTGCAATCTTGGCCTACGCTTTTGTTTCCCATTGGCAATATCTCCACCAAAATGTCGGCCAGCGCGACTCAATCCAGTATTGGGCGGCGGGTCGTCTCTTCCTTCATGGGCAAAATCCGTACGATTTTGACGCAGTACTCGAACTGGAAAAACAACAGGGATACAAGGAAAACAGGCCCCTCGTGTTGCGCACACCACCATGGTCACTTTTTATGGTCTTACCATTGGGCTTGTTCGATGCGTTTTGGGCATGGGCGCTGTGGATAGCTCTGTCGCTGGGATCTCTTCTACTGGCCATGCGACTTTGCTGGAAAATGTACGGAGGTAGCAATGTTCAGCGAGACGTCTTCTGGGCCGTGGGTTACACATTTGCGCCAGTTCCGGCGTGCCTGGTTGCTGGACAAATGGGTCTGGTTCTTTTGATAGGAGTGGTTCTTTTCCTTTGGTGGGAACCGGAGCACCCGCTGGCGGCGGGAGCGGCACTGATTTTGCCATTTGCCAAGCCCCATTTGCTGGTGCTTTTCTGGGTGGTGGTCTTGCTCTGGGTCGTCGCCCGAAATAAACGCACCACTGCCTTGGGTTTTGCCATTGCACTGGCCATCGTGACGGCGACCCCGTGGGCGCTGCATCCGACGATTTTTTATGACTATCGGCAGATGCTTCATCAAGCTTCCATCGGAAGCGAGTTTATTCCGGCCCTGAGCGGCGTACTCCGGCTCCTATTCTTCCGTCGCTGGTTTTGGGTGCAATTCATCCCCATGGTGCTAGGCTTGCTTTGGGGCCTCTGGTTCTACTTCAAAAACCGGTCTCATTGGGATTGGCGACGTCAAGGGCTGCCGCTCATGGTTGTATCTGTGCTGACCACGCCTTACTCGTGGTTGCCGGATGAGGTAGTCCTACTTCCCGCGGTTCTCTGGGCCGCAGTGTGTATTCTTGGCCTGGAGAAGCAGCAAGAAATGACATTGTGGACTCGCTTGGCCATCGCCATTTTCGCGGCTCTAGACGGGCTCTTGTTGCTCATTTTGGCAGCGAAGATTCCATTCTCTGGTGGAATCTATTTTTGGAGCAGTCTGCTCTGGTTTGCGTGGTACATGTATGGGCAAAAACATTGTCGGCAGCGCACCTCGCAATGACTCGATGGCCTTAAAAGAGAGCTGTTCGGCATATCCGGCGGGAGCTTCGAATCAAAAGAAACTGTAGCGCAGCGTGCACCAGATCCCTCGAATGGCATCCTTCCATCCGATTTTCTTTCCCTCGGCGCGGGAACGGAAAGCATAGGACACGGGCACTTCTGAAACTCGCAATCCTCTTCGCGCAATTTTAGCGGTGATCTCGGGCTCGAATCCGAATCGATCCTCACGGATGTCGATTTCTTGTAAGGCCTCCCGGCGAAAAACTTTATATCCCGTCCATACATCGGTCAGCTTCAGGCCCGTAACTAGATTGGATGCAAGGGTTAACACCTTGTTCCCTAAATAATGCATCAAGGGCACGCCGGAGCGTGGCTTTCCCAGAAAACGCGAGCCATAAACGACGTCGGCTCGGCCTTCATGGATCGGTCGGATCAGCTCCGCATATTCGGCGGGGCTTAACTCCAAGTCTGCATCTTGTATGATCACAATCTCCCCGCGCGCCTCTTTGAAACCACGTCGCAGAGCCGCTCCTTTTCCATAGTTTTTCTGCTGAAAAAAGATTCTGAGGCGTCCCAGATTTTGCAAACCATCCACAGCCGATCGAAGCGTTCCAACAGACTGGTTCTCAGGAGCATGGTTCTCGTATGCACGGTGCTCATGATTCGCCAGCTTTTGAAGCACCTCTCCAGTGCCATCTGTAGAACCGTCATCCACGATGATGACTTCTTTATCGATGTTGACGCCGCAAACTTGCAGCAGGATTTCTTCAATGGTTGTTCTCTCGTTGTAAACCGGCATCACCACCGAGAGGTGAGGACGAGCCGGAGGGTCGAGCATGGCGCGTCGATCTGGAATATCACGGCTGGCCGCTTCCGTTTCTGAGCCTCGCACTTTGCCTAATCTCCTCCGTTCGCGGTTCGGCAAAACCCCGGTCGTTCGTAAATCCCAAGCAGGCCAGAGGCCAAACCCCAGTCCGCGACGTCACCAGAGAAAAATCGATGGCCGCCAATGACGTCTTAGCCCACGACAGCCCATGATGGGTTGAGTGTAAACAAACGTATTCACACTCTCGGCAACCGCCATTCCTGAAGGTATCATCGTCGGCCCCGATCGTCGCCAGCGGAAGCCCGGAGCACTCCGTGAGACAGCTCGAAATCAAGGTCAAGTCTTGTATTTTCAATAGATTCGCCGAGCGCATTTGTGACCTTAAACGACCTGCGCAGTTTGGCTTCCCACATGCCTTAGAGAAACGCGTACGGTTTTGCCCCTAGGCCAGTCTCTGTAGGGATGCAGAAACAGCATCACCAGCTGGGCAGGAACGATATATCAGTCAAACCAAGGAGAATACGAGAAATGACAAAACTAGTTATGAACTCACTGATTCGCCTGCATAAGGACGAGGCGGGTCAGGGTCTTGTGGAGTACGTGTTGATCCTCGCTCTGGTTGCGTTTGCAGCCGTGACGGGAATGAACAGTTTGGCAACCGGTCTCAACAGCGCTTTCCTGGCGGTCGACTCCAAACTGACCAGCGCATTAGGTTAGGTTAGAGCCGATAAGAAGCGAAGCAATGCTCGGTTTGCCCTGCGCTCACCAGAACGCAGGGCAAGTCGAGATGGCGCAGAACGAAGGAAAAGGACAAAAGAATGCACACACAACTCTTAGAGGCATGTCTTCGGCTGCATCAGGACGAGGCAGGACAAGGTTTGGTGGAGTATGTGTTGATACTCGCCCTGGTTGCTTTCGCAGCCGTAACTGGAATGAACAGTTTGGCAACCGGTCTTAACAGCGCTTTCCTGGCGGTCGGCAGTATGTTGACCAGCGCACTAGGGTAACGCTGAATTGGAAGTTGGGTTCCGTTTGCCCTCGCGCTCCCTGAGGACGCGAGGGCGAACAGAGTCCCGTGTGTAATCAGCTTTCGTGTCCCTCCCTCCGAACCAATAATCCAGGATGCGAGTAGTCCAGGATGCGAGTAGTCCAGGATGCGAGTAGTCCAGGAT
>Ga0182015_10003628_pt1 | contig 17147 bp, 11 predicted proteins | sample 712P3MmetaG_FD_120478 | JGI IMG/M metagenome (GOLD analysis project Ga0182015, IMG submission 120478) | Permafrost microbial communities from Stordalen Mire, Sweden - 712P3M metaG | ecosystem: Environmental > Terrestrial > Soil > Wetlands > Permafrost | place: Sweden: Stordalen | collected... | reverse complement strand
TGCGCGTCCACTTCGGCCTGGGCTCCGCCACAAGAATGGATTGGGTCGAAGTCCGCTGGCCCAGCGGCCTAGTCGAGCGTTTTGGAAATTTAGCTGTCGACTCGTTCCACACCCTCAAAGAAGGCTTAGGCTCTCCCGCGCCGCCCGCCAGAAAAAATTAGTCGGCCATCAAGCAGAAATCAACGGCAACAGAAATTCCTGAAGCCGCTGGCTTTCCGCTAGGTCCAGCCGGCCGAGATGAATTCCCAGTTGATTCCCGTTGATGAGCCGCACCACGCAGCCTGTACCGACCACCGGCTTCGTTTCCTTGGACAACTGCAAACTTATGCTGACCGACGATCCAACCGGAAGCGGGTTGGCGGTGATCACCAGCAGACCCTCCATGCTTACATCGATAGTCTCCCCCTCGATTTCTTGCGATCCGCTGCGAAGCTGCACCCGCGATTTCAGCGGCACGCGGCGAGTTCGGCGGCGCTCATGCTCCATTGCTCCCTGCGTCGCGCGCACCAGTCGCAGCAGGCGTTCTTTGTCGATCGGTTTGTACAGGAAGAAACTTGCGCCGGCTTCAAATCCCAGCGACATCGCGTGCGGGTGCTGATCGTCGCTCAGCATCACCACCGGCGTCATGCGATTGAAACCCGAATCCCGCATCTGCCGGGTGAGTTCCGCTCCATCCGGCGAACTCATCCGCAAACCAAAAAAAGCCACCGCAAACTTGCCCTCACGAAGAATGCTCGGCGCCTCCGTGCTGCGATTCAGGACCAGCGATTCGATTCCCACGGAATGAAGCACTTTTCGATCAGTTTGTTGCTGCGGGTTCATTGTCGACGATGATAGCTCGTTTTTGCATTTTTCGGTTATTCGCCTTTCGACTCTCATGCGCCGTTCTCTAGCCGCACGCGCGCTTAACGACTTGCTCTCCGATCCAGTGGCGCCGCCAGGCGGAGCTTCGTCGCTAAGGGAACCGGAATCGCGCCCGGCCGCATGCGATTGAGCGCGATAGGCTCCATGCTCGCCGTCCTCTTGCGTATCCCCTCGACCGGAAACAATTCGGTGGCTTCCAGCATCAGGTCCACGCGACCGCGCACGTCGAATTTCTCGAGCAGACTGGAAACGTGAAATTTTATCGTCCGCACAGAGACGTTCAGCCTCGCGGCAATTTCCTTGTTGCTGAAATTTTGCGCCACGTCGGCCAGCACTTCGCGCTGCCGCCGGCTCAACGGAAATCTCGGTATTGTCGTCGCGCAGGTCTGCATCAATGCACTGGCCTGACCTGCAATTCCATTGACCAGATCTTCTCCCGCAGCCACCAGCACTCCGAAATCTGTCGGCTGCTGCTGCCGAGCCACGCAATGCATGGCCAGCAATGTCACGGCACGCTCCATCGGCAGGCTCCCGTCTACGCCGGCCTTCACCTCGAAGCGGCGCGCTCCCGTTTTCTTGTCAAAAAATACAAATAGCTTCGGATGGACGGAAAAACCGTGCATCGACGAGTCGTAGTGAGGTTTCTTTACGCGGCCCATAAGCCTCCTTTCGATTTTTGCAGCCACACCCTCACGCCCTAACGTTGCAGTTGCGCGACCGCAGCCCCGCGCAAGCTCGCCCCCATCTGCCAATGTGGACGCTCCGGACGCGGTATCTCGTAAAAATCAAACTGCACTCCGACTCCTCGCGGCGAATCCATCGGCACCACCCTCACCACATGCCCCGTGCATAGCCACTGCGCCACCGGCACTCCGGTGATCTGTTCCGGCATCTCCACCAGCAAATCCAGCGTTGCGCCCTTGCTCAACGGCAGATTTGTTGCAAAGAACACCCCCGCTGCGACAGATTCTCCGACTCCGCTCGCAGCTCTTCGCCATCGGATCTCCGAACGCGGACTCGTAAATCCGCCCTGCAGCTATGCCGTAGAGACAAACGCCGGTCACGGTCCAGCTTATCTACAAAATGTTCCATGGCGAAACCTCCGGAGTTCTTTAGAAGGTGCGGGCGCGAAGCGCTCCGCGGAGGGGGAGGTTGGAAACATCAACCCGTTCAGCCGATTTTCCTAGGCTCAATTTAGTACTGTGTGGAGTGGCACTCGCCACCGTTCAATCTCCGCTCGGTTTGCCATCCTTAACAACCAGCCTGGAATGGAACGTTCTAATCTCGTTTCGGCAAAAACACTGACTTTCTCCGCCTGTCCGCTGGTGTGGTCGGAATCCTGACCGGAATCAAGAAACGCCCGTGAATCGTGCGCCGCTGCGGTTAGATAGTGCGGACGGTACAGGGATTTCTTTGCGCAACCTGCTTGCTACAAGCCTCGCCTTAATATCTCTCGCGGTCGGAGCCCTGCTTATCTACCAGGGCGATTTTTCCGCAGGCGACCTGACACAGACCGCCAGAATCGTCGGCGGCGCCACATTTCTGGCTCTCGGCCTCACCATTCTGCCGATCGTTTTGAAGAGTCACTGGAAGTTGAAGCCGCCGCCCCGTAATCAACGCGCATCCAGCACGTCTGGAGCCATTGGCCGCCGCAGGTAAATCGCAACTCGTCGGCGTCGCACGTGCGTCGGTCGCTACGCTACAAACCGATTCCGCTCCGCACTAATTTGCTGCGTTCATCCACGCTACTTCACCGCGTCTGCGCCAGCCTTGGCGCACTGTCCATCCTGCGCACTTGTGCCGCCCGAAACGCCGATCGCCCCGGCGATCTTTCCGTCGACCAGAATAGGCACTCCGCCTTCGATCGGCACCGCCCCCTGCAAACGCAAAATGCGCATCCCGTCGCCGCCCGCCGCCAATGCATCTTGATACGTTTTTGTGGGCCGCTTGAACAGCGCCGCGGACCGCGCTTTGTCGATCGCTACATTCGCGCTGCCAAGCTGTGTCGCATCCATCTTCTCGTAATAAACCAAGTTGCCGGACGGGTCGACAATCGCCACCGCCATGCCCCAATTATTCTTGGCGGCTTCCGCAATCGCCGGCGCGGCCACCTTCTTCGCGTTCTCTAAGCTGATCGCCGCTCCATAAGGATTCGGCATCTGCGCAAACGCGCCCGCCATCAAGCTGACGGCAAGAACTAGCCCCGCACCAAACCTCGCAAAATATCGAAGTGCCATCTCATCTCCTTTGTCGGCGCATCGCATCAGCGCATCTATGGATCCAATATGCCTTCAAATCTACTGGCACAACCATTTTGGGCCGCGATCCCTGGCCGCTTTGATTTAAGGCTGCGGATGCGGGATCGCATTTGCTCGATCTACCATATCCTTAGGCGCATGAGGCTCATTCTTCACCGTCACCCCCTTGGTGACCGTCCAATGCTCCAGCCAATTCGCTCCCCCGTCGCTCACAAACGTATCCGGCAGAGAATACGCCGGATCGCTCAACGCCTCTTCCAATGTGACGAACTTATATCCACGCTTGCGAATCAAATCCAGCAATTCCCCAATATGCTCGCTCTCCAACTGGCTCGCATGCAACAGCAAAATCTGCGCCGGTTCGTGACCGATCAGATCGCGCGAGAATTTCTCGTCAAAAGAAAATACTTCCGTCGTATACGCTAGATAAGACTTCACGACTTGCTGTTGCAGCGCGACATCGCCCCGCTTTTTCGCGTCGTCGTAGACGATGGCAAACATCCAGTCCCACGCGTCCAGAGTCACAGGCGCGATGCGATAACCTCGTTCCGCCAAAAACGCCTCCGATGCCCGCCGCGTTTCTAGATCGCGCCCCGTATCCAGATACGGGTGCCGGAAATAACGCAATTTCATGTTGTGCTGCGCCAGCAAGAGCCGCGTAACGCTCTCGCCCTGGATCACCGAATCCTCGAACTCTTTAAGACCGCGATTGATCGAAGTATGTCCGTAGGTGTGATTGCCCAGATCGAGCCCCGCATCCAGCCACATATTCAGCGCCGCGATGCGTTCATCCACCTCGCCCCAGACAAAATACAGCTTGCGCTCGTTCACAAAACCAACGGCGGGCGCCTTCTGCTCACGCAGAGTCCCTACCAGGCTCCTGGTCATCGTCGTGATCTGCGCGGCGGTCATCCAATTTGCGCCGTTCGCCGGCAAATCATCAATCGTGATCGCAATTCGCCGCTTCGGCGCAGCGTCTGGCGGGGATGCCAGCGTGCGCAATCCAAGACACAACACGACGGTCAAAACGAGCGACGTCAGAATCAGTTTCATGAATGGATCCTCAATCAAAACCATCGGCACCGGAAATCTCTTGCTAGCCCCGGCTTCCCGCTCCTTTGACGCTCCAAAGCCGACAAGGATGCCGCCGCTATCAGGTTTTGCGATTCCCTTAGAATCTAGCGCGGCGCGCCGAAGGATATCACTCCCGAGCCTTCGCCGCCTTCCCAGCTTTCACCCGATCGAATACCACCGTCCGCACAATTCCCTCGCCTTCCTTCACATACACCAGCTGATTCGCCTTGATGTCCTTCATCGTGTCGATCTGCCCGCTGGGCCAGCGAATTTCCAGCACATCCACCTTCTCTGCTTTTCCAATCCCGAAGTGCACCCGCAGATCGTTCTGCGAGATATAGCTTCCGCCACTCCGCACTTCATCGATCTGCTGATGCGGCTTCGCTTCGTCCGCTGGCCGCGTCACGCAACGCAGCCGCGCACCGATACCGCTGCGATTGGACTTCGTTCCAATCGTCCGTACCTTCAGCCAATTGTTGTGCGTCGACGAATCGCATCGTAGTAGTTGCGGAAGATCGTTCACCGCGTTCACCACCACGTCGATATCCCCGTCGTTGTCGAAATCTCCGAACGCGCACCCTCGCGACGCAACCGGCACCGTTATGCCAGGTCCCCCTTGCATCGAAACATCGTCGAATCGCCCGTCGCGCAAGTTCTTGTACAGCAGCTTTTGTTGCGGATACCCGGCTTCGGTTCGCAGTTGCTCCACTTCCGGATACACATGGCCGTTGCAGATCAGAATGTCCGGCCACCCATCGTTATCCATGTCGAAAAATCCGCAACCCCATCCAAGAAATTGCGTGTGGCGCCCCAACCCGGCCGCAAACGTCGCATCTTCAAAAACGCCGCCACCCAGGTTGTGGTAAAGCGAAGGCGTGTCTCCGGCAAAATTGGTCTTCAGGATGTCAAGATTGCCGTCCAGATCGTAATCCGCCGCCGAAACGCCCATGCCCGCTTGCGGCTTTCCGTCCGCGCTCAGCGCGCAACCCGATTCCATGGCGATATCCACGAACTTCCCGTTCTGTTTGTTCTCGTAAAGCGCGCTGGCCGTCGAATCGTTGGCTACATAGATGTCCGGCCAGCCATCGTTGTTGAAGTCAGCGGTAAGCACGCCCAATCCATAGGTTCCATTCGCCTGAAACAGCCCGGCGGCTTCGCTCACATCCGCGAACGTCCCGTCACCATTGTTGTGGTACAGAATATTCTTGCCGCCATTCAATCCAGGCGGCCCGCACGCCACCATCACACCTTTGTAAAGGCACGGACCCGATTCCGGCACCGGCGCCGTAGCCAGATCAAGATCGATATAGTTCGCCACGAAAAGATCCAGGCGCCCGTCGCGATCGTAATCGACGAAGGCACAACCCGTGTTCCATCGCTTCCCATTCCCCGCGACGCCGGCCTTTTCGCTTACGTCCGTGAATGTCCCGTTGCCGTTATTGTGGTACAGAACATCTTTTCCGAAATACGTAACGAACAAATCTTCGTAGCCGTCGTTGTCGTAGTCCCCGATGCAAACGCCTTGCCCCCAGCCGGAGTGCCCGACCCCGGCCGTGGCGGTAACGTCGGTAAAAGTCCCGTCGCGATTATTTTTAAACAGGTGCGAAGTCGGCGCCGGCCCCGTGCCAAATCCTTCCAGCCGCGACCCGTTGACCAGAAAAATATCCAGCCAGCCGTCGTCGTCGTAATCGTAGAACGCCACGCCGCAACCGGTCGTCTCCAGCAAATATTTGTTTTTGTGTTCTCCGCCAAAAATGGTTTTTGCGTTCAAACCCGACTCGCGAGCGACGTTGAGAAAGCTGACACCGAGAGTGGCTGCCGGCGCTGAAGCGGCCGCTTGAGCCGTCGTTCCCGTGGCTGCGGAAAAAAATGTTTTCCGGGAGGCTCGAGAAGCGAGTGCAAATACATTTTCCAGCGATAACACCAATGCAGACCGGCTCAACGACCGCAGGAATGTCCGCCGCGAAGAAAACAAAAGTATGGTACCTTCCCGCACGAGGCACGCTCTAAGCCAAGTGCTCGACTCTGCTTCGTAAGGTTCTGGGTGCCCGCCCTTCGTTTTTAAGGGCGAGCCTTTCTGTATCTTAGCGTAAGCACGTCGACAACCCGTAACGTCCCCATATCGCCCGCGTCGATCGTCACCATGCCGACCACCCCCCCAACCCACACAAATCCATCACCCCGTAGGGGCGGGACTAGCTCCGCCCGGCGTAAACCCGGTCACAGTCTCAGCCCCGCGGCAACCAAGCCGCCCCAAAATCAACGCCCAAGCCATCTCCTCCGCTCGCGAGTGTTGTCCGTAACCCTCCTGCTAACCATCGCCCTGTCCCCACCCGTCCAAGCCCAAACTCCCACCGCCCCATCCAACAAACTCGAACTATCTCGCCCAGTGCGGCCCTGGGAATTTCTGCCGATCGTAGGAACCCGCGCAGCTCTCTTCGGAAACGAATCCGGAAAAATGGAAGCCTGGGTTTACCCGCTGAAATTCCTCCGCGATTTCCATCTGCAATTCCATGAGCAAGGCCGCGCAATCCCGGCCGAATCACTCGCCCGCACCGTCATCGTCCGTCCAGAATCCAGCACCATCGTCTACAGCGGCGACACCTTCATCGTGCGCGAAACCTTGGTGGTGCCGGTCAAAGAGCCCGGCGCAATCATCGTCCTCGATGTTGAAACCGAACAACCCCTCGAAATCGAAGCCACCTTCGTCCGCGACTTTCAGTTGGAGTGGCCCGCCGCGATCGGCGGCACCTACATGAACTGGGACACTGCCGCCCATGCATTTGTCCTGGGCGAAGAGACCAGGAAATTCGTGGCAATGGTGGGCTCGCCGACGGCCACCGAACCTCAGCAGGAATATCAGACCAACTATTCCGAGTCCCAGGCGAATTCGTTTCGTCTCGGCATGACCAACAAAGGTAAGGACCGAAAATTAGTAGTGATGGCTGCTTCCGTCAACGGCCTGGCGGACGCCGGCGCTGCCTATCGGCATCTTTCGTCCGATTATGTGCAATTGCAGAAAGAGTCTTCGGAATACTACGAGAATTATCTGCGCGACACCGTCAACCTGACGCTGCCCGACGTGCAACTCCAACAAGCCTACTACTGGTCGCGCATCAGCGTGCTGCAAGGAATGGTGACCAATCCGTATCTGGGCACAGGTTTGGTTGCCGGGTATCGAACTTCCGGCGAAAGCGCGCGGCCGGGCTTTGCGTGGTTCTTCGGCCGCGATTCGCTGTGGACTTCGCTGGCGTTAAACGCCGAAGGAGACTTCGCCAATGCGCGCACTGCGCTCAATTTCGCCAGCAAATTCCAGCGCGAAGACGGAAAAATCCCGCACGAAATCTCGCAGACGGCAAGCCTGATCCCGTGGTTTACGAGTTTTCCGTATGGCTATGCCTCGGCCGACGGAACTCCGCTTTATATCATCGCGATGAATGATTACGTCGCGCAGAGCGGAGACGTGGGTTTCGCCAGGGAGAAATGGGACAGCCTGTGGAGGGCCTATCAATTCCTGCAATCCACCTACGATTCGCAGGGATTTCCGCAGAATTTCGGAATCGGACACGGCTGGGTCGAAGGCGGCCCTTTGCTGCCGGTGAAAACCGAACTCTATCAATCGGGATTGGGCGCCGAAGCGCTGCGCGCTCTTGCAAATCTCGCGCAACTCGCAGGCAAAGACGACGTAAACAAACATCTCACGCAAGAATTTGAGAAACAGCAGCCATTGCTCGAGAAAGCATTCTGGCTGTCCGAGAAAAAACGCTACGCCTTCGCGCTCGACCAAGACAGCAAACCGATCGACGAAGCCAGCGTGCTGGCCACCGTTCCGATGTGGTTCGGCTTGCTGGACGAGAACAATTCCGAGCAGATGATTTCTCAGCTGGCCGACTCCGATCACCAGTCTGATTGGGGCATGCGCATCATTTCCGATCTCGCTCCGAAATTCAGCGGCGGCGGCTACCACTACGGCTCAGTCTGGCCGTTGTTCACCGGCTGGGCTTCCGTCGGTGAATATCGCTATCACCGCCCGCTGCCCGCCTACGCAAATCTCCGCGCCAACGCTCTGCTGGCCCTCGACGGCTCGCTCGGCCACGTGACCGAAGTGTTGTCCGGCGATTCGTATCAGCCTCTTTCCACGAGTTCGCCGCACCAGATCTGGTCCGCGGCCATGGTCGTGAGTCCCCTGCTGCGCGGCATGCTCGGATTGTCCGCCAACGCAAAAACCGGTACGCTCACTTTTGCTCCCCACGTGCCCGCGGATTGGACTTCGTTCGCGATTCACGGCGCACGCGCCGGCCGCTCGCGCATGGATTTAAGCTATGCGCGATCGGCGGACGAAATCACGCTGCAGATTATTTGCACGAGCGCGCCTGCAGCACCGTGCGCGCTGGACTTCGACCCAGCATTGAGTTTGCGTGCGCGAGTCGCGAGCGTCGAGATGGACGGCCATGCCGTTTCCTTCCGTATGGCGCCAAACGAAGAAGACCAGCACGCGCTAATCAAGCTCGCCGCTCCATCCAACTCGAGCACCTTGAAAATTCATCTGCGCAACGATTTCGGCGTCAGCTATGACGCAGGGTTGCCGCCGCTCGCTTCACGCAGCCAGGGATTGCGAATACTTTCGGAAACCTGGTCCGCCGATCGCGCCACGTTGACAATGAATCTCGCCGGTGTGGCCGGCGGGGCATACGATCTGACGCTGTTGAATCCAAATCAAGCCACCACCGTAGATGGCGGCGAGTTGATAAGGGCCGCGGACGGAACCACGAAACTGCGTGTGCAATTGCCGCACGGCGCAGCAGACGAATACGCACACGACAAAATCGTCTTTCACTTCAAATCCGCGGAAAAATGAAAACCAAGGACCGAAACCCTGTAGCCGCCCTCTTCCAGAGGGCGGGGTTTAGAGCAAAAGTCGCCCACGTGCTCTCGCCCACCGGAATGGTTTACAGTCAACATCGCCCAAATGCCACCGATCTTCGCAAACGGATCGGCAAAAAAAAACCGGCGAATACCAAAAGCCGTCTAGCGCATCAAAACATTTCGTACCAATCGAGTAGATTTTCGGCGAATCGGGCACACGACAGGAGGCAACATCATGTCCAGGACCTTGATCGTCGCGGCAATTCTGGTGGCCAACATGTGTGCTCTCACGCCGTTAGCCGGCGCGCAGCAGAAAAAGATCGACGCGGAAGGCCACGAGTGGTGGCAACACGCCGTCTTCTACGAGGTCTATCCGCGCAGCTTCGCCGACAGCAACAACGACGGTATCGGCGATTTGAATGGCATCACTTCAAAGCTAGGCTACCTGCAAAATCTCGGCGTCAACGCCATCTGGATCTCCCCGTGTTTCCCTTCCCCGCAAATCGATTTCGGCTACGACGTCTCCGACTACGAAAATATTGATCCGATGTACGGAACGCTCGCCGATTTCGACCGCCTGGTCGCGGAAGGCCAGCAGCACAACATCAAGATCATTTTGGACTTCGTGCCCAACCATACTTCCGACCAGCATAAATGGTTTCAGGAATCGAAATCGTCGCGTACTTCGCCGACACGCGACTGGTACATCTGGCGCGACGGCAAAGGCCCAAACCAGCCGCCCAACAACTGGACCTCTACATTTGGCGGATCGGCGTGGAAGTACGATGAGACCACCGGCCAGTATTACTACCACTATTTCTACGCCGAACAGCCCGACCTGAACTGGCGCAATCCCGAAGTGCGGAAAGCCATGCTCGATGCCATGCGCTTCTGGTACAAGCGCGGTGTTGCCGGCTTCAGGCTGGATGCAGTCGACACGCTGTTTGAAGATCCCAACCTGAAAGACAATCCGCCCCTGCCTGGCGACGACAAGTTCGGCTTTCCGAATACGAATGAGCTCTACAACAAAAAACTGCCTGAAGTACACGATGTGATGCGCGCCATGCGCAAGCTGGCCGACGAATACGGCGCGGTTCTCATCGGCGAAACGTGGACACAAAACGTCGCGCAACTCCGCGAATACTACGGCGAGCGCAACGACGAATTGCAAATGCCCATGGACCTGATGATGACGGAGTTCAAGAACGTTTCCGCGCCGGTTTTTCGCGAACATATCGGCGCTGTGGAAGGCACCGGCGGATGGCCGGTGTTCGTAATCAGCAATCACGACATCATGCGGTCGTACACCCGCTGGGGCGACGGCGCGCATAACGACGACATCGCCAAAATGATGGCCGCGATGTACCTGACGCTGCGTGGCACCCCGATCCTGTATTACGGTGAAGAAATCGGCATGGAGAATTACGGTCCGTTGAGCAAGGACGATGTGCGCGACCCCATCGGGCGCCGCGGCTGGCCCCTGGAAAAAGGCCGCGACGGCGAACGCACCCCGATGCAGTGGAGCGACGCGAAAAACGCCGGCTTTACCGGCGCCGCGCCGTGGTTACCGGTTGCACCAACCTACAAATCCCATAACGTCGCCACCGAACTCGAAGATCCCACTTCGATCCTGAATTTCTACACCAGGCTCCTCGAACTTCGCAGCAAAGAGCCGGCGCTTCGTGACGGCGTTTACGCGGCGCTGGATCCAGACAACCCCAACGTCTTGATGTATTCGCGTTCCTTTCACGGTGAAACCATTCTCGTGGCCCTGAACATGTCGTCCGAGCGCCAAAAGGTTCAGTTTCATCAGCTTGCAACAAACTCCCCTTTTCCGAAACTGACCATGCTGCTCGCGAACGGCGCCACCCTTTCGGGCGATTCAACCGGGGACCTCATCATGGAGCCATTCTCGGCCCTCATCGCAAAACCCGGCAAGTAGTTCGGAAATGAGCGGTAGAACAAGAGCAGCCGGACCCGGAACCTCAACTTCCCCGGCGAGTAATCGTCTTCAACCACGAAAAAAAGAACCGTGCGCGGAGTGCTCGCATCGAGGTGCATCCATGGTGCCGCGAGTCTCCGCCGCAAACTCGTTGCTGACGTTTTACTCGCTTGCAGGCCCCAAATAAGTCCAGGCACACAGTGAGCTTAACTGCTTTAGAATCAATACCTACACAAGTCTATCAAAACAAACAACTTAAACTATCCTAGAATCCGCACTTACGAAAAACACGGGGGGGAGGGGAGTGTAGCACACACTTTAGGTTTTCAGCTCAGCCGAATACTGACTCGGTTGGGTCTTAGGTGGTGCGGCGGAGGCGGAAAATGGGGACTTCCGGGCGGGCGTTAAAGCGGACGCGCAGCAGGTGGCCTACGCCCCGACTGATGTACATGCGTCGGTTGCCGGATAGGTCGAATTCGCCTTCGACGTAGCGCCGGTTGTCGACTGGCAGCATGGGTGGCGGCAGGAAGGGCGGCTTGCACTGGCCTCCGTGGGTGTGGCCGGCGAGGATCCAGCTTTGGAAACCGTCCCAAACGGGATGGTCGGCGCCGTCGGGGTTGTGACACAGCGCGACGCTGGCGGGCACTTTCCCATTTTGGGCTATCACCGCGGCAGGATCGAATCTCGGGCTCCACAAATCGTCCAGCCCGATGAACTGGAGGCCACCGACTACGGTTGCCTGGTTGCGCAGCATGGTGATTCCGGCGGCGGTGGCGATGTCGGTGACCTGATCGGCCACATGCAGCATGCGCCAGTGGTAGCCGTAGTCGTGGTTGCCGAGAATGCCGACGGTGCCCAACTGGCCGTGGGGGGCGTGCTCCAGAACGCGGCGGAGCTGATCGAACTGGCTGGGATTGCGGTAGGTGACAAAGTCGCCGGTGAAAGCGACGAAGTCGGGATGGAAAGCTTGCACCCTACGAAATGTCTCTAGGAGATAAGCGTCATCGACTTGAGGACCAACGTGTACATCGCTGACTTGGGCAAGAGTTTTTCCGTCGAGCTCTTGCGGGAGGCCCGCGATGGGCATGTCGAAGAAAGTGAATTCCAGCCAGTGAGGCTCGATGCGCCAGGTGTATAGGCCAATGGCTGCCGCGCCGGCGGTTGCGCTTGCAAGCGTCTTGATGGCTTGACGTCGTGTGAGGAAATTTGGCATTGGCGGCGAGTTCTCTGGAGCGGGTCCTGCCCGGCGCTTCTATTTTCTCAGAGGTTTTATTTTGTGTCGCATCGGACTTGCGGAAACGTGCAGAACGCTAACGTGCTCAGGTTTTCGTACTTCAGAGTGGCCGCCTCCGCGGGAACTCCCACCATGAGAACCTCCCCCGTGAGCTTGTTGATGGCGAGGAAAAGGCGCCCGCTGCCCTTCGACGCACGAGGGTTGACGGAAAGCGGCCGCTGCAACTGCGGGTTGCGGGGTGTGGTAGGCTGCCGACGGATTCAAATTTGGAAGGCTTGCTCACTTCATTCATGGCGAAAAAACTGCTTCCTATTTGGGATGTTGCCCGGAAATTGGAAATCCCGGAAAAATACTTTGAGCAGGTTGGGCCTTACGGAGTGAAGGTGCGCCTGGAATTGCTGCGCGATCCGGCGTTCGAGCGGCGCGGGAAACTGATTCTGGTTACAGCTACGAGTCCTACGGCTTCGGGGGAAGGCAAGACGGTTACTTCTATTGGATTGACGCAAGGACTCGCAGCGATCGGTAAACGCGCGGTGATTACATCGCGGGAGCCTTCGCTGGGTCCGGTGTTTGGGATGAAGGGCGGCGCGGCCGGTGGGGGACTTTCGCAGATCGAACCTAGCGCCAAGATCAATCTTCATTTTCATGGAGATTTTCACGCGATTTCTTCGGCGCACAATTTGCTGGCGGCGCTGATCGACGCGCATCTTTTTCACGGCAACGATTTGAAACTAGATCCGGACCGGGTGACCTGGCCGCGGACCATGGATATGAACGATCGCGCGCTGCGGCGGATCGCGGTTTCGCTGGAGAGCAAGAGAGATGGCGGCGGGCGGCGAACAGGATTCGTGATCACGGCCGCTTCGGAGGTGATGGCGATTCTGGCGCTGGCTCGCGACGTCAAGGATTTGCGGCTGCGGCTGGAATCGATCGTGATCGGTGTGACGCGCGAGGGGAAACGGGTGTTTGCGAAGGACCTGGATGCGACCGGCGGAATGATGGCTTTGCTCGCAGATGCGATTCTGCCAAATCTCGTGCAGACGACCGACGGAACTCCTGCGTTTGTGCACGCGGGACCGTTTGGAAATATCGCGCACGGAACGAGCAGCGTGATTTCGCAGGAGATGGGGTTGCGGCTGGCGGACTACGTGGTGAACGAAGCAGGGTTTGCGGCGGACCTGGGTGCGGAAAAATATTTTAATATCGTGATGCAGCAGTCGGGGATTACGCCGGCGGCGGCGGTGCTGGTGACAACGGCGCAGAGCATTCGGAATCAGGGCGAAGGCGATCTGGAGCGTGGCCTGGCAAATCTGGGGCGGCATCTGGATAACGTTCGCGGATTCGGCGTGCCGACCGTCGTGGCACTCAACCGGTTTCCGAAGGATACGGATGCGGAGTTGAAGAGGCTGGCGGATTATTGCGAGGAGCATGGAGCTGCAACGGCGCTTTCGGAAGCTTTTACCAAGGGCGGCGCAGGGACCAGGGAGCTGGCGGAGAAAGTGGTGAAGCTGATCGACGATAATCCGGTGCCAGCGGTGCGGGCTACGTACGGGTTGGAGGAGCCGCTGGTCGACAAGATTCAAAAGGTGGCGCGGAATATTTATGGAGCTGGAGACGTCCGCTTCAGCGAACAAGCTAGCGCGAAATTGCGGCAGTTTTCGGAGTGGGGCTATGGCCAGTGCGCGATTTGCATTGCCAAGACGCAGTATTCGTTTACGGATGATCCGAAGATTCTGGGGGCACCGAGCGGGTGGACTTTGCACGTTACGGATGCGGATCTGTCGGCAGGAGCGCAATTTATCGTGGTGATTTGCGGAAACATGATGCTGATGCCGGGGTTGCCGAAGGTTTCGCGGGCGGCGTCGATCGACGTCAACGATGCAGGTGAGATTGCCGGAGTTACCTAATGGGAGGAATTTGGACGCTTGGTGGGTCAGGCACTCTGCACTGGCAGATGTGCGGCTTCCCAGGCGGTGATGCCACCGGCGATTTCGGCGACGGTGGCGAACCTGTGCCGTTGCAGCAGGCTGGAGGCGATAGAAGAACGGTAGCCACCCGCGCAGTACATCAATAGGGGACGATCGCGCGGCAACATATCGAGTTTCTCGACGAGATGGTTGAGCGGGATATGGAGACTGCCGGCAATATGTTTCTGCTCGCGTTCACGCGGACCGCGGACATCCACGGCCAGTGGGGGCTCGGCCGATGACAAAAGCTCGGCAGCAAATTGGGCGCTGAGACATTCGGTTATGGACACGAGATCCGGCCGGGCCTCAAGACTGCGCAATCCATCCTTCAAATAACCGGCGATGTGATCGAATCCGATTCGTCCCAGCCGGGTGGCGGACTCACTTTCCCGGCCGGGATCCGCGATGATCGCGATGGGGTTCTTGTGATCGAGCAGAGTTCCGACCCAGGTGGCGTACTGGCCGGCCAGGCCAATGTTGAGGCTGCCAGCCAAATGAGCCGCGGCAAATTCCGAGGGATCGCGAGTATCGAGAATCTGCGCCCCGGCGGACTGTAAGGCCAGCAGAGCGTCGAGCGATAAGGGATTCATTTCGCGGGCGAGGGCTTCGTCCAGCGTGGGTCGTTCCTGACTGTTGAGCACGGCATCGTAGTTGAAATACGCGGGAGCATCGGGCTGGTCGGCAGTGACCACGCGAATGAAGGCCTCTTTGCTCATCGGCTGCAACGCATAGTTCGATCGCCGCTGCGCGCCGATGGTGGACACCGTTTCCTTGCTGATGGCCTTGCCGCACAGCGAACCCGCTCCATGCGCGGGGTAAACCAGACTTTCGTCAGGAAGACCAAGCAATTTGGCGTGCAAGGAATCGAAGAGCAGGCCGCCCAGATCGGTGGCCGACCAGCCGAGCGCGGCACGCAGATCGGGCCGCCCTACATCGCCGACAAACAAAGTGTCCCCGGTCAACACGGCATGGGGCTGCGTTTCGCCGGCACTCTGGTCGTAGACGACGATGGAGATCGACTCCGGAGTGTGGCCGGGAGTTTCCAGCGCCTGGAGGCGGACACGTCCAAATTCGACGGTGGCGCTATCGCGAAGAGGGTGAAAAGGGTAGGTGGCTTTGGCCGCCGCACCGAGGTAGATGGTTGCGCCGACGCGATCGCGCAACTCCAGATGTCCGGCGACGAAATCGGCGTGGAGATGGGTCAGGAAAACGTGGCGGATGTGGAGATGGTGTTGAGAGAAGCGAAGGCCAGGTATTGGTCGATGTCACGCTGCGGATCGACGACCGCAGCCGTGCCGGTCTCTTCATCTCCGATGAGGTAGGAAGCGTGGGCGAGGCAAGGGAGATAAAACTGCTTCAAGATCAAGCAACACCACCGATCAAGATGATCGTTACGTAGAAGTTTGAGAAGGTTTGTCGGGTCACCGGAGTGGCGACAGTGTATCAAGAATCCCCAGCGAAAATATTCAGCGGGCAGGCTCGGGTAAGTTCAGCGGGCACTGCAGTTTGGAGCGTCGCCGTTCAGTTGTTTCCTCAGGGATTTGGCTTGCGGCAGGTCGGGGTTAAATTCCAGGACGCGGGCGGTAACGGTGCGGGCTCTGTCGAGTTGGTTGGCACCGCAATAGATGCGGGCCAGGTTCATGCCGATGGCGCTGCGGCCGGGAGCGCGGGCGAAAGCGTCTTCCCACAGGTGCGTGGCACGGTCGATGTGACCGTCCCTTACTTCGATTACTCCAAGGTTTGCGGCGGCTTCGATTTGCGCTGGGTCGATTCTTAGCGCGTGTTCGTAAAGTTCGCGGGCTTTGGCGGTATCTCCGCGGCGCTGCTCGATGAAGGCGAGGCCGTCGAGGAGAGGGGGGTCGTCGGGTTTTTCGACTATGGCTAGCCGGAGGTAACGCTCGGCTTCGGGGCCTGTGGCGGCGTTTCCAGTTTGCGCCAGGGATTCCCAGGCTAACGCGAGATCGCGAGAGTCTTCTGTTTTCCTGGCGGACGAGTCGTTCGACTGGGCGGCGGCATCTTGCTCCGGCGGGAAGCGTTCCAGGCGCGCGGCGCCGGGAGTCTGCAAACCTTGCAGCGGCATCAGCGCCACGCGCAGGATGCGGTGATCGGTGGCTTGGGTGTGGGCTACGTCGGCGCTGTTGGTGCGTGGCATGTGGCAGGTGGTGCAATCGGGTTGTTCCACGTGATGCGCGGCGGCGAAGGCGCCGGTGTGGCAGGTCAGACATTTGGCGCGATAGAACGCTACGCGCTGTTCGGGTTGCGGCGACGAGTGCGGATCGTGGCAGGTGGTACAGGACATTTTGTCGCCGGAATTTTTCTTGCAGACGCTCAAGGCCAGCGCTTCGGATTGGCCCAGCGCGCGGAGCCTCTGCGAACCTTCCTCGACGTACAAATAATAGTGAACGTAGTCGGAAAGATTTTCTCCGGCACGGAAGTCGGAGAGTTTGCGGCCGGGCTGCTCGATGGCCACGCTGCCTTCGAGATGGCATTGCATGCAGATGGCGTCGCGTTTCGCGACGGGCAGCTTTGCCGGATTGACGATGGCTGCGGAAAAGGATCCGGAGTGCGCGGCACCGGGACCGTGGCAGCGTTCGCAGGTGATGCCATCGTGGGCGAACAGCGGGGATTCGTATTTGTTCTCGGTTCCGGCTATGGGGGCGCGGGCGTTGCTGGTGTGGCAGCTGAGGCATCCGGGGAGAGCTGGGAGGGTCATGGGAATTTGGGTGGCGGATTGGAAGGCGGGGGCGGTGTCCCAGACTTTTTTCTGGGCGTACCAGTTCACTGGGGCTTCGAAGAAAAAGTTGTCGGTGGAGAAGAGATAGGTGCGGCCGCGATGGCCGGAGCCGATGAAATATTGCAGGCGGCGGGTGCCGCGGACGGTGGGGTCGTTGGGTCGATCGAAGCTTAGCCAGGCGGTGTTGTTTTCGGCGTAGATGCGGTAG
>Ga0182015_10003627_pt1 | contig 17148 bp, 14 predicted proteins | sample 712P3MmetaG_FD_120478 | JGI IMG/M metagenome (GOLD analysis project Ga0182015, IMG submission 120478) | Permafrost microbial communities from Stordalen Mire, Sweden - 712P3M metaG | ecosystem: Environmental > Terrestrial > Soil > Wetlands > Permafrost | place: Sweden: Stordalen | collected... | reverse complement strand
GCGGCATATGACGCGAAGGCGCCGCTGGCGGAAGCGTCGACCATCCCAGCGCCCTGGTACGTGGATGCGCGCATGGCCGAGCTCGAAGCCAAGACAGTGTTCAGCAAAACCTGGCAGATGGTGGGCCGCGTGGATCAACTGGAATCGCCCGGACAGTTCGTGACCGCGAATCTGGTAGGCGAACCGATTGTCCTGGTACGGGGCGACGACGGCGTGTTACGCGCTTTCTACAATGTATGCCGGCATCACGCGGCTGCGGTGGTTACTGAGGCATGCGGAAAGGCTTCGATCTTACATTGTCCCTATCACGGCTGGAATTATGGCCTGGACGGTTCGCTTAAGGGCATGCCGGAATTCGACGGCGTGAAAAACTTCGACCGCCAGCAGAATGGCCTCATACCAATCAAGGTCGAGAGCTGGGAAAAGTTTGTGTTCGTAAATCTCGATCCGGAAGCTGCGCCTCTGCGTGATTTTTTGGGCGGATTAGTAAAGCGAATTTCTCCGCTCGGCGTGAGCAAACTGCATTACTTTGATACCCGCATCTATGACATCCATTGCAACTGGAAGGTGTTCGTCGACAATTATCTCGATGGTGGATATCACGTACCCCATCTGCATAAGGGCCTGAACTCGGTGCTCGATTATAGGCAATACACCATCGAAAACGAAGATCGCTATTGCCTGCAATCCAGCCCCATGGTGGCTTCGAGCGAAGACGCTTCAACCGGGGCGACCCGCAAGGGTGATCGTGCGTGGTACTTCTGGCAGTATCCCAATCTGATGATCAATTGCTATGAGGGCTACATGGATACAAATCTCGTGCTGCCCATCGATGTAGATCGCAGCCGCGTGATCTTCGATTTTTATTTCGCGGACGTCGGAGAAGCACAGCGCGAATACAACCAACAAAGTGTCGCGGTGGGCGCTCATGTTCAGGATGAAGACCTGGGAATTTGCGAGGCCGTACAGCGCGGATTGAAATCGCGCGCCTATGGCGCAGGGCGGCTTTCGGTCCGTCGCGAAGCAGGTGAGCATTTGTTTCACCAGTTACTGGCAGCCGACCTCAAAGCCGGGCTAGGAGAGGATGCGGCGGCGGCAGATTGATCTACGACACTTCGCGTTAGCGGTAACGGGTCTGCTAGACAGCCTCAATGAGGGCCGTCAACAGGGCCGCTCTTTTAGATAATTCGGCGATGAAGATCGACTCATGCGTGGCGTGTGCGCCTTCGCCGACGCCGCCCAATCCGTCTAGTGTGGGGATGCCGAGGGCCGCGGTGAAGTTTCCATCCGAACCGCCGCCGACCGACGCTTCGTCAAGTTTCCAGCCGAATTGCCTGGCAATCTCCGCGGCTTTTTTGTAGAGCCTAGCCCCGGCCCGCGTGCGTTCCATGGGCGGGCGATTCATGCCTCCGCTGATCTTAATCTTGCACTTACGATTGAACGCCTTCAGAGCGCGCAGCTTGCGGTCAATGATTGCGGCATCCTGCTTGCGCGCGACGCGCACATCGAGCACTGCGCTCGCCTCAGCGGGAATCACATTGACTCTTGTGCCGCCTTGCACTGTCCCTATGTTGAGCGTAAGGCCGCGTTTCACGTCGATTAGTTTCGAGATCGCGATGATTTGGCGCGCCAGTTCGAGAATCGCGCTTTGCCCTTTTTCGAAGTCGAGCCCCGAGTGCGCGGCCTTTCCGGTAACTTGCAAAACATATTCTCCAATGCCTTTGCGCGCCGTTTTCACTGCGCCTTTAGGTCCGTGCGATGGCTCCAGGACTAGCACGGCAGCGGATTTCTTCGCCAAATTTTCGGTGATAACACGCGAAGTATCGCTGCCCACTTCTTCATCGGAAACTAACAGAACCGTCATAGGCCGAGGCAGTTTGTCCCTGTTCCAGGCCCGCAGCGCCTCAATCGCGTGCAGCATGAACGCGATTCCCGACTTCATGTCGAAGGCGCCGGGGCCCCACAAACGGCCATTGGCAATGCGGCACGGCATAGTTGTCAGTGTGCCTAGTGGATAGACCGTGTCCAGATGCCCGAGCAACAACACCGGCTTGCCGCCGCGAGCGCCAGGGAAATCTACTTGCAAATGATTGCCGAAGTCCTGCACCCTGTGAAACTTTGCGTGTCCGCCAAGCGCTTCAAACCTTCCAGCGAGAAGAACGCCCAACTGATCGACCGCCTGCTTGTTGTCGGTTGGTGACTCCATCTCGACCAACTGACGAATGGTCTGGACGATTTGGTCATTGCGCTCCCGAAAATAACTCAAGCTCCTAATGAGTTCGCTGTTTGCGACCGGTTCAGCGTGTTTTGCATTCGAGGCTTTCTCAGGCATGCAATCCTCTTCTGGAAGGGTATGACGGCGCGCGGTACAGTATAATCTTCGCTCTCCATCTTTCGCTGTTCGTCTTAACGAGAAACAGAATGACTGATAGTGCTCAGGCGTCACCCGAAGGTCCCAGCCCGGCGAAGACTACGCTGGACATCAATGACATTCAGCGTCTTCTGCCGCACCGTTTTCCATTTTTGCTGATCGACCGCATCGTCGACCTTGATCGCAAGAAAAGGATTGTGGCCATCAAGAACGTTACGATCAACGAGCCGTTTTTCGCCGGGCATTTTCCCGGCGTACCGGTAATGCCGGGTGTGCTGATCGTAGAGGCGATGGCCCAGGCCGGTGGCGTCCTGCTGTTCACGGAAGTCGAAGACCGCGAGAACAAGCTCGTGCTGTTCACCGGAATTGAACGAGCGAAGTTCCGGCGCCCGGTGGTTCCCGGCGATCAGTTGCGCATAGAAGTCGACGTTAGAGTCTGGCGCGGCAACGCAGGGCGCATGCAGGGAACTGCGTACGTCGGCGACCAGCGCGCCGCCGAGGCTCTCGTGAGTTGCAGGCTGGTTGACCGGTCGCGCGGTCCAAAAACGCCAGCGCAAGGAACAACGGAAGCCTAGGAGCCATGGTGGCAGAAGATAGAGTTCATCCCACAGCCATCGTTGACCCCGGCGCGAAAGTCCATGCCAGTTGCAAAATCGGTCCTTATTGCGTGGTTGGACCGGATGTGGAACTGGGAGCAAATTGCGAATTGCTTTCGCACGTGGCAATCAGTGGCCCCTCGACAATTGGGCAAAACAATCATTTTTTTCCGTTTTGCTCGATTGGGATGGCGCCGCAGGATCTGACTTACGCCGGTGAAGCGACTCGCCTTGAAGTTGGCGATTACAACGAGATTCGCGAGTTCGTCACCATCAGCCGCGGCACCGTAAAAGGCGGAGGCCTGACGCGCGTTGGAAGCCATATTCTGATTATGGCCTACACGCATGTTGCGCATGACTGCGAAATCGGCGACCACGTTATTTTGGCGAACGCGGCAACTTTGGGCGGCCACGTCAAGGTTGAGGAGTGGGCGCAGGTCGGCGCGTTATGTCCGGTGCACCATTTTGTTCGTATCGGCGCGCATTCATTCATCGGCGGTGGCACGACTGTTACGCGCGATGTTCTTCCCTTTTCGAAGACTTCTGCTTCGCGCGACGCTCGCGCCTACGGCCTGAATGCGATCGGGCTCGAGCGGCGAGGGTTCAGCCAGGAACGAATTCGCAAGATTCACCATGCTTACAAAGTTCTGCTGGCGTCAAAGCTGAACACGTCGCAAGCTCTAGAAAAGTTGAGGGCAGAATCGGATCGCGGCGAAGATGTCGAGTTACTGATAACGTTTATCGAACAGTCTGAGCGCGGGGTGATTAAGTAGCTTGCTGTCGGCTGTCAGGTGTCGGCTATCACCTATCAGCTTTGTCATCCTGAGCGGAGTCGAAGGACCCGATGTCGTTATCCCCCGGGCTGTTTTCAGGGCGTTTCTGGAAAAGCCACCTCATAAACAAAGGCCGCCTCCATCGCCACAAATGAATTTCATTTACACTGACGGGCGATGTCTGCCACAAAAGGAAAACTCGGTCTGATTGCGGGCAACGGCCGCTTTCCCTTCCTGGTGCTCGACGCAGCGCGGGCTGAGGGTTTTGAGGTAATCGTCGCTGCTATCAAGGAAGAAGCATTTCCGGAAATCGAAACCCGCGGCGCTACCGTCCATTGGCTTTCGCTGGGAGAGCTTTCCAAACTAATTGACACCTTCAAACGCGAGGGCGTGCAGCGCGCGATTATGGCGGGACAGGTCAAGCATAAGCAGATTTTTTCGAGCATTCGTCCGGATTGGCGTTTGGCTAAGCTTCTTCTTTCGCTGGGCACTCGCAACACCGATTCTCTTCTGGGTGCGGTCGCAAAGGTGCTCGCCGATGAGGGAATCGTTCTGGAGAATTCGACTTGGTTGCTTGAGCCGCTGCTGGCCAAGGGCGGTGTGCTTACCCAACGTGCGCCATCGGAGCAGGAAAAGAAAAACATCGCATACGGCCGGGAGGTCGCGCGACATCTGGCGCAGTACGACATTGGCCAGACGGTGATCGTTGCCGAAAATGCATGCGTCGCGGTCGAAGCGATGGAAGGCACGGACGCGACCATTCAACGCGCTGGTGAACTCATGGCGTCGCTCGGATCGGATGCTTCGACGTTAAGCCGCGCGCTCACGGTTATCAAAATTGCCAAGCCGAATCAGGATATGCGTTTCGATGTGCCGGTGGTCGGAGTGAATACAATCGAAGTGATGCGGAACGCGGGCGCGACTTGTCTGGTGGTCGATGCGGGCAAATGCCTTTTGCTCGACGGAACCGCGATCATTGGCGCAGCGGATGCTGCAGGCATCGCCATTGTGGCAGACTAGACTGTCTCGACTAACCCAAAATCTTAGGAGCATTAGATGTCCGAAACTGCACGCCTTGCTGACCAAATACGCCGTGCCTTTGATGGAGAGGCGTGGCATGGCGATTCTGTCGTAGAAATTCTCCACGGGATCGACGCGGTAATTGCTGCGGCCCATCCCATAAAGAGCGCGCACAGCATTTGGGAGTTGGTCCTGCATATTGCCGCGTGGGACGCTGCGGTACTGAAGCGCACTGGCGGGAAGGCAGTGCAGTTGCGTGATGAACAAAATTTTCCGCCGGTGAAGGACATGAGCGAAGCTGCCTGGCGCCAGGCAATCGAGCATGTTAAACGAACTCACAACCAATTAGTGCAGGCGGTTGCCTCCTTCCCTGATGCGCGCCTGGGAGAACAGGTTCCGGGCAAGAGCGAGAGTTACTACAATTATTTCTACATGTTCAGCGGCATTGTGCAGCACGAGCTCTATCATGCGGGCCAGATTGCATTGCTGAAAAAAGCAGCGACACAATGAGCCGCTTCCGAGCGAACTGCGCCATTTGTGATTAAATCAACAGGTCTCTCTCGAACTGGGAACTGACTACTGACGGCCGATAACTTTATCAACGTCGCTGTGATTGGCGTGGGCGCCTTCGGCCGCAACCACGCCCGTGTTTACCATCAACTGGCCAAAGAGAGCGCATCGGTACGACTGGTTGGAGTGGTCGATCCAGACACGGCACGGGCCGACGCGGTGGCACGTGAATTTGGTTGCCGCAGTTTTGGTTCCATCCAACAGCTCACCACCACGCACAGCGAAGTGCAGGCTGCCTCAGTGGCGGTGCCCACAATCCATCACCTCAGCGCCGCACAGCAGTTGATGGAAGCTGGGGTCGATGTGCTGATCGAAAAACCGGTGGCAACGTCGCTGGTGGAGGCCGACGAACTCATCCGCATGGCCGAGAGGCTTGGCCGCATCGTGCAAGTCGGACACCTGGAGCGCTTCAACCCGGCCGTGCGCGCCGCTGTTCCCGTGATCACGCATCCCATGTTTTTTGAAGTTCACCGGCTCAGCGTATTCACGCCAAGATCTCTCGACGTTGACGTCGTGCTCGACCTTATGATTCACGATCTCGACATTGTGCTCTCGTTCGTGAATTCGCCGGTGAAGGAAGTCCGCGCGGTAGGGTTGCCTATTCTTTCACCCAAGGTGGACATCGCGAATGTCCGGCTCGAATTCGAGTCGGGATGCGTTGCCAACTTTACGGCCAGCCGGGTTTCGACCGAGCGTGTGCGCAAGCTGCGGTTTTTTCAACCCAGGCAGTATGTGTCGCTGGATTACGGGCGGCAGGATGTTCTGGTTTTTACTGTGGGCGCGGATGGTGCGAGCGGTGCGCCCTCCGTGAATCCGCAAATTCAAATGGCAAAACTTCCGACTACAAACGAAGAGCCGCTACACGCGGAACTCAAATCATTTCTGGAGTCGGTGAAACGGCGCTCTCCGCCTACAGTCAGATTAGAAGACGGACGCCACGCTTTAGCGGTCGCACTGGAAATCGTCGCAACCATCCGCGCGCATGGAAAAAAGATTGATCTCGACCGGCTGCACGCCTGATTTGCATTCATGAAATGTCAAGTTTTGTAAACAGCGATTGACCATCTGGATGCAAATCCTGAGTTCTGGCACTTTCAGGCCTTCGCAGATTCGCGTGAAAGATGCGAGAATAAGATACTGGGCCGCAGATGCCAGCAGCTCGAGGCGGTGGACTGAAAGCACTCAGCCATATGGGGATTTTTCTGTCCTCGCGGCTGATGTCCGACACCCGTCCCTCGGCCAGCAGGTAGTTCATTCGATGTCAACTACACAAATCCCGCCACCAAACCCCGTTCCACCGACACGACCTTCTGAGGGCGGAGATTTGTACGATGCGCGTTATTGGGAGTCGGCTTACCGCGAAATTGTCGAGGCTCCCGCTATACTTTTGCAGCTTCAGGATGAACTGGCGCAGGCACGCCGCCGCGAGGCTTTCTGGATTTCCGTCGTTGTCCACTTGATTGTTGTCCTGCTCCTATACAATTCGCCGAAGCTGGCAGGATTCATGCCAAGGCGAGCCGTGGTGGTGATGAGTCCGCAGTCGCAGAAAGACCTTACCTATCTGGAATTGCCTCCCGATGAACAGAAAGTCACCAAGCGCCCCAACACAAATATTATTTCTGATAAGGATCGCATTGCGACATCGCACGCGCCGCAGCTCGATCGGAAGGAATTGAAACAGATTCTCGACGCATCACGGCCGGGCAGGCCGGGCATGACTGCCCCGCAAACGGCGCAGCAGCAGCCTGCTCCGCCGGCGCCTGCGGCCAATCAGAATCCGTCGCCCCAGCCCTCTGCGCCGCCTCCGCCCCCTCCACAGCAGGTTGCGAAACTGCAGACGCCTACGTTGACTCCTCAAGCGGCATTTGGCAGCGGGATTCAGTCGGCTGGCTCGGCTATTGAACAGGCGGCTCGTGCCGCGGCTGCGAATCGTGGCGGATATGGCGGGGGCGACGGCGGCAATTACGGTCTTGGTTTAGGCGGTAAACCGACGGCTGCGATGGGACCACTGGAAGTCCTGTCCGACACCATGGGCGTGGATTTCGGCCCTTATCTGCAGCGAGTGCTGCACGACGTGAAGATCAATTGGTACAACCTGATTCCAGAATCGGCACGGGCGCCGCTGATGAAGAAAGGCAAAGTCACAATTGAATTCGCCATTCTCAAGAATGGCACAGTAGCGGGCATGAGGTTAGTTTCAACTTCCGGCGACGTAGCGCTCGATCGCGGCGCTTGGGGCGGAATCACTGCTTCTAATCCATTTCCGCAATTGCCCAATGAGTTCGGCGGTCAGTATCTCGCGTTGCGATTCATGTTCCTCTACAATCCCGACAAAGCGGATTTGCAGTAAATTCCTGGCGTCCCAGCCTCAAGTAAACCTGATGCACTGAAATGTGATATCTCTGAATCAGGAGTTAACCTGACTGTTTCATGGCCAAGGGACAAGGCGAGGATAAAAACGCTGCGCGCAAAGATCTCGGGAACTTCGACGGGATGTTGCATACCGGCTTCGCATCACATTTCCGCGCCGGAGGTTCCCGCTATTCAACGACCCGCTACAATCCGCTGAACGCTTTCTTGCCGAGCCATCTCGCGGCTTGGATTCCTCACGTCATGCGGTATTGGTTTCACAAAAAGCATCCGTTCCGCGACTACACGACGCCGGGACAAGGCAACGGCATTTTCAAGATTGCAGATCGCGCGACCTTCAGCCTGGTGGGCGACTGGGCAACGGGAACTGACGAAGCGCAAAAAGTAGCGGAGTGCGTTGAGCAATTCGCGGCCGACTACACCATCCACTTGGGAGACGTGTATTTCGTGGGCGACGAGAGCGAGATCAAAGAAAACTTTCTGGGTGAGGCCACGAGTCCGTATCCCCCGGTGAAATGGCCGCTAGGCAAGCTGGGCAGCTTTGCCTTGAGCGGCAATCACGAAATGTATGCGCGCGGCAATGGTTATTTCGAGTCGATCCTGCCGAGAATGGGACTAAGAAAATCAGGCTCCGATTGGGGTGAGGGGCAATGGGCAAGCTTTTTCTGCCTGGAAAATAAATATTGGCGGATTATCGCGCTCGACACCGGTTATAACGCGACCGGCAACGATTGGGGCAAGTTTCCGGTCTTTGAGAAAAGCAAATTGATTCGAACATCGACCCATTTCAAGCCGCGATGCACCTTGCCCGAGGCAATGCTTTCGTGGCTTCAAAATACCGTGAACCCCGACGCGGACAAGCGTGGCCTGCTCCTGTTGACGCATCACGGATGCTATTCCGCATTCAGCGATTGGTATCGAATTCCGGCCCAGCAACTGGCGCGAGTAATTCATCGGCCCGTGATCTGGTTTTGGGGGCACGAGCACAAACTCACGATTTACGACCGCTACCATGTGCCTGAAGGCATTGAGGCCTATGGCCGCTGCATCGGGCATGGTGGAATGCCCGTCGAGCGAGGACAGTTGCCCGATCTCGATTGCCCCTGGCTCGCGTGGGATAATCGTCGCTACCGCAATGGCGAAGACATCGACGTGGGTTTCAACGGCCACGCAAATCTGTCACTGGATGGACCTGAACTGCACGTCGAGTACCTGGACCTGAATTCGACACGCTTGTTGACGGAAGATTGAGGGATTGATTTGGAATCCGGCGAACTGCGAGGTCCTAAATTAACGAAGGTGCTGCAAGATTCGTCTCTACATTTTCGGGCGAACTCATTAGGTTAGTGCTGAGTCGCGCTCGTTGACTTACGCTTCTTCGTTTCCTAACATTGCCGCAGCGCCCGTTTCCGCCATGATCGGCCAAATTATTTCCCACTACCGCGTGATTGAGAGGTTGGGTGGGGGCGGAATGGGAATCGTCTACAAGGCCGAGGACCTTCGGCTGCACCGTTTTGTCGCCCTCAAATTTCTGCCCGGAGACGTTGCCCGCGATCCGCAAGCCCTCGCGCGATTTGAACGCGAAGCCCAGGCCGCGTCCGCACTGAGTCATCCCAATATCTGCACGATTCATGACATCGGCGAACAAGACGGGCAAACCTTCATCGCCATGGAGTTTCTCGATGGCTTGACGCTGAAGCGGCGTATTGCGGCGCAGCCGTTGGAAATTGAAATCCTGTTATCGCTTGCCATTGAGATCGCCGATGCGCTGGACGCCGCTCACTCCAAAGGGATTGTTCACCGCGACATCAAGCCGACCAATATATTTGTCACCGGGCGCGGCCACGCCAAGATTCTCGACTTCGGGCTGGCAAAAATTGACTTCACTCGCAGGCGCATCGAGAGTGGATCAAATCCCGACGATCCCACGCTCGAAGACAGAGAACTTACCACTGGCGGCAGCACTATGGGCACCGTGACGTACATGTCTCCCGAGCAAGTTGCGGGAAAGATCTTGGACGCTCGCAGCGATCTGTTCTCGTTCGGAGGTGTGCTCTACGAGATGGCGACCGGTCATCTTGCTTTCGACAGACCGACGCTGGGCGCAACTTTTGGCGCCATCCTGCACGAGGAGGCGCCTCGTCCAAGTCAATGGAATCATGATTTGCCGCCAGCATTGGAACAAGTCATTGGCAGGGCATTGCAGAAGAATCGGGAGCTGCGCTATCAGAACGCGGCTGACATGAGAACCGATTTGCAACGCATCAAGCTGAACTACGAAAGCGGACGCTTTTCTGCGGTAGGCTCGGCGAGATTTGCCGCGCACAAAGTTCCTGCAGCGTGGATCGGCAAATACTGGAAAGTTGCTGCGCCCATCCTGCTCTGCGTATTGCTTGGGGTCGGAGGCCTCTATTATCGTTCGCATCGAAACCGAAGTCTGACGGAAAAAGACACCATCGTTCTCGCCGACTTCGCCAACAGCACAGGCGACGCGGTGTTCGACGATACGCTGAAGACGGCGCTCACCGTTTCCCTGCGACAGTCCCCTTTTCTGAACGTGCTGTCGGATAGCGAAGTCGCCAAAACACTGCGATTGATGACTCACCCCCCCAACACAAAATTGACGCCGGAGTTGACTCGCGAGCTTTGTCAGCGCGCTCACAGCAAATCCTATATCGCGGGAGCAATCGGAAGTTTGGGTAGCGAATATGTGTTGGGATTGAAAGCGGTAAATTGCCGGGACGGCGGCACACTTGCGCAAGAGCAGGTAACGGCGGCGTCCAGAGACAAAGTGCTGGACGCGCTCGGCCAGGCAGCATCCCGGCTGCGTAGCAAACTGGGCGAATCGCTGGCTACTGTGCAACGCTTCGATGTACCGCTGCAACAAGCTACAACGTCCTCGCTCGAAGCTCTGAAAGCGTACAGCCTTGGTGGAAGGGCTTTTCATGAGAAAAACACCGCTGCCGCCCTGCCTTATCATCAACGTGCAATCGAGCTTGACCCGAATTTTGCCATGGGCTACAGAGCCGTGGGCGCGGACTACTGGAGTATGGGCGAAGTAGGGCGGGCAAGCGAGTATTACACGAAAGCATTTCAACTGCGCGAACACGCGAGCGAACGTGAAAAATTAGATATCACAGCCGACTATTACAAAGATGTCACCGGGGAACTGGATAAAGCCGCGCAGACATATCAAGAGGAAGTTGAAACTTATCCGCGAGATGCCGGAGGGTACGGCAATCTCGGAACCGTCCTCGCCCAGCAGGGCCAGTATGAAAAAGCTACGGAGGTCACAAAGCAAGCCTTGCGCCTGGCGCCAGAGGCATTGTATCGATATGTGAATCTGGTCAACTACAGCCTGGCTTTGCAACACTTCGACGAAACACGGCAGATAAGTCAGGAGGCGCAAACGCGAAAAGAGGACGATGTCGTCCTGCACAATGCTCTCTACGGCTTCGCTTTCCTCACGGCGGATTCCGTGGCAATGGCAGCACAGCAACAGTGGTTTGCCGGCAAGCCGGAATACGAATATTTCGGGCTTGCCCTCGCGTCCGATACGGAGGCGTATGCGGGTCACATCATCAAAGCGCGAGAGTTGAACCAACGCGCCATAGGGTCCGCTGTGCAAGCTGACAGCAAGGAAGGTGCCGCAATATTCGCGGCGAATGCCGCCGTGCAGCAGGCCGCCTATGGCAGTTTCGCAGAATCCCAACTTTCGGCCACGGAGGCATTGAAGCTAACTCCCACCAGTCAGGCCGTGCAAGCGGAAGCCGCGCTTGCATTTGCCATGGCGCGCAACACCGCGCGAGCCGAGGCTTTGGCACAGGACTCAGAAAAACGCTATCCATTGGATACGCAAATGCAGTCGCTGTGGCTGCCTGCGATTCGCGCACAGTTGGCTCTCGATGGAAAAAATCCTCAGCGCGCTTTGAATGCGCTGCCAGCTTCTTCATCAATCGAACTGGGACTCATTCAGTTTGTGAACAATATTTCCTGCCTTTATCCGGTTTATGTGCGCGGCGAGGCGTACCTGGCAGCCGGACAAGGTAACGCTGCGGCCACTGAGTTTCAAAATATCATCGATCACAGCGGAATCGTGTGGAATTGCTGGACCGGAGCATTGGCCCATCTGGGTGTGGCTCGTGCAAATGCATTGCAGTCAAGAAGCTCCCACGGCGCCGATGCCGACGCTGCTCGCGTCCGTGCGCTCGCCGCCTATAAAGACTTCCTGACCCTCTGGAATGACGCCGACCCCGGCATTCCTATCCTGAAAGAAGCCAAAGCCGAGTACGCGAAACTGCACTAGCTGAAAAATCTTAACCCAGCAATCAGCCTCGGAGTTCGTCGACAGATTTGTAGCTCACGTAAGGGCGGCCATAAGCATGGCGATCCGCACGACCCGGAGGCCGTCATCGGTCCCGTGATAAATAAGAGTCAACTCCCGACCATGCTGAAGCATCTCAAAGACACGCGCGATGCAGGAGCACGCCAAGTCCTAGGCCGGAGAGATCTGTGTGCGACAACTGGTTCTAAGCCGAGTCGGTCGGATGAAAACGCAGCGGCGAGTCCCGGCGTGGCGAAAAATCAGTTCTCACTCACACACTAAAAGGATGACATCATGAAAATCGGATTTATCGGTCTTGGCAATATGGGATCGGGCATGGCCCGCAACTTGATCAAAGCGGGCTACGACCTGGTCGTTTACAATCGCACGCGAAGCCGCGCCGAGGAACTACAGCGTCTCGGAGCAAAGGTCGCCGACACTACCGCAGCGGCCGCCAGCGGAGTGGAAGCGCTCATCACCATGCTGGCCGATGATCGCGCCGTGCAAGATGTAATTTTCGAGCCCGGTCGCGCCATCGAGTCATTGCCGGCAGGAACGGTACACATTTCGATGAGCACCATCAGTGTCGCCTTGTCTCGCAGGCTGCAGAAGGCGCATGCGGAGAAACATCAGCACTACGTTGCCGCGCCGGTATTCGGACGACCCGATGCCGCAGCTGCCGCGAAACTATTTATCGTGGCAGCGGGTCCTACCCAACAAATCGAAAAGTATCGCAGCCTTTTTGACACGATGGGGCAAAAACTTTTCATGGTCAATGAAGACGCGCCCGCGGCCAACCTAATCAAACTCAGCGGAAATTTTCTCATCACCACGGTGATTGAAAGTCTGGCAGAGGCCTGTGCACTCATGCGCAAGTCCGACGTTGATCCGCAGAAGTTCCTGGAAGTGATGACCGAGTCTCTGTTCGCGGCACCGGTGTACAGGACCTACGGCGCCATGATCGCTGCAGATAAGTTTGAACCGGTGGGCTTCAAGATGCCGCTGGGATTCAAAGACAATCGATTAGTCCTTGCAGCCGCCGAAGAAGTTGCGGTTCCCATGCCGATGGCCAGCGTTGTGCACGACCGGTTCGTAGCTGCAATGGCCCAAGGCTTGGAAAATGCGGATTGGTCAGCCATTGCCCATCTCGCCTACAAAAATGCCGGATTGTCCGACGGAAACAACAAGCACTGATTTTTGCGGAGTACTCACCCCGTGAATGGAGTTACTAACGCTTTCTGCAACGGCAGTTCGTACAACAAACTTTCCATCCGGAGAAGCATTGCCAGAGTCGCGGCCATCAGAAGTGCTGTAGCCGGATTAAAATAGAGTACGTCCCTCGAAAGGCATGGAGATGAATTCAGAATCTGTCGCTCCAATTCCAGTTGGTTGGAAGTGCAGCACGTGCGGCAAGGTGATCACCAGAACTGAAGACGGCTGGGTCGAGTGGCGCGCTTTTGAAGGACGTCGCGGAACGACTCATTTGACAGGCGTCAGACTGGTTCATCGGCTGCCCGGCCGCCGCCGAAAGGGTGGGTCACAATCCTGCCGGTACGATGCGCGCCGCTGCTTCCGCAAAGATCGCAGTATCGTCGAAGGCCTGGCTCTTGAAAGTTTTGTGGGACCAGACGGGCTTATGCTCCTGCTGTCGTTTGTCGCGGCGGGTGAAATGCCGGTGAGAGACATTCTTGAGCTGGCAAAGCGCGTTCAGATTCCTGGATATGAGTTGATTCGGGATTTACCGCGGCAGGTCACTCACAAATTTACAGTTCCTTCGATTGGTGACGGCTTTTATCTTCAGTCCGAAATACGAGCGGTACTGGCTTCCTATGATCAAAGCCGCGCCAGCTAAAATTGCTGGAATGATTTTTCGGCGATGAAACATCGGAAAGAAGGAAAGTGCCCTGATTACCTGCCGGCGAACCTAAAACCTGATTCCGCCACACCCGCCCCGTACGATTCCGCCAACGCGTGCCTCTCATCTTCGGTCAATTGCGCCGCGATGCTTCGCATACGCAGGTTGATGTCATTCGCCCGGCTGCCACTCGCGAAGGCCTCGAGCTGTTCCAAGAGGTAAGTGGCGTTCTGCGTTGCAAGCGACGGCGCGCCTTGCACAAATCCGATTGGACCATGGCACGCCTGGCATGGTGGCAAACCGCGACTTCCGTCACCGCTGTTAATAAGCCGGCCGGCCACCGCTTCATTCCTCGGGTCAGACATCGGCTGAGGAAAGGCGCGATCGTCCTGTGGATCCGAAAAGATTGGCATCATCCAGTAGTACGCAGCTACGTCAGCCGAATCCTGCATGGATAGCGAATTGGCGATCGGTTGCATGACGCGGGAACTTCGTTTGCCCGACCGGAAGTCGTCCAGCTGTTTCCAGATCACCAGGCGGTCCATAGATGCGAGGTTTGGAACTGAAGGACTGGAGCTGAAGCCCTCGCGGCCGTGGCAGCGATCGCAGCGCCGCCCGATGAGCGATCCACGAAACGCATCGCCGGATGAAGCCATCTCAATCGTTTCCGCTGTCCAGGCGACGTTAGAAGGAATTCGAACTGGCGGTTCCGCGGCGTTCGAGCCCACGACGACAGCAGTTACCCATAGAAAGATTACAGTTGCCAGTGCCAGAACAACCGGCGCCGTCCGCCGCTTCAATTCAGCACGAATTTCGGCCAACCATTTACCGCGAGGCACAGCTGACTCTCTCTTCCGGACTCAATTTTCGAAACTGTTCCAGAGAGACCGCGATTAAGCGGCTTCTCATCGTGTAATGTCCAGGTCCGCAGAACTCGTGGCACGGCATCTGGTGCTCGCCTTCCCGCTCAAACTGCATGCGGGTTTCGACGACATAACCCGGCACTACCTTTACCTCGTCATTAGTGCCGCTGACGGTGAGCATGTGGACCACGTCAGCGCTGGTCATTCGAACCCGGATGGGAACACCCGTCGGCACCACCACGCAGTGCGGCACAAAAAGATACTGCTCCGCAATCATCCTGAGGGTTACGCCGCCCGATTCCTCGGTGGGACCCAGGTTGCTTTCCACGAATTCGCCCCGAAGATGCAGAGTCTGCGGGTTGATTTGGTTGGGTCCGTTCAGCAGATGCTCCAAGCCAGACTCAGCTTGGTAGGGAAATCGAACCGTCAGCCACACACAGATCAATGCAATGCTGATCAATAAGGCTCGAATCCGCTTCCTCGCACTCGATCCCGATTCTGCGGGAGAATGTTCATGGTCCGCAAGTATGATTTTGGGGTTTGAGTTGGACACTCTCTCGCTCTATTCTTCACTAACCGAATCGTCTAGAGACATTCTCTCATGGTCATCAGATAACCGGCTTCTGCGCAGAATTAGTCAGTTGGCCGCCGTAACCTCACGCCAGCTCCTCGCCGCAACCGCCGACGCGGGGTCTAAGTGACTTCAGTGGGCAACTTGAGATCTTTGCGCAAGAAAATCGTCGCGGCACTGTTTCGCGGCGGAGAGCAACTCTGCGAACTCGGGGGTGCCGCGCAGGGAGGCAAATAAGGAGTCATTCTGCAGACCGCTGTAGGCGCAAAAATGGCCGCCGATGATGGAGCTCTTAAGCAAGTTCAGAGCGATGTCGGGCTGACCGCAAAAAGCAATGGTGGCTGCGAAGACGTAGCTGACTTCGGGATCGTGACCGGCTATAGAATTGTTTGCGATCCGCCGAGCGAAGCCCGCCGTGGTAGCTGGCGAAGAGCCATCCAGACAGGCGGTCACTAGCTGGTTATAGGGCTTGTAGGGATCTTTCTGCAGCAATTGCCGCGCTTGCGCGAAGTTTCGCTCGCGAAGGTAATGCCGTCCCAGGTTGCCTGATGCCCAGACTGAACCGGCGTCGAGCTGAAGAAAATCCATGGCACGGGCGTAGTTCCCAAGTTGATCGAAGGTAAGGGCGCAGGAGCGGAATTGATAGTTTCCGGGATCCAGAGAAAGGGCGGTGTCGCACTCACGTGCGGATTCTTCGACCGCTCCGACATAGCGCAGCACGTATCCGAGGCTGAAGTGGGCCAGAGCGCTCTGCGGATGCCGCTCCACTAACGCTTTGGCGTCGGAGTAGGCTCTCACAAATTCGCCTCTTTCCACTCGGTTGGTGATCAACGCGCCGGCTGCCGAGGTGAAATCAGGATCGAGCGCGAGTGCCCGCTCGAGCGCGGCATTGGAGCGCTCGTACATGACTTCTCCGCCGTTCGCGTACGCTGAGTCGTAATAGTAGCGACGTCCCAGAGCTTCCCACGCAGGCGCGTAACTGGAGTCAATCCCCACAGCGCGCTCCAGCATGGCAATCGCATCCTTGTTGGGCGCGGGATCATGAGGCACCGCGATACTGCGCAGATAGAGATCGTATGCCTGTTCGTTCTTGGGACGCGTGCCGGCGTCGCCTGAACCCGCTCCAATACCAAGCGCCGGAACCAGTCCCTGGCGAACTTTCGCCGTGATCTGGCTGCGCATGGCAATCATGTCAGGAGCGGCCACGGTCATGGTGTCGCGCCACAGCGTGCGGTTGTCGGCAACGTCCACGGCTTCCAGCGTGATCTGAATCTGATCGCCCTGTTTCATGTAGTGCCCGGTCACGACATCGGTCACATGCATCGCCTTGCCTGCTTCCTGCAAGTCGACATTAGGCGAGTCGTATTTGCTCGTAGTGGCAAATGGCCGAATCGACAACGAGCGAACGTAACTAAGCGAAGTTGCGATTTCGTCGGCCAGGGCGAGACGGAGAAAATCTACATCCTTGTCGGCGCCCAGATTCTGCAGCGGGAGAACGGCGACGGTTCTTTGGCTGGCATTCACGACGGCCGACGTTGCGCGCTGTTTGACGAACCACAACCCACCGGCGAGCAATATCACAACCGCGACTACTGCCGCGATCTTTCCATAGGAATATTTCTCTATAGATGCCGCGGGAACTTTTTCCGCTGACACTGCGCTCGATGAAGAAGATGCAGTCAGCGCAGGCGAGGAACCTGAGCCTGCCGACGGAGTGGCAAGCAGACCGCTTTCCTGCACCGCAGATACGGCTCCCGAACTGCCGGCCGCGCCAGGCCGAGAATCCGTTTCGCGTTTCAATCGCTTCAGGTCGGTCCGCATGTCAGCGGCGTGCT
>Ga0182015_10003626_pt1 | contig 17149 bp, 16 predicted proteins | sample 712P3MmetaG_FD_120478 | JGI IMG/M metagenome (GOLD analysis project Ga0182015, IMG submission 120478) | Permafrost microbial communities from Stordalen Mire, Sweden - 712P3M metaG | ecosystem: Environmental > Terrestrial > Soil > Wetlands > Permafrost | place: Sweden: Stordalen | collected... | reverse complement strand
GGCTCGGTGCCTGACGCTGAAACGCGAGCGACATGCCGCCCATTGAGATGGTCAGGGTGTCTCCCGAGATCCACGCGTTTGCGCTTTCATCCTGACCGCCGAGCCCGGCGTGCAACTGCCCCTGAGCATCGACCGACCAGCGGCCGCTGGTCTGCTTGCCGGTCATCGCGATCGTCTGCGTCGCGGTGCCATCGGGCGCGAAGCTGACGGTCATCAGGGGACTGCTCCAGGTACCGATGATCGCTTCTGTGAGCGGACGCTGATCGAGCTGGTCAGCGCGCGGCGGGACGGGGGCGCCCTCGACTTGCGACGTGAACTTCGTGACCATGGAAGCCATCTGCGCGCGCGCTTCGGCCCGTCCGACCTCGCCGCGCCCATGCGACCCCGTGGCGACATTCTCCAGGACCGTCTGCAGCGAAGCAGGGGTCAGGTCCGGTGTTGCCGGACCCGGGATGATCTGAAGGTTGACCACCCGTTGACTGCGCGGCAGGTAGAAAAGCCGCACGTATCCGGCGTCCGGTGCGATCTCGTACCCGGAGGCGCCGGTATGGAACCTTCGGCCGCCGACGTCGAGGTAGTGCAACTCGCTGCTGCTGCCCGAGGAGTCCGTGTGGATCACGTGTTTGGCAATGGCGCCGTCGATCGATTCGACGCGGCCGGCGCGCACATCCTGGGTGATCTTGTCGCCGCCCCCCAGCGCGCGCACCACAAGGATCGCCGCGATCGCGAGGCAGACGAGACCGATGATGGGTTTGATGGTCGCGTCCTTGGCCGGCCCCGACGCAAACGCGACCAGGGCGCCGATGATGACAGCGATTGCGGCGAACGACAATTCACCTTTTCGGAGCCCGCGAGACATGCCGCTGAAGCGCTTGCGCTGAGCATCGCTCAAACGTCCCGCCGCGTTCTCCCCCAACGCACTCGGCGGGAATGGGCCGTCGTCTGTGAACGAGGTTGTCATGGCGCGCGCTCCCTCAGTGATCCCCGGGGAACTGTAGCGCCCTGGCGTCGTGTCGAGAAAGGGTGAGGCTCAGGGAGCGAGCGTGATCGCGTACCTCGATTCCGGTATCGCATAACCGCTGCGATCCTCGACCATCTCCTCGCCCGTCCCCTGCCATCCCTCCGCCTCGTAGAACTGACGCGCATTCCAGTTGTCGCGGAGCACCCACAGCACGGCGCCCGTGAATCCGCGGACGGCAAGCCGCTGCAGCGTGTCGTCGAGGAGCAGCTTGCCGATGCCGCGACGCCATGACGCAGTCTCGACGTGGAGCGAATAGACCTCACCGACGCCGTCCGCGTCGGGGTGGCGCCGCGGACCCGAGCTGCACACGCCCACGACGGTCTCGCCATCCATCGCCACAATCGTCTCGGTGAGCGGCGACTCCGACGGTGACAGCGCTCGCCGCCACCGGACGACACGGCTCTCAAGGGTGATTCCGTCGAGGAATTCGTCCGAGACGATGCCTCGATATGCGGCCTGCCAGCTCGCGAGGTGCAGCTCGGCGATCGCTTCGGCATCCACCGTCGACGCCGCCCGAATGGCGACGCGCGTGGAGGGGGTCGTCACCGCTCGATCCTAGCGATGAGGGTAGGATGTGCCGGCTCCATCAGAGCAACGGTGGCACGATAGATTTCGTGGAGGGTGTTCGATGGCTCGTCGCTCGACACGTCTGGCAAGCATCGTGCTGGCCATGACGGCTGTCGCCGCCATGCTGAACACGCATGCGGCTCAGGCGGCGGACCCGGCGACGCAGCGCCCGGCAGCGACCGGCGGTGCGTGGTGGGGCATCGACACGGTTTCCAACGTCCAGTCCGGCAACATCATCGCGCAGACCAAGGCAGACCTCGGCGCCCCGCAATTCGTTGGGCGGTATCTCATCTACAGCTCGGAGCTCTCGAGCACCGAAGCGCACTACATCCACCAGCAGGGCGTATCCATTCTGCTGATCGATGACCCGAGTCGCACCTTCACGTCGGGAAGCACCGAGGCCGATCAGGCGATCGCGCAGGCGAAAGCACTCGGTGTTCCGCATGGCGTTGCGATCTTTCGCGACGTCGAGACCAGCGATCCGATATCAGCGACGTACATCCAGACCTACGTCGCAGCGTTTGCAGGCTCGGGATACGTCGCGGGCTTCTACGAGAACCCCATCAACGGCGCATTCGCCGGTGCGTACTGCTCACTCGAAAGCAGCAATCCGCCGGCAGTCCGGGGGGTTCTGCTCTACTCGAGTGAGCCGGAGCACACCGGCAGCAACCCGCGGCGCTCCGCACGACCGCACTACGGTCCGAATGTTCCGGGGTGTGTGAACCACACCGCGGCATGGCAATACCTGGAGCGAGGTCTGTTTCCGGCGGGCACATGGCCGAACGTCGACGTGGACGAGCTGCCGGCGCGATACTCGGACGTCCTGTGGTGAGCGACGGCACCAGGACTGAGACCGTGCTGACCGACGAGCTCATCCCCGGGATTGTCCGGCCTGACACCGCCGCGTCCGTTGCCGCGTATGAGGTCACCACCACGTATTGCACGCCGGCGATCGTGAACCACTGCCTGCGTTCGTATGTGTGGGCGGCGTGGTACGCGGCCAACAAGGGCCTCGCATTTGACGCGGAACTGCTGTACGTCGCGTCGATGCTCCACGACATCGGTCTCGTACCGGAATTCGACAGCCACACGGTACCGTTCGAGGATACCGGCGGGCACGTGGCCTGGGTCTTCGCGGCCGGCGCCGGATGGCCGACGGCTCGCCGCCGCAGGGCCGCCGAGGTCGTCATCAGGCACATGCGCGGCACAGAGCTCGAAGAGGACGCCGAGGGCTACCTGCTCGCGATCGCGACCAGCCTCGACATCTCCGGGCGCAATCCCGAATGGTGGCCGGAGAGCCTTCGCCGCGACGTCGTCACGGCGCTTCCCCGGCTATCGCTGCGCGAAGAGTTCGTCAGGTGTTTCGAGGACCAGGCTGCCCGCAAACCGGAGAGCTCGGCCGCCGCGGCGATGGCCAATGGGATCGCGGGGCGCCTTGCCACCAATGTGCTCGACGCAGGCGGCACCCCGCATGCGGACTAGCAGTCCACGCACGGGGTGAGGTCCGCCGGCCCGCTGTCGGCGGCGCGCCGCTGCACCGCCACCATGTCGCCAGAAGCCCAGAACGCCTCCCACGCGCGCGCGAGGCGCCCCGGACCGAGCACGCGGCGACGCTCGCTTCGCGCCTGGGCGCGCGCCCGGGCCACGATCGCAGCCTGCATGTGCTCCTGCTCCGCCACATGAGCCATCTCTATCAGTTGAGCTCCGTACATCGCGATCGCCTCCGTTTAGGTCACCATCTAAGGTGGTTTACTGGTGATAGCTTACCGCACCGTGCATCACTTGTCAAATGCGTATACTGGTGACGAACCGACATGAGTGAACCCGAACCGCGCAGCCCCGCCCCGGGGTCGCTCGCGCTGATCCAGCGCTTCATCAACAGCACCGAGATGCCCGACGGCGTCGATGAGCTCGCCACCGGTCCGACGGCAGCACGCTGGTTGCGTGACACGGTCGGGGCCGACCTGGAGGTCTGCGAGAAGGACCGTGCCCGTCTCATCGCCACCCGCGAGGCGCTTCGCGATCTCCTGGAGGCACACACCGGAGAGAACGTTGATCCCGGCGTCACTGTGAGACTCGAGAAGCTGCTCGGCAGCGCACCACTCCGGCCTGTCCTGTCGGCGCAGGGGGCCACGCTCGCCGTCAACTGCGGGGGTGTCGACAACTTCCTCGGAATGATCTCGACGGCGATCGTCGAGGCCACCCTCATGGGCACCTGGACGCACCTCAAGGTGTGCCGAAGCGACACCTGCCGGTGGGCCTTCTACGACCATTCGAAGAACGGACGGAGTTGCTGGTGCTCGATGCGGGTCTGCGGCTCGCGAGAGAAGGCCCGAACCTACCGAGCGCGGCAGCGGGCCACCACCTCGCCGTAGCCGAGCCGCCGGGCGGTGCCTCGCTCCCCTAGAGCTGGGCGACGATCTCCCTTGCCGCGCGAGCGCCCGTTTCGACGGCGCCGTCGAGAAAACCCTGGTTGTTGATCGACGTGTGTTCGCCGGCAAAGTGGACCCGCCCCTGCGCCGCGGCCGCGATCGCACCAAAGGTCGCGTACTGGCCGACCTTGTAGAACGAATACGCGCCCTTCACCCAGGGATCACGCACCCAGTGGTCCTCGTATGAGGCGCCGGTGAACGCTGCGCGCGTCCCCGGGAAGATCGGGTCGATCCGATCCAGGAACCAGTTGGTGTCCTTGACCGGTGACGGTCCGTGCGCATCGCCGGTGAGCGTGTTGCGACCCGCGTTCGCACCTGGAAACGCGAGCAGCAGTGCCGGTGCCCCGTCGGGACCGAGCGGTACCGAGTCATCCCAGCACACGTCGAAGCTGTCGTGACTCGTGTACGCGACGCCGTTGAATCCATGCTTCGCCCACGTCTTCTCGGCGACCTCGATGTGGATCTTGGCGTTTGAGCCCATGCCGAGCGTGTCGATGACCCGGAGCTTGCTCGCGGTGAAACCCGCGTGGCTCAGGTCGACGTCGCGGAGCAGCGTGAACGGTAGTGCGAGCGCGACGTAATCGGCCACCACATCTGTCGTCGCGCCGCCCACGTCAAACGTGAGGGTGTGCGAGCCGTCGCTGTTCTCCCGGATCGCGACCAACCGGTGGCCGAGCTGGATGGCGCCCGCCGGCAACTGACCGGCCATGCCGTGCACCAGCTGATCGTTGCCTCCGATGATGTGCCACTTCTCGTCGTAACCGGGCAGCGGGTCGAGCGACGACCGCGGATTGACCCCGGTGAGGCCGATCAGATCGAGCGCGGATTGATCGCCCGGATCGCCGCCATTCTCGGAGACAGTGTTGGCGATCATCAGCTGTCCAAACCGGGACGTGCTGCCGATCGGCGTCTCATCGAGCCACGCCGGCGCCGACAGCTTGTCGAGCCGCGCGAGACCACGCGCCGTGTTCGACTCGTTCACGGCGTTGTGGAATGCCTTGTATCCGAACGCCTCCCAGTCCGCACTCGCCTCGGCGTAGGTGTAGTAACCGCCGTCGAACCAGTACACCTCCGGCAGTCCGATCAGCTCGCCGCCGTTGTAGTCCTCGAGCCGCAGTCCGAGCTCGGCGGCGAGGTCGAGGGCCGCGTACTGATCCGAGTCGATGAACGCGCCACCATGCTCGGTGATCAACCCGTCGGAGAAATAGTCACGAAGTGACCAGCACCGGCCGCCGATGCGTTCGGGATGCCCCTCGTACAGCGTCGAGTGGACTCCGTAGCGCGTCCAGAGCAGATGGCTGCAGCGCAGTCCCGCCAGGCCCGCGCCCACCACGGCGATGCGAGGCTGATGTCGCGACGACAGCTGTCGCACCGATGCCATGGCGTTGACCGCGGGCGCGAGCGCAAGACCCGCTCCGGCCGCCGCCGCGCCGGTGAGAAATTTCCTGCGCGACAAGGGCCGGTTCGCGACCACGCGCGTCTCGAGCTCTTCGAGAATCGCGTCGACGGGAAGCTTGCGCTCCGCCGCCGATTCATGGACCGCGAACAGCCGGCGCAGGCCCGCGGTCAGCGGTGTCCTGGCTGACCTGCGTCCCCGGATTGGCCCCTGGTATCGGTCGCTCATGTCTCACCCCCTGCTCCGCGGCGTTCGCCGCGCGCCAGCGCAGGATAGCCAAGTCGTCGTACCCCCGGAAAGGGCCCTGACACAGGCCTGCCGGCCGAGCGCAGTGCTCGACCGGCAGGTGTCGTTGCGCGAGTGCCTAGGCGCTCAGCAATTCGAGACGTTATGGGTCGACCCGATGAACTCCGGGTAACCCAGAGTCATGAACTGGTCCGTCCCGTATTCAGCGTCCTTGCCGAACGTGTTCACGCGCGACGAGACGTTGCCGAATTCAAAGACGCACTGCCCGTTGACCTTGGTCCCGCTCCAGTACGGGTAGAAGTTACCCGGACCGTCCGGCGGCACCGTGCACCCACTGAGGGTGGTCGAGGTGCATGAGGACTCGCTCAGCGCGATGTCGGTCTGGAAGAAGTAGTGCGCGTACTGCTTACTGTTCGTTGTCGGGAACAAGTCGATGAATGCCGCTGGGTAGGTTCCCGCGGTCGTCCCCGTGGGCCATTCGGTCCAGTACGGGCTCCTGTACAGCCTCTGTGGGGACCCTGGGGATCACACCTCGCGGCGGTGGAGGCTCCAGACGGTCAGCCCCACGATGAGGACCACCCAGCAGGCGGCCCAGATCAGGTACGCCACCGACGGCGGCGACTGGACGAAGAACGGATTCCCTGCCCGTTCGGTGGTCGCGCCGAGCACGGCTCGATACAGGACTGGCTCGAGCTCATAGACCGAACCGCGCCAGAGCGCGTCGGTCGGCAGCAGGAGCTGACTGATCGTCCCCGCGTTGCTGATTGCGGCACTGCTGAAGACTTCGCCAATTGCGCCCGCAATGCCGCCGATCCAGGCTAGGAAGAACAGCACGAGGCTGATGACACCGGCGGTCATCCCGGAGAGCCGCGTGCTGATCAGCAGCGCGAGGGACATGATCACGATGCCCTCGCCGATGAGGTACAGCCCGAGCCCGACCGGGCCGGGTGGGACGTAACCGGTGGTCGCATCAACAACGAGGAGTTCGAGCGTCGTTGTGGCGGCAACGTAGATCGCAATGAGCGCGGCGAGCCCGAGCCACTTTCCGAGGACGACCTGGTACCTGCTCACCGGGCGCGCGAGCATCGAGAGGGCGACACCCGACTCGAGCTCGCTGGAGATGGCTGGAGATGCCACGACCACTGCGCTCAGTGCGAGCACGCCACTGAACATGAACTCGACCAGCACCAGCACCTGGGATACCGCGAGGCGCAGCTCACCGGCGGCGATCCGGCTGCCGTCTGGATTGGTGAGCGTGGTGAGGTGCTGGAAGCCCCACCCCGTGAGCCCGATCACGATCACCGTGAGAATGGCCAGCGCCAGCAACAGCTTTCGTCGCGCGGCCTCGCGAATCGTGAGGCGCGCGATGGTTACCGCTGCCATCGCGCCTGCTCGGCCTCGACCAGGGAGAGAAACCGCTCTTCGAGCGTCTGGCGGACCGGCTCGACGGCATACACCCTCGCGCCACTCGCGACCAGTTCGGCCACAAGATCAGGCACCGCATCGGCGTCGACGCCGTTGACCACGAACCAGCCTTCGTGCTCGGCGAGCGTCCCGCGACGCGCGAGCGACGCGCGCCCTACATCGGTCAGCCCGGTCAGGCGCACCCGGACACCACCGCTGCCGAGCAACTCGTCGAGCCGCCCGATCGCGAGGACGCGACCATCGGCCACCACCGCTGCCCGATCGCAGATCTGCTCCACCTCGCCGAGGAGGTGCGAGTTCAGGAAAACGGCGCATCCGCGATCGCGAAGACGACGGATGATCGTGCGTGTGTCCGCACGGCCGACGGGGTCGAGCGCGGACGTGGGTTCATCGAGGATCACGAGCTCGGGATTCCCGAGCAGCGCGACACCGAGCCCGAGACGCTGCTGCATCCCTTTGGAGAATGTCTCGACCTTGGCATCGGCGTGCCCCGTGAGCCCCACCGTCGAGAGAGCGCCGGCGATCTGCGCCCGCCATTCGGCGCGTGCGATCCCCGCGAGCCTGCAATGCAGCCCGAGCACCTCGGCGGCGCTGAGCCATCCCTGGTAGCGGAACAGCTCCGGCAGATACCCGACTCGGCTCCGCGTCTGGCGATCCCCGGCCGGATGCCCGAGCACCCATGCCTCGCCGCCGGTGGGACGGTTGAGGCCGAGGAGCAGCTTCACCGCCGTGGTCTTGCCACTCCCGTTGGGGCCGAGGAAGCCGAACACCTCGCCTCTGGGCACGACCATGGTCAGGCCCGAGAGGGCCACGGACGCCCCGTAGTGCTTGGTCAGCTCGAGGGTCTGCACCGCCGCTCCGTCCGCCGGTGGCGGCGGTGGGCCGGCGTCTTGAGCTGTCAATGGGTCGAACGTGCGACGTCGAGCACCTCGCCGACGGTGAGCGTTCCGGCGATGGCATCCACGACGCCATTGTGTTGCCAGATGACAGCGCTACCGAGCCCGGTCGAATCCCCGATCAGAACGCCTCGCGCGCCGTTGATCGTGACCGCCGAGCCGCTCGCAAGATCGATCGGAATCGGCACGGGGATCGTCTCGTCCGGGTTGCCGATGGCGCGTAGCTCTGAGGCGACGTCGGCAGGGATGCCGGGGACCGAGAGGAGGTAGTCCTCGAGCTGGCGGGCGGTGACACCCGTCGTGCTCACGGTCGGGATGCGCGTCGCAACCACGATGAATGCCGGACCGGTTGGAACCTCACCACCCTGGAGCAGGGCCGCGGGATCGACACCGTAGGAGACCACCACCGCCGGCGCGATCGATACCGACAGCGTGCTGCCGTCGAGCCCCGCGGGCAGGGCCGGGAGCCGGCCACCAGCCCGGGCAGCCGCCGCCCGAGCGAGTGCCGCGTCGAACCGGAAGGTGACGACGCCGCCTGATACGACGGCGTAGGCCGGCGGTGCTGGGGTTCCAGCCGGCAGGTCGGCAACCGTGGGAACTGCGAGGCCGGCGACGGCCGCCGCTGCAGCGGCATCGGACTCGGGCTTGAAGGCGATCGACGGAGCGCCGGAGACGGTTCCGTAGCTGGCGAGACCGGCGAGCGAGCGCACGTCCGTCGCGGTCACGGGGACCGCGACGGGTTGGGACGGCTGGAAGAGGCTGAGAAAGTCCTGGGCGCCTCCGGTGGCAACGAGCAGCACGCTGGCGCCGGCCACGACGGCGACGGCGGCCACGACGCGCCCGGCGAGTGTGTTCCCGGACCAGGTGCGTCGGGTCGCCCGCGCAGAGTTTTTTCCCGCCAGGGGCTCGGACTCTTTGAACGCCAGCCGGGCTCGCGCAGCGCCCAGGTCGACGACCGGATCGGGCGATGCGAGCATCGAGCTGACCGCGGTGGCATTTGTGCTCATGCGCTGGAGCCGCGCGCCGCATCGAGCGCATTGCGCGACGTGCGCGCGGCTCGAAGCATCGACGGCAACAGATTCGTCGAGCGAGCGGCGCAGCGTGCCGTTAGACGGATGCATCATCAACCTCCTTGCGCAAGCGCGCCTCAGCGCGCCGCAGTCTCGTCCCCACCGCGTTCACTCCGATGCCGAGGGTCGACGCAATCTCGGCGTAGCTCAGGCCGCTGTAGCGGAGCGCGAGCACCGTGGCCTGACGCTTGGGGATTCGGGCCAGGGCCGCGCGGACGGCACGGCTGGTTTCGGCGGCTTCGACAGCCGCCTGCGGATCGTGCGCCTCGCTGGGCTCGGCGGCGAAGCGCTCCTCGCGGCCGGCGCGGCGCCGGTTGCTCCGGATGACGTTCAGGGCGGTGTGAGCGGCGGCCGTCCGCGCCCAGGCCGCGGCCTTCGCGCCGGGGTTGTCGCCGAACCGCCGATGCACATCGAGGAAGACATCCTGAGCGACGTCCTCCGCCGCGGCCGGATCGCCCAACATCCGCCGCGCGATCGCCGCGACTCGGGCGTATTCATCCTCAAAGAGCCGGTCGAAACTCGCCGGCCGCGCGCCGACCTCTGGAGTCGGGCGCGGGAGGTCTGTCAAGACCCGGCGTCCGGCGGGTTCGACGGCGGAGAGCTCGACCACATGAACTGAAGCACCGCGACGCTCCGATTTGTGACGCGCGATGCGGCCGGTCGCGCCGGACGCAACACTGAGTACCCTTCGGCGTGATGTCTGCAGCCCTCAGCAGCCGCCTCCGACGCATCACGCCCGGACAGCTGCTGGTGGTCGCCGCGTTCGTCGTGATCCTCTGCGTGCTCGTGCGGCGCGGCGGCGATCCAGACATCTTCTGGCACCTGATGACCGGACAGTGGATGGTTGATCACCACCAGGTTGTCTCCCACGATCTCTTCACCTTCACTGTCGCCGGCGCCAAATGGATCGACCCCGAGTACCTGACCGAGATCATCGCGTACCTCTTCTACAACGTCGGTGGGCTGGCGCTGGTGTCCATCGCGTTCGGCGCGGTGAGCTTCATCGGGTTCCTGCTCATCTGGCGGCGCGTGCACCTCGAGCCGGCCAACAAGGTGGTCGCCGCGATCATGATCGGCATCGCGGGTCTGGGTGCGGTCCTGGTCTGGGGACCGCGGCCGCAGATGATCACGTTCACCTTCACCGCCCTCGAGCTGCTCTGGCTCGACCGGTATCTGCGCGGCAAGTCGCGGGCCATCTACTGGCTCCCGCTCGTGATGGTCGCGTGGGCCAACCTGCATGGCGGATTCCTCTTCGGCCTCGTGCCGGTCGGCGTTGCCGCATTCGTCGAAGTGGTGCACTGGATACGGCGCGTCGACGGCGACACCCACAAGCGCCGCGTGCGCAACCTCGTGTTGATCTTCGTTGGTTGCGTGGTCGCGGCGGTCATCAACCCGAACGGCATCCACCTCTACGGTTATGTGATCCAGCCGCAGTTCTCCAGCGTGCAGCAGAACTTCATCGCTGAATGGCAGTCGCCCAACTTTCACGTCCTCGAGGAGCGCGGGTTCGAGCTGATGCTGCTCCTGCTGCCGATCGCGTTCATGCTGCGACGCCCGTCGTTGTGGGACGTGTGCCTCACCGTTGCGGTCACCTATCTGGCCCTCTCCGCGGTGCGCCACTCAGCATTGTTCGTGGCAGCGGAAACCCCTTTGCTCATATGGTCGTTCTCGGCCGGTTGGGAGAAGGTGGCACTGGCGCAGCGCGTCCGGACATGGATGGCCCCGCGCGCCAGGGACATGCTTGCCGGCGCGGCAGCGGTCCTCGTCGTCGCGATTCTCGGCACCGCGTATTTCGTGCACGGGACCCTGTCCAATCAGGCACGAGCGACGGCAGCGAATTTCCCTGTCGGCGCTTCGAACTGGCTGGCTGCGCACCCGACCGTGGGGACGCACATGTTCAACCAGTACGGCTGGGGCGGCTATCTCATCTTCCGCTTCTACCCGGACCCGAACCGCCGCGTCTTCTCGTTCGGTGAGGCGACTCTGCTCGGCAACAAGGTCATGCAACAGGTGAGCGATGTCGAGACCGGGAATCCCGACTGGCAGCAGATCTTCGCGCAGTGGGACATCGACTACGTCGTCGACGTGCCGGGTGCACCCGAGGTGCTCGCGCTGGAGGTCGACCCGCAATGGACCAGGGTCTATGACGACGGACTGGCCGTGATCATGGTCAAGAACTCGGCGCTTACAGGAGCCACCACCGGCTAGGGCTGAGCGCTTGGCGCCGCGTCTGGTCGTGCCGGATACCGGCGCTCTGGGAAGATGCGCTCCGTGACCCAACAACCGCGCCATCCGGCGCTTCGCGATGCGGCTCCAGCTGTGTTCTGGCTTGACGATCCGCAAGCACCACAGCCGGAACCACGCCTCGAGGGCGACACGAAGTGTGACCTCGCCATCGTCGGTGCGGGCTTCACCGGCCTGTGGTCCGCACTGCTTGCGCGGCAACGTCACCCGGCGCTCGACATCGTTGTGCTCGAGGCGCGGCGTTCCGCCCATGCGGCCTCGGGTCGCAACGGCGGTTTCTGCGACGCAAGCCTCACGCACGGTTTCGCCAATGGGCTGAGCAGGTTCGCCGGCGAGCTCGACACGCTGGAGCGTCTCGGTGTCGAGAACCTCGACGCCATCGAGACGGCGGTTCGCACCCTCGGGATCGACTGCAACTTCGAGCGAACCGGGATGCTCGATGCGGCGACCGCACCCTGGCAATACAAGGAGCTCCTCGAGGTTGCGGACGCGATGCGTGCGCATGGCTACCGCGTCGACGCGCTCGATCGAGGCGCGATGCGTGCTGAGGTGGATTCACCCACCTATCACGGCGGACTGCAGATCCACGACCGCACGGCGATCGTCAATCCCGCGAAGCTGGCGTGGGGATTGCGACGCGCGTGCATCGACGCGGGCGTGCGGCTCCACGAGGATTCCGCGGTGATGCGACTCAGTGCCGAGTCCGATCGGATCCGCTTGACCACTGCATCCGGCAGCGTCTCGGCGCGCCGCGTTGCGCTCGCGACCAACGCGGACCGGCCGTTGCTGGCGCGCCTGCGCCCGTACATCCTTCCCGTCTACGACTATGTGCTCGTCACCGAAGCACTGTCCCCCGAGCAGCTCGCGTCGATCGGCTGGGCACATCGCCAGGGTATCGGCGACAGTGGCAATCAGTTCCACTACTACCGGCTGACCGCCGACTCGCGAATCCTCTGGGGTGGCTACGACGCCATCTACCACTTCGGTAACCGCGTCGATGTCGGACTCGAGCAACGCAGCGCAACGTTCGACAAGCTTGCGGGCCACTTCTTCGCCACGTTCCCGCAGCTCGAGGGCGTGCGCTTCACCCATCGCTGGGGCGGTGCGATCGACACGTGCAGTCGCTTCTGCGCCTTCTGGGGAACCAGCCACGCCGGGCGCGTCGCCTACGCGCTGGGATACACAGGGCTCGGCGTCGGGGCCTCGCGTTTCGGCGCCCAGGTGATGCTCGATCTTCTCGAGGGCCGGCGGAACGAGCGCACCGCCCTGCGCATGATTCGCACCCGTCCTCTCCCCTTTCCTCCGGAGCCGTTGCGCTCTGGGGTGGTCCAGTTGACGCGCTGGTCGCTGGATCGCGCCGACCACAACCAGGGGCGCCGAAATCTCTGGCTTCGGGGGCTCGATCTTGCCGGGCTCGGGTTCGACTCCTGATGCACGGAAACCGTGACAGAAGTCCCTAGAAACTTCATGGCGTGTACTATCCGGGCCATGAAGGAACGGCCTGCACCCATACTCGACCAGATGCCCGAAGCTTCCAACCGCGCCTCCCGGCCAACTCTGTGACCGCGCGGGTCTTCGCCTCGATCGGGAACTTCTCGGTTCGATTCCGCTGGTTGATCGTCATCGGCTGGCTGCTCATCACGATCGTCTCGGTCAAGGCCTTCCCGGGCCTGTCGGATGTGGCCAAGGATTCGCAGAGCAGCTTCCTGCCCGCGAGTTCCCCGTCGGTTCAGGCCGAAGACCTTGCCCAGCCGTTCCAGGACTCGCAGCACGGCATCGCGACTCTGGTCGCGGCGCGACAGAACGGCGTGCTCACTGCCGCAGACCTCCAGGAGATCAGCAGCGTCGAGACGCGGATCAAGCGGCTCTCCGGTGTCATCCGCGTTCAGGACTTCGGGCTCTCTCCGGACAAGCACGCAGAGCAGGCGCAGGTGGTCACCACCCTCCCGCCCTTCAGCGCGGGAAGCGACGCGATCTCGCTCGTCGCGGCGATCCGCGCGACATTCCCGAGTGACGCGGCGGGGCTGCAGGTCCACCTCACCGGGGACATCCCCGGATTCGTCGATCAGCAGAGTCAATCCAAGAGCTCTCAGGGTGACGTGCAGGAGTTCTCGCTGCTCTTCATCATCGTGCTGCTCCTGATCGCGTTCCGTGCCCTGCTCGCTCCGCTCATCACGCTGCTCCCTGCCGCGCTCGTGCTCGCGCTCGCGAGCCCGGTCATTGCCGGTGCAACCCATCTGGGAGTGCAGGTGTCGGCGATCACACAGTTCATCCTCATCGTGCTGGTCCTCGGTGCCGGCACCGACTACGGCCTGTTCCTCGTCTTCCGAACGCGCGAAGAGCTGCGCCGCGGCCTTGACCCGAAGGACGCTGTTCGCCACGCGGTGACCAAGGTCGGTGAATCGATCACGTTCAGCGCCCTCATCGTGATGGCCGCGTTGATGTCGCTGATCATCGCGCAGTTCGATTTCTACCAGGCGCTCGGACCCGCGCTCGCGATCGGCATCGCGCTGATGCTCATGGCGGGGCTCACGCTCCTTCCGGCATTGCTCGCGATCTTCGGACGGGCCGTGTTCTGGCCGTCGCGCGCGCGGCTCGTCGAGAACCCACGAGCGAACATCTACGGGCGCATCGCCTCGTTCGTGGTACGCCGCCCGTTGCCCGTCGCCGTGGTCGGTGCAATCATCTTCGGAGCCATCGCGTTTGGACAGCTCGGTACCACAACCGCCGGTTTTGCAGATCAGTCGGCTCCCACGGGCACCGATTCGGCCGCCGGTGACACGCTCATCTCCGAGCACTACGGCAGCGCGAACCTGAACGCGACCGAGTTCCTGTTCAAGTTCTCCACGCCGATCTGGTCACACGCTGACGATCTCCAGACAATCCAGACGGCGCTGCAGTCGGGCGGCGGTTTTGCCACGGTCGAGGGACCATTGGCGTTCTCGGGCCAGCCGCTGACCCCGGCGCAACTGGTCGCGATCCATGAGCACGGCACCGCGCTCACCGCCGAAGCCCTGGCCCGTTTTGTAAGCCCGGACGGCGACACGCTTCAGTACATCGGCGTCGAAAACGGCGGCGGCGCGACACCCATCAACAAGGTTCCGGCGCTCCGGACACTTGCCGAGCGCACCGGTGCGGATGTCCACGCGGAAGCGCAGGGTGTGTTCGGCATCCAGCCATTCGCGTACGACGTCGACCAGCTGTCGTCATCCGACCTCTGGCACATCATCCCGGTGGTGGCGCTGCTCATCGCCATCCTGCTCGCGATCGTCATGCGCAGCCTGGTGGCGCCGCTGTACCTGGTGACGAGCGTGCTCCTCTCGTACCTCGCGGCACTCGGGTTGACGGCGTTGATCTTCGTGCACTTCGGTGGTCAGAGCGGAATCAACTTCGTGCTGCCGTTTCTGATGTTCGTCTTCCTCATGGCACTCGGGTCCGACTACAACGTGCTGGTCATGACCCGAATACGGGAGGAGTCCCATCATCTTTCGACGCGCGAAGCGGTGCGCAAGGCGATCGGCGCCACCGGCACAACGGTGACCACCGCAGGCCTCATCCTCGGAGGCACGTTCGCGGTGCTCGCCTTCGCCGGCGGCGGCGCCTCCGGCGGATCGCAGATTCAGCAGATCGGCTATGGCGTGGCGTTCGGCGTGGTGATGGACACCTTCGTGGTCAGGACCATCCTGGTTCCCGCCATCGTGGTGCTGCTCGGACGGCGGAACTGGTGGCCATCCGGATTGTGGCGTCAAGGCGAACCCACGGTCGTGCCCGCTGTGGCCCCTCCGGCGCAGGAGCCGACGCCTCCGCTGCAGACGACATCAACGCGCTAGAAACCTGACCCAAGGGAGACGGGAAATGAGTGCCAACACGGAATTGCAGACGGTGCTCCGGGCATCACACCAGCGCCTCGAGGACGCCACCCGTCCACTCAGCGACGCTGAGATCGCGGGACCGTCGTACTGCACGGACTGGTCGACGGCGCAGGTGCTCTCGCATATCGGCAGCGGCGCCGAGATATTCGGTCTGCTCCTGGACGCTGGGCTGGCAGGCGTGGCGGCACCCGGCCGCGAGGAGTTCTCCAAGATCTGGGATGTCTGGAACGCGATGAGCCCGACCGAGCAGGCGCACAAGAGCCTCGTCGCGGATGCGGCGTTCCTCGACCGCCTCGCGTCACTCCCCGCAGCTCAGCTCGATGCCATGCGAATGACGCTGTTCGGCGGCCCGGCAGATGCGACCCGGTTGCTGGAGATGCGCCTCTCCGAACATGCGATTCACACCTGGGATGTCGTCGTCATCCGTGACCCGGATGCCGAAGTGTCGCCCGATGCGGTTGCGTGGCTGGTTGACCGCCTCGATCCGCTCGCGGCGCGAACCGGGAAAAGCGACGGCGGACCGCTCGAGGTCGATATCACCACCACAGACCCGGCTCGGGCATTCCGGCTCTCTGTCACCGATGCGGTGAAGCTCCTGCCCGCCGAATCCGGCAGTACGCAGCCCGCGACCGCGAAGGTCCACATGCCGGCATCGGCCCTGGTCCGGCTCGTCTACGGCAGGCTGGACCCGGAGCACACACCGGATGCGGTCACAACGGACGGGATCGACGTGGACACACTGCGGAGCATCTTCCCGGGGTTCTGATCGCGACGGCCTAAGGCTGGTCGTCGCTCACTCCCTGGCGATTGCGTGAGAGGAGCGCGACGGCGATGACGATCAGCACAGTCAGCGCCGCGCTGACGACACCCGAGCCCCAGTTGAGTCCGCCGCGAGCGTGGGAAACGCCGAGCCAGTCCGCGTAGGAGGCGCCGAGCGGTCGCGTCACGATGTAGGCGAACCAGAACGCGAAGATCGCGTTGAGCCCGAACCAGCGATGCGCCACCGCCGGAACCGCGATCAGGATGGTGAAGCAGACGCCGGAGACGAAATACCCGAGATGGAACGTCGTGGCCGTCATGTCGCCCGCCGCGGTGCCGAGCGCGAAGGTCGCGATGACCGTGAGCCAGTAGAAGACCTCGCGCCGCCGGGTGTTGATGGTGTGGATGGATAGGGTGTGCTCGCTCCGGTACCAGATGGTGAAGACGGCGGCGAGCACGATCGCGAAGAACAGGGTTGAAACCACATATGGAATCCCGAACTGGATGTGCAGGACGTCGGCGGCCATGGTCCCGAAGACGGCGACCATGACCACGGCGAGCCAGTAGATCCACGGTCGATACCGTGGCGCCGCAAACTGCAGCACGAGCGCGATCACCAACCCGACGAAGCCCAGCCCCACCGCCACAACGGGATCAAGTTGGTGGACGAGCGTATCCGAGGTGGCCTCGCCCATGCCGGTGGTCAGGACCTTGGTGACCCAGAACCCCGGGGTGATCGCGGGCACCTTGCGGAGCATCACGATGCGCGCGTTTGGCGACAATCGACGAAGATCCAAGGCGATGTTGGAACTTCGTCATCTCACCAAGCGTTACGGCGCGCTCGAGGCGCTCCACGATCTCAGCTTCACCGTCCAGCCGGGCGAGATCTTCGGATTCGTGGGTGCGAATGGTGCCGGCAAAACCACCACCATGCGAGTGGTGCTCGGCGTCCTCGAAGCCGATTCCGGAAACGTGATCTGGGACGGAGCCCCGATCACGTTCGCGGCGAGACGGCGCATCGGCTACATCCCCGAGGATCGCGGGCTCTATCCGAAGATGGCCGTGCTCGCACAGCTCGAATACTTCGGCCGGCTCCACGGGCTCAAACGCAATGCCGCACGCGAGGCGTCAACCGCACTGCTCGAGCGGCTCGGACTCGCCGATCGCGCGAAGAGCCAGCTCCAGAGCCTCAGCCACGGCAATCAGCAACGCGTTCAGCTC
>Ga0182015_10003623_pt1 | contig 17158 bp, 26 predicted proteins | sample 712P3MmetaG_FD_120478 | JGI IMG/M metagenome (GOLD analysis project Ga0182015, IMG submission 120478) | Permafrost microbial communities from Stordalen Mire, Sweden - 712P3M metaG | ecosystem: Environmental > Terrestrial > Soil > Wetlands > Permafrost | place: Sweden: Stordalen | collected... | reverse complement strand
TCCCCTCGGGGCGCTGATGCGCAAGTTCATTTCGGCCCTCTGCCGTGGCTGCCAGTTCCACGCTCACCACTTGGGCAGGATTCATAATTCGCAGCTTGCGCAAAATCCGCTGCACGATATTCTCACGCGGCCAGTAAGTCATCACGTAGCGATCGCCTACGCGCGGCCGGGGCCATATTTCGATGGTGCCGAGATTCCACACTTCATCGTGGGCGGCCTCGACGTCGCTGATATCGAACGTGGTGTCGTCCATCAGAATTCCGCGCTCCATGTCCGGCCGCAGGCATAGCCCAGCAGGTCGGCATCCGGCCGAACGTCGCGTTGCCCGGTTGGATTGCCCACAATGCGCCGGGCCAGAAGCAAGTGCTGGAAATCCGCCTCTCTGGCGGGGCCCCACCCGAATTTGGGATACCAGTCGATCGTTCGCAACATGGCCACGAATTCGGGTATGCTTTCACCTTCGTAAATGATCGGCTGAGTGCGGTCCGCCCTAATCCAGTCCTTGATGGTCATTTGCTGGACGCGACCAGGGCATCTTTTTTCCCTCGTGGATAACCACAATACGATCTGGTGCGCGGTGCGGTCTTGTCTCGCCCATCCCTCAAGTACTCGACCACTTCCAGCTTGACCGCATCTTCCCAGAGATATGGCAGGTCAGGATATCCGATAGCTGTGATTTCCGCTTCCCCACCCGATGGCGTAGACCAGATCACCGTGCCGTATTGTGCGGCAGCTTGTGCGGAGTATAGCCCGATGCGAGTCATGCGGGCCGCGTTCCGAACCCGATGTACATCTCAAACCGCAAGATGTCCGGGCGGTTGGGGGCGGACAAGACCACCGTGCTGAGCCCGGCGTTATCGCTAGTGGCCACCGCGCCGTCCACGCCGGCCGGCACCTCCCGTTCAAGCGTTGCCATCACAACCCGGCTGCGCGGCGTGCGGGCATCGCGCGCATAGTGATAAGCGCGGTCGCTGAGCACATGCGCCATCTGGATCGCCGCTGTCTTGATCACACGCTCTTCAAAAGCCGCAAATGGCATCTCCATGGCGGAGCAATCCAGATCAACCCCCAAACTGTCCATGAACGTGGCTGTCGCTGCCCTGCAGGGCATGTAAAGCGGGGGCTCTGGCACGGGGTCGAATGATCGGACGTAAAAGGGCGCTGGGGGCAACCGGAAGTTGCAGGAGTCGCCGAAACGCACCGGGCGGCCGGCAACCGTCCCAGGCCGGGCGACGCCGATCGAAGGCAGCCCCGCATAGCTGAATTCTTCCTCGATCGCAGCCAACAAGGCGTTTGAGATTTGCTGCAGCGTCAGAAAAGCGCGCTGGCGAGGCGGCGCCACGATAGTAGCTTCCCGCCAGGCTTTCGGCTTGGTGGCGCCCAGCTCGACCGGACCCATGGCCTTGCCGGCGAGCACTGCCAGGAACGTACCGAGTAAGCCACGCCGGGAGATTTCCATTTCGTTTTACTTTGGCGGCCGGATCTCAGCCATTTTCATCTGCCGTACCCGCTTAGCGGAGCCGGCAAAGCGCCGGGGGAGGCGCTGGCTCCCCGGCCGCCAAACCTTGTTATTCCGTGGCGGCCTTTGCGGCAGGGTCTTCCGGTTCCTGTGAGGGTGTTTCAGTGTGGAAAGGTTCCTGTTCCGGCTGCTGCTCGGCTTCCGCATTTTTCAATGCAGCACGGATTACCCTTTCGAATCCGTTGAGGATAGCTTCTGCCTGGGCGTCTGTGCGGGCGCCTCTTTTGACATGCTCTTTCATTTGAGAGGCTTCTACGTGAAAGCCATTAGAGCCTAATACGTCAAAGCATTGAATCAGTAACTCGGTGGGGGTTCTCATTACTGGAAGATAACATCTTTGATGCTTTGGTGAGCTTCGATTGCCGCAGATCCTTCGGGATATCCAGGCCAATCGTGGATGGTTGTCTGCCAGGGACCGCTTACCGCATGGTTCCAGTAGACTGAGGTAGCGGCGCTTTAGTCACGGCCAGCACCCAGCACCTAAAACCCAGAACCCTCTTCCAAGACCGCCTCAATATGCGCTTCGGAGATAATCCGGTACCGCCGGCCGTTCTCGATCCAGTCTTCCCCGCCCTTGTGCGCAAGGACGACAACATCGCCCTCTTTCACTGTGAGCGGTAATGGCGGGTCATGCACCAGGATTTCAAACTTGCCCTGTTTGCTGCCCGAAAAGTCCGGGATGAACTTCTTGCCGTACTTGTAGCCCGCGCCTGTCTCGACCACTGTGCCGATGTCGGAATACCGCCCCGCCGTGCCGCCTTCCTCATCCCACTGGCCCGAGTGCAGCGACGTGCCCGGGATGATGACGACGCCCGCATAGCGCTCCTCTTCCGGCCGCATCTCGACCAGTACGGCGTTGTGCATCGGATGTAACGTATGGCCGGTCACGATTTACGCTCCGGCTCCCATGGCTCGCGAACAGAGAGCGCGGTAGCCAGCACGCAAAAGCGCTCGTTCCCTTCGGCGACGAACAGGCACTCGTAGCATGCCTTGCCGGGGTTCTCGCGATGCCCGCAGACCTGGCTGTCGATCACTACCGGGTGCCTACTGCGGCCATCTTTCGAGGTGAACCAGGCCAAGTCACCCTTGACCCACGCGATCGCATCGCCGGGTGTTTTGAACAATACTTCGAGCGGCGTAAAACGGCTGCGCACGACGGGAATCGGTATTGTCATTAGTTCGATTGTAGCTCCCGTCAGATATTCAGCACGGCCGAGATCCTCACCGGGTCGGCCTCGGCGCCGTCGATCCACAACATGGACAAATCAATCGCCGGCGACATCGAGAAGTCGATAGCCGCTTCCGGATCGGAGTATTGCCCGCCTGGCGCCGTCGAAGTGGCGGGATACAGCTCCACCGTCACATCCGAGGCATTGGTGGTCGCCGGCGTGCGGCCTACGGCGATGCCGTCCATGACGTAGCCTAAGCCCGATCCGCCAGTGGCCATTTGAATCGAGACCCGGTTGGCCATGTGGTTGTCTGTCAGTTCTAAGGCTGCGGCTACGTTGATAGGCGTGCCTGGAGCGAGAGTTACTTTTGTGTTGATGCGCATGGACGTTCCTTATTCAGGTTTGGTTGAATTGCCGGGTGAGTTATTCAAGTCTGAGGGGTGAAACTTGAATAAGGCTTATGGGTCGCTGAGCTTCGGATGCCGAAGAGTCGAACTACACGAGGCCAATGGGTGGGCGATGGACTGTCAGGCGACGCTTACCGCATGCGCGACTGGTCTGGGTACGGGCTTTTGGCCTAACGGTGCAGACCGGGGATCACTGTATCGGCGTCTCTTTCACGAAACCGAGTTCCTTCGCGCGATCCAACTGCTCGTCTGCGGCATGGTTTATCCACCATTCCGCCGGGTAGCTGTTGTGTTTGATGGACTCACAGATAGGACAGTAGGGGTTTCCATCCTCGTCGCCGAAGATGAGGTAGCCGCCGCCCATTTCGAGGGCGTTATTCCAAATTGCGAAGTTCGCGGCCATCAACGGGTCCCAGGTTTCAGCGCGGGGCGCTCCGGACAGCTCAGCCTCTATTTTGGTCGCAGCTTGCTCGCCGTTGTTGCTGACGAAGCGCATGAGGCCGCGATCCTCGATCGCGCTACGTAATTGCGTCCAGTGTGCAGCGCAGAATTTCATTTCAGATGTTCGCCGTCCTGTCTAGTGCTGCTAGCTATGATAGTCGCGCATGCGGCAGGAGGTCCGCAACACCGAGACGCTCACCCATTTGCCTCAAGCACGTGTGGATCAAAAGCACGAAGCTCGCCAGAACATCAAAATCCTAAGTGAATACAAATGAATAAAGGCAGGAGGGTCACGGGGAGAAACAATGTGACCCTCCTGAAGCAATACGTCAGAAGTCGTCGTTCCAACGTACTGCCAAGATTAATAAAGCGCCAACATGACGCCCTGGGCTGTCGTGAAAGTGGTAGGAACGGTGATCGTTGCGGGAATGGTCCCGAAGGTTTGCGTGCCGATATAGCCGGCCCAGATGGTATCTGCGCCAGTGGCGGAATCCGCCATGTGCACTAAGCCGGTGGTTCCGTTGGTCTGGTAGCAACCGTAATACTGCGCCGGGCCCACGGCAAAATACTTCGACGTGAACGCGATGTACTGGTAGTCCGACGCTCCGGATGCCGTGACACCCGCGGTGGCGCTATTGGCCAGCAGGTTGCCCGTGGCATCGTAGAGCACCACCAGGTGATTGTCGGTCGAAGCGGTGGCGCCGTTAAGCAATCCGATACCCGTCAACAGTTTGTTGTAGGGCACAAACACTTCGGTGCAGGACATATCCGACACCGGCATGGCCACACCGTTGGTCAAAGAAGTGACCGCGATGCCGCCGACTACCGGCGATTGAATGTGCGAAGGAGGCAGGGCCGTCCCCACGCCGTTCACCCAATATCCACCCAGGCAGTCGGAAATGACGGCCGTGTGGATGTTGATCTGGGGAACGACTGAGAGACTGGCGCGCGTGCAGGCGCCCGCCGGGAGTGCTCCGACGTTGTAATACAACTGGTAAGGCGATGCCACCCAGACCAGATCGCCCGAGTTATGGGCTTCGGTGGGAGTGCCCTGCCAGCCCCGTTCTACATAAACGGGTTGAGAACTGGTGCCGGGCGTTTGGGTGACGCGGATGGCTTCGGAGCCGACCCACAGCACCGTCCAGGACGCGCCTGTGGGGTTGCCGATATCGCCGTTCGATACGGGCTGGCTGGGGCCGGTGACGTTGGTTACAGAGGCCAGAAACACATAGTTCTGGCTGCTGGTCACCGCCGCCGAAAGCGTGGTGGTAGGAAGTACCGTGGGAGCCGCGCCGGCGATCGCGCACAGAGCGGCGAGAAGCATCAGGGAAGTGATGAGTTTTTTCATGGTCGTAGTTTTTCCTTTCGCGATGTGGCCTTGTGGTCGGTGGCTAGTGGCTAGTGGTTGTGTTTCCGGAGGACTAATCCACCAGCCACCAGCCACCAGCATCCAGCCACTGCTTTCTCAGCCGCAGATGCGCACCATCCATTCCGGCCGGATGGTCTTCCACCCGCCCAAAACTTCGAGGCGCGTGATGCGCTCGTTCGAGCCGATCAAAAAGCCGCGCGTGAGACGCATGGCCATGCCCAGCTTGGGATTGATCACCTGCTCGGACCAGTCCAACCCGCCGGGGGTTTCCTGCTTGACCACGGCCAGCGTGCAGGCCTGCTTATGGAAGCCGAGGTTTTGCGGGCTGGTGACGCCGGCGATGTTCGAGAAGTGCGCGTAACCCTGGCCATACACGTTGATGACAGCCGCGTTGGTCGGCAGCGCGACCACGGTCTGGAACGGCGAGGTGGTGTCGTTCGAGATCGCGGGGGAGATGGGGATGGTGGCGTTGCCCGAACCATCGGAGACTACCGTAGCGGTTACCACGAAAGTCCGCAGCTTGCCCGTCGAGCGGTAAGACAGCGGGTTCACTCCGATGCAGGCGGTCGTTCCCGAACCGATCGAGATGATATCGCCGATGTTGAGGATGGTCTGCGAAGCATCCCAGCCGTTGGTGATCAGCGAGGCACCGGTCTGGTTGGCGCCGTTGACGAGCGGGTTCGAGGCCAGATTGCTCGGGTTGCCCAGGTTCGAGACGATGGCTTGCGAGACATTCTGGTCCATCGACCATTTCCAGCCCACCGCACGGCCCATGTTGCCGTAGATGTACTGGTCACTGACTTCCTTGGTCGGCAGGAGGAAATTAAAGTTAAAGCCCAAAGCGTTGCCCTGGGCGTCGGGGTTGATTACCAGCGAGCGGAATTGCTCGTTAGTGGGGCAGGCCGCGTTTTCCAGGACGATCTTCGCCTGGGTATACGTGGCCAGCGAGGCCGGCGTGACGCCGGGGGTGCCCACCTGGTTGAAACAGTTCTGATACGCCTGGTCGAGGCCGTCGCCGTCGATCATCTGGGCGATGATGGACGAGGAAGACTCGGTGTAGCGCTCTCCGAACCGGTCGATGGTTAAGACCAGATCCTGATCGGAGATCTGCAGATCCTGTCCCCACAGGGTGTTGATGGTGATGGGGACCATCTGCTCGCGGATGGCTTCGGGCTGTGCGGCGTCGCCGCGGCGGCCGCGGAACCTGACCGGAACTCGGGCATTTCGCTATTGTTGCGACGGTGCGCGCTAAGCACCGCCTTCTGCATTTTTCAATGCAGGCCAGACTATATCTTTACCCCGGAGGGGTACTCCGCACTTCGCTCCGCTTGGAGCTACGAGCTTGCGCTCTAGTCGTTGAGCCTTCTCCTCGGATGAGGAGCTTGGTTGCTGATTGCCATGGCCGCTTTCGGCTTTAGGTTTTCCAGCAGTTCACGGAGAGTTTCGGTGACCGATTACTCGGCCATGCCACTAATTAGCTAATGGTATACCCGACTTTTTCATTCGGTACGGCGAACTTGTCGTCAAATTCCCGCGAAACATACTTGGAAAATACGGCGTTGTTCTCCCACCGCTCCAAGCTGTCCTGCAGAATGGCGACCGGATTCAAAAGGTCGTTCATGCGATTTCCTCGCGTCTCGCGACGCTAGTTGCGGGCTCCGTGTAAAAGCGCCGAGTCTTAAACCAGCACCCAGCACCTAACACCCAGAACCCAAGTTAGAAATTTTGGGCGGCCACTATCTCCCGACCGGAGCCGCCCGCCTATAGGCGCTATTGCCCGTACTCTTCCACGCGCAGCTTGCGGTACTGGTCGGTCGTGAGCGAGCGCAGTTCCTCGGTGCTCATCTGAGACAAGCGTTTCCGGGAACCGGCGCCGCGCGAGCCGACTGGACTCGGAGGGGCTGGCTTCGAAGCGGGCGTTGCGGGCGTGGCCACACGGGCCGGAGGGGCGGCGGCGGCGGCAGCAGCAGCAGCTTTAGGGGCCGGAGCTGCGGCAGGCGGAGCAGCCGCCACGGGGGCAGCAGGCTGCGGCGCTTCGTCGTCGTCGTCTTCGGCCGAGAAATCCGGAAGCTCTATTTTGCTCAGCTCAATCATGGCCAAGCGCAGCTTCTTACGGAAATCCACGGCGGTCTCGCCCGGTTGCAATGCCGTGAGTTTGGAGATCCGCTCGGATTCGTCGGGATGCGTACCCAGCCAATAGGCCAGCTCCGCACCCTGATCCGCCGATTGCATCGCCTCGTACATCACGGGATTGACAATGGGTCTGCCGTGATCTTTGGTCATCACGGCATCAAAATCATCGTGGCGGGCTTTGGCTTCGTGGATCTGGCCGTTCCACCAGTCTTTGAAAGCCGTCTCGTCACGGGTATTCGCATTTCGTTTGGCTTCGTCCTGTTCGCGGGTGACGCGCGCGGTTTCTTCCTCGCGCTCCTGGCGTCGGCGTTCGTCGTATTTCCAGTCGCTCACCGCTTCGATGTAAGCCGGATCGTACACGCCGTTTTCAAAACTCTCGGGCGTGGGCTTGGGCTTGGGTGCGGCGGCGGGTGCTGGGTCCTGGGTCCTGAGTGCTGGTTCGGCTGCCGGCGTGGCGGGCGCGGGCGCAGTTCCCCTGCTCAGCTTGGCGATTTCATCCTTCAGGCGGGCGTTCTCTTCGCGCGCAACTTCTAACTTGAGCTTGTAGCCGCGGACGGGCTTTTGGTCAGCCGGTGCTGGTTCCCCGGTCCTGGGTGTCGGTTCGGCGGCAGGCGTAGGAGGTGCGGGTGCTGCTGCGGCCGGTGGTGCGGGTTCCGCAGGAGGAGCCTCGGCTTCAGGATGATCGGTATGCGTTTCAGCCTGGAAGTTGGTGTGTCCGGATTGCTCCAGGACTTTTTGAATGGTTTCGGCGTCTTGCGTTCTTGACTCGATGATGAGATCTGCTACGTCCATTTGTTCCTTTACTGTTAGTCAGTTAGTTGAAACTGCTGATAGGTTGGCGAGCTTCGATTGCCGTAGAGCCGGAGTGATGATGGGCCAATGGGTGGGCGGTTGACTGTCAGGCGGCGCTTACCGCATGGGCGGCCGGTTTGGATTCGGGGCACTCCCCGCACGTCGCGATAGTCTAGGTGGCCGCAAAAGCTATAATGTGGAGAACTATGGCCACAATCCACGAACTGAAATTAGCTGTGAATGCACCGCACGGCGAAGGGGCTATCGTGGGGGCGGTCCTTACTCTGACCGGAGAACACTTTCATTGGTTCTCTTATCAGCCCCGTATCGGCGAGCGTGCAATGGTCGGCAAGACGCACCAAAACGACGGAAGCGACATGTGCCGAGAGGTTGGCGTCTTCGTCGTGAAGTACGTTAGCGTTTCACTCCTGCGTAAGCTGGTGAAGAGTCTGAGGCCAGATATCGCCAATCCAGTAATGCCCGGCTGCTGGTGCCAGGTGATAGCTGACTGAATCACGCCGTGCGGGAATGGCCGCTAGCTGAGTCCACTGGAACCATGCGGCTAAAGGTGCGCGGCAATCAACGGCTCACCCATTGGCCCGGTGCTCTTTGCGTCCTACGGTACTCGAAGCTCACCAGCCTATGAGGCTGATCATTCCTCCGTCCAAGTGATGCTTACGTCAATCGAAGTTCCCGAAGGTACAGCCTGTCCTACAAAGTTCAAATTCAAACTCTGCGCTACTCCGCGTAAGACCAGAGCTTTATCGTTCCTATTGGTAAAGTCCCACGTAATGACGCCCGCCCCGCCCGCTGCTCCTAAATTCAAGACTGCCGCTCTGGCGACTCCTGCGGAAGATCCCAGCGTAGGGTTCGCGCTGTAGAGCTGCACCGTCGCACTCACGGCCGCATCGTTAGAATCATGCTGGCATGGGGTGGGATTGGTAAGCGTACCGCCAGAGTTCGCCGTCGACCGTTTGACCAGTTGGATATCCCGCGAAGCCGCGGCGGTCGCAATCCCGGAGATCTGTACGTAAAGCAGCCGGACTACTTTCGATGACGAACCCACCAGCGAAAAGAAATCCGTAGCGGTGGCTGCCGGCGTCACGTCCAGCGAGCAAGCCGAATACGTGGCTTTGGTCGATTCCGTCGAGACCGCGGGAATGCCGGTGGTGCCGATCGCCGATCGCTGCCGGTCGTAAGTGCCGCTCTGATTCAAGAGCATGCCCACCGATTGACACAGGCGGGCATAGAGCGACGTGAGGTTTTCGGCATCGGCCAGTACGATGGTGGAAGCTGCCGCGGAGGCGTTAGAGGGATCGCCCTCGACGACGGCCAGGACCTGGTTGGCGCCTACGGTAAAAGAAGTGAGTGACATGAATTATCTCCCTGCGTGGTGCGGCCCGCGCGCGCGGGTGTTGCAGATTCCACAGAATTCCAGAGCAAAGGGCTGCTCCAATTGCTGCTCCCGCAGTGCGCGGACGATCTTGACTTTTTCAATCTCCGGTACCGCTGTTCTGCAATCCCCGCGGGCGCGCAGCCAGACGGCGTACAGATCCTCGTCGGACATGGGGGACCGTGGGCTATAGCTTTGCTAAACTCTGTCCCATGGGACGGGACTACGATTACGAGGAGCCTGCGCCCACGAAGCTGGGTAAATGCTGCTGTTGCGGCGTCGAAAACGAGTCGGTGCGCAACATTATGATGATGGACCGGCGCATTCCCGATCCGGTCCCGGAATATGGCTGCTGGGGATGCTTCCAGTGCGGCCTGCCTATGGCCGGAGCCGTAGCTGTACTATGCGACTACTGCATTGCGGACGGCCGCTGTCACCCTGAATTTGTGTGCGTGGGGGCGCCGGCGGACAACCGGCGTATTCCCGTTGCCGGCCTAGCGGAATTTCATCACGACATGACGCTGCATCCAGGGGAGTCGTGAGCCGGTTTGCCAGGACCCAGAACCCAGCACCCAGAACCCGTTTTCATTCAACCGTGATCGTCAGAGCAGCTCCGGGCGTTACTGCGATGGCTGCGCCGGTGGGCGAGACGCCCAGGGCAGGCCCGATCACGTATTGGTAGGTGCCTTTTTTGCTGGGGGCATTGAACGTGAATGCCGCTACCTGCCCACTATTCATCTGCGTGGCGTTGTACCCGATCACCATGCAGAAGAGGGCCGGATTGCAGTAGACCTTCTTTGCTTCTGCGGCCGCCGCGCTGCCGGCGGCCACTTTCATTTTGCTGCCCAGGATGGAACTCAAAAACTGCACGCCGGCGATTTCGGCGCCCGAGTACATCACGTCCACAACGATCTGGGATCCCGGCATGACCGTGGAGTCCGCAGTCGTGAGATACAGGCTGTTCTGCGCAAACGCAGCGGTAGCCAGGAGAGCCAGGAGGGCTAATTTCATTGGGTGCTGGGGGTGCTAGGTGCCGGTGCGCCGTGCGCGCGAGTCCTTAACCAGAACCCAGCACCCAGGACCCAGCACCCGTTCTTTATGCTGCTGCGGACTGCGGACCGCCCGCAGGAGGCATCCCGCCGGGCCCCGGCATGCCACCGGGCGGCTGCTGGGCGGCCTGCTGCGCCATCTGCTGTAAGTGCTGTTGTTCGGACAGCTCTTTTTGGTGCTGCTGGTCTTCGGCCTGGGATTGCTGTGCTTCCATGGCGGCCAGCTTCCGGTTGATGGCGTCGTACTGCGTCTGCATCATTTCGAGGGACTGTTGCGCGCCGAGCTTCAGGTCCGCGATGGCCAGATTGGTGGCATTCGTGCCGGCGGCGATGCGCTCTTTCGATTCGTTGGTCAACCGCTGGGCCCGGAGTTCCTCGGCCTGCGATTGGATCTGCTGGGTGGCCATCTGCAAAAGCTGCTGGAGTTGGGCGAGCTGCTGTTGAACTTGCGGCGGTACCGGCATCTGCCCGTCCTGGGACTGTTGAATGTCCGGAGGCCTTACGCGATCCGCAATCTCATCCACGCCCGGCACGTCGAAAGTCTTCAGCACCAGGTCGGCCGCGCGGCTCATCACCGCCGGGATAGCCGTGGTCAACTGCATGAGCTGGTCCTGCGCTTGTGCTCTACGCGACGCATACGACGGTCCGGAACCGAGGGTGACGTCGTAGCGCGCGGCGCCCTTGACGTCGTAAATCTTCTGCAGGGCGGTCTTGGTCTCCATGAAGGGTTTGTTGAGCCAGACCTGTCTTACGGAGCCATCCGGATCAAAGATCGTTTCCAGGCGTTCTTCGTCGTAGATTTTCGGGATCAGGTTCAGCATGATGCGCAAGGCGTGCATCTGGCTGACTGCCAAATTGTCGTGGTAATTGAAGTGCGCGTTGTCGCCTTGCCGCTGAATCGCTAAAATCGCCCGGCCCGACTGGTCCGGGGTCTGCTCTCCCATGTCCGGCCGGTACATCGAAGTGGTCGCCCGGATGTCATCTGCCGCGTGCGCGATCGCGCCGGTGATGGCGGAGGTATCGACCGAGGGCGAAATCCTTTGCGGCGGTGGCACGGGCGTCTGCCCGTCCTCGTGCATGATGGGATCGTATTCGAGGGTGTCGTAGGCTTTGCGGTTGCTTTCCGCCCACTTGGCCGCATAGTTCTCGATCTGTTGCTTGGCGACTAACCATTGGGAGAGAGGCGATAACCCGATGGCTTCAGCCTCTTTCGAGCGCATGAAATCGTAGGACAGATTGGCGTCCATGGCTGGACGGACCATGCCCCTTACGGTGCGCTTCCCGTCGACCACCACTTCGCGGCCGATGATGGGCACAATCGGGATCCACTTGCCGGGCCAGTCCCAGCGCTCCAGGATCTCCACGCCGTTGATCTTGTAGCCCTTCACCATGCGCGTCTCGACGGGGCGCCAGGTGCGAACCCTGTCCTGGTCGGTGATCTCGTCTTCGCGCTTGATCTGTCCATCTTCGAGCAGCGCCCTGCGCGAGCGCACGGTGATGACCTTCCAGTATTCGGCGACTCGAACGGAACCTTTGGGGAACCAGTCCTTGCGGATCTGATCGCCGATGGACTGGAAATCGAAAAGCCCGGCGGCTTTCGAGTCCGGGTAGATCTCCTTGTAAACGGACTCTTCGATGTCTTCGGTAATGCAGCAGCGCCGCATGTCCGAATAGTCGAACTCGTCCGCTCCCGGATCCGGATAGACCGAGAAGGGATTGGCGACGCGCTTTAAGACGATTTTTTGCTTGAATGACTCGTCGTCTTCCCATTCGGTCAGAATGCGAACCCAGCCGCGGCCGCACTTTACCGCATGCTCATAACCCGTGGCCCAGACCACGCGCGCATTGGAATCGTTCTCGATGTTGCGGACGAGGCCTTGCAATACTTCAGCGGTCTCTTTGTCGGCTCCCTGTCCGACGGGCGATAAACGCGGTTCGGGCGGCGACTGTCTGGCATCGTTCACCACCTGGTCGACGGCGGGGCCTATCCGGTCGAACGTGAGGCATGGCCGGCCTTTTCTTTCCTCGAGCATCTGGGCATCCCAGTGTTTGAGGCCGTCGACAAATTCAAACTCCTGTCTGGCTCTTTCTCTAAACGGACGTTCCCAGCTTTCGGCCGCGGTGAAGTGCTCATGGGCTTCCATGAGGATTTCTGCGTCGGTCTGTAGGGCTGGATCCGCCGGCACATCTTCCGGAGGGAAGGCGGCCACCGTAGATAACGGATGATGCGCACCTCCGGATACGACGGAAGGGTCGAAATTAGTCCGTTGTTCCGAGGGAACGTATGACGGGGGATGCATTGAAAGTGGCTGGTGGTTGGTGGCTGGTGGCTGGTGGTTTAGCCGCCGAATACGCGCTTGTGCAGTTTGTCGCGCAGGTAGCGCAGAATGGGGTCGTCTTCGATCTGCTGTGCCGTGTAGCGCTCCAGCATCGCCTCGATTTCGTGCTTGGTGCGGGGCATGACCATGCCGAGTTGAGGCTGTCTACAAGTCAATCGAATCCTCGTTGCGCACGGCGAAATACTGGATCACGTCGTCGCGCAGCTTGATGTTTTTCTCGTTCAGATCGAGCACGCCCTGGAAGTCGTATTTCAGGTCCTTGGACGGATCGAACTTATCGTCCACGAGGACTTTCCAGCGGTCCTGGTATCTCCGGTGCTGTTTCGAGCCGTGCCAGTAGTGCATCAGCGTCCCTGAGACGACGCCCACCTTGCGCTTGATGTGCTCCTCGGCCCGCTCCTGCCAGGTGCTCCAGTACTGCTTGTAGGATTCCGCGATGCCGGTTGGGAACGACTTGTTGATCTCGCCGATGAGCCCGTAGGCCATGTGGCGGTCGCCCGATCCCAGGATCCCGATATCTCCGAATCCACCCACGTCCGACAGCGCGCTTCTGCGCCACGCCCAGGCGTAGCCGGTGTGGAGCAATCCTTTGCCGCCCTGGTAGTTCATGCCGGTTTCGACCGGCGCGGGCGCCGCGGCCATGGTCTTGCGGCCCGGATTCAACGGCTGTAGAATCTTCTTGTCCCGCTGGTACGTCGAAAGCAGGCTCTTACAGGTCGCGATGGGCTGGAACTCGGGGCCCAGGTCGATCGAGTCCGACCACATCTGCACTACCCGGTAGATCTGCAACTGATGTAAGGTTTCCTGCACCCAATCCGGCCGCGCGAACAGCACATCGGCGTCGATGCACGCTACGTACTCGGCATCTTCCGGCAGATGGCGCACCCCGATGTTCAGCAGGTTCTCTTTGTGCCAGACGATCGAGGGCGAGCGGAGCTGAATGTTGCGCGGATTATCCGGCGAGGTGACTTCGAAATGCCGGTCGCGCAACGCCAGTTCCACGGTGTACAGGATGGCGCCGGCGTCCGCCACCATCTTCTCGAACGCCTGATACAGCTTGTACCGCGAGTAATAGCGGTTGGGGTTTGAGACCGCCGTGACCACGTAGAGCTGCGGGGTGATCGGCGTTACGTGATGCTGCCGTTGGGACGGGTGAACTTCGCGCTTCCCGTCTACCTGGTTCTGGGGCTGGATGTACTTCATTGTTGAGAGGCGGGTTCCGCTGGATGTTGGGTGCTAGTTGCGCTGGGTGCTGGCAAACCCACTGTCCACCAGCCACCAACCACCAGCCACTGCCTTTAGGCCGCGTCTCCGGATGCCGGCGCGGCGCCGCCGCTGCCCTGGTCGCCCATGTCCGCGTTGTGCATCTGGGCGGAGTAGGCATGCGCGTCGTCCGAGTTGTCGAATACGGCGGGCGGTTCGGAAGGCGGGTAGTCCATGCCTCCGTCTTTCGATGGCATGGGCTCGTGTTCTTTCGATACCATGAAGCCGTTCTTGGCTTTGGTAATGGTCGTTGAGCGCAGGGGACCGCGCTTCATCTTGCCTTTACCTTTTGACATAGAGACTACTGATAGTTTCATGTTGAGGAATTTCCTTATCTGAAAGTTGTTTGGAAGCTGCTTATGGGTTGGCGGGCTTCGGATGCCGTAGAGCCGGAGTGATGATGGGCCAATGGGTGCGCGGTTGGCTGTCAGGCGGCCCCTGCCGCATGCGCGTCTTCCCGTGCTTGAGGCTTTTCCCGAACGGCGGCCAGCGGGTCTATGTCGATAATCTCGTCGATGCTGATGTAGTGGCTTTCTGATGCTGCCAGGGCTTTCTCAATGAGGCCCGCGAGCGCCGCACCCCGTTGCGTGGCGACCGTGCGCATGGTTGGGTCGTTGGCGTCCATCGCCATCACATACCCATCCAAGCGATCGACCTGTACGATGTAAATAGTCATTGGAGTTACTCAGCTCACCAGACTATCAATGGCTTTTCGGTAGAGCGCACGCCGAGGCTCCAGTTCTTCTCTAACCGAACATCTCTATTAGAAACCCACCAGCATTCTCCGGTGGACTTGAGAAAGCAGCCCCACAAGACGTCATGCTCCTGTCCGTAGTCCAGGACGAGATGGGCCCAGGCAGCTCCGCGCGGGGTATCGAGCGGGATCGGTGGATTTAGCTGCAGGATCAGGGCTTTTTCTTCCCGACCAGATAGCCGAACACAGCGATCAGAACCAGGCCGAAGACCTTGCACAGTTCCGCCTCGCTCCCCGGGCACTCGAAGCACCCCAACGCCAGAGACCAGTTGATGTGCGCGCCCAGCAATGGAACCAGCACGGCCACCAGGATGTTAGAGCCCTTGTTGCCGTCGAGCGCGTAATCGAGCGCCTTGTCGATCAAGGCGTTGGTGTCTTGCGGTGACATAGCTTTTAAGGCCTCGGGTTCTGGGTATCAGGTGCTGGGTGCTGGTGATGCAGCTTGCGCGCTACGCGCTTCTCCACCCGGTGAATGGCGTGGATGGCCGGCAGCACGACGTGCCTGCGCAGTTCGGATACTCCGAGCAGCAGGCTCGATATGGCCGCGGCGATGAGGAGACTTTGTGCGCTCATAAAAAAAAGGGTTCTGGGTGCTCGGTGCTGGGTGCTGGTTTGGCGCTTCAGGGGATTTTCTCCTCGGGGAGGAAGAGCGTTGACCCTTACCGTGGCAACTCCTGCCGGCGGCTCCGTAGAGCACGCACGCCTAGCCAGCACCCAGCACCCAGAACCCAGCACCTGTTCAATCGCGGGGCCATTCTCCAGACTGCTCTACGTCACGCCACAGCTTCGACAGCAGCCGTGCTTCCCGCACGTCGAAGCGGTGCTGGCGCAGTTGCGCGGTGAAGTCCCGCATGGTCTCGTTGAACCTGTTCAGACGGTCCACGGAGACGTCGCGGGGGGTGCCTTCCACGCCGTGCGCCATGGGCATCGTTCCGCTGATCAATGCCATCGAGATCGCCTGGCGCCGGGTGTACATGGGATGAATGATTCGCCTAATCCGCCCTTGGCTCCAACTGGCTCACCGTGCTCGATTCCGGATCCCACTCGCTCAATCTCTTGGGTAATTTCGCCCTTCTTGGCAGGTACACACCAGCAAGAGAATGTAATGAACCTCCGGTAGGCGCACCGATCAGCTTGGGCTTACGGTTCAAGGGACCGCGATAGAGCGTTGGGGTTTTAATTAAGTCGCGCATCTTTGGCCCACCACCAGAAGTCAGATAAGCGGATCAACGGCCGGCGCACCCACCAGCGCATCACCCGGTAGCCGAACGCATGGAACTCCACGCAAAGCGACCCGTCGCCCGGCTTCCACTGATAGCATTCAAAGCGCGGCATGTGGGTCCTCCTATTCGCCGTTCGGCTAAAGCCGCGGCCTCTCTACTCTGGAACCATGCGGTAGGCGGCGCGCGGCACCGAAGCGCTCAACCATTGGCCTATCCCACGGGTGCATCTAACGCTCGAAGCTCGCCAAAGAAAAAAGCTGCGTCCTGTGTGTTTGATCGTAACTGGACTTATGTAGCCCTGCGCTTGGATTTCGGTATGAAAATCTCCAGTAAAACGGCCTGTGCCCGTAGAAATCGACGGCATTCCCCACATCCGCACTGTAAATGTACTTCCGTATGTTCGATCAGGTAATCCAACTGCTCCCGCAGAAGATCGCCCATAACGGGCTCGGGGATATACGAGGCCTTCGCCATAGGGACCTCCTTGGCTTTGGCTTTGCGGGCCCGCCCCGCGCGCGCTGTTCTTCGGGAGTCCATCATGCCAGCCATTTTGAAGGCGGTTCTGGGTGCTAGGTGTTGGGTGCTGGTTCGCGCTTGCTTTCAGCCATCTCGCCGTAGGAATCTTCGTCGAGTGCGATGCCGTGCGTGTTGGCTGCGTGCGCAAGCTCCTGCCGAATTTGCTCTCGCTCGGCAGCATCGGGATCGGAGTAAAACTTCCCCTCCCAGAGCCTTTCCCTCCGGATCCACGGATACCCGGAACCCTGGTTCGGCGATATGCGGCCTACTCGGGCCTGCATCGACTCGCAGCAGGTTTCCGGGTCGCAAGACCAGATATATGCGGTCAGCCTAACGGTGAGCCAGTAGTTGATCTCTTCCGGTGTCGGCATCGCAAAGATCCCATCTTGCCGCAATCCGTCAGGCAGCGCCCGTCAATCGCTCGGGTCGATGCTTGCGGACGAACGCCCGCAGAACGTCGGAGCACTCCTTGCACAGCATCGTGTTCGCGCTGATGGTGCGTTCGCAGGGCATCTCGATTCCGGCGCCGCCGGGCAGATTCAAGCCGGGGCAGCGTTTCGAACCTTCGCGGCGCATGGCTTTCAGCCGGGTGCGCGCCTGGTCCATGAGGTATCCGTGGCGGCTCATTTCGGGTTCGCGCCCGTAAGGCGATCTTCGGCTTGCCGGTGCAGTCTCATCAGGGCCTGGGCGATCGCCTCGATGGATTGCTCGAACAAGTCGAGCGAAAGATTCTGGTAATCGTCCACCAGGGCAAAGTGAATGTGCAGCAGCTCGTGGACCAGGGTGGCTTC
>Ga0182015_10003622_pt1 | contig 17161 bp, 13 predicted proteins | sample 712P3MmetaG_FD_120478 | JGI IMG/M metagenome (GOLD analysis project Ga0182015, IMG submission 120478) | Permafrost microbial communities from Stordalen Mire, Sweden - 712P3M metaG | ecosystem: Environmental > Terrestrial > Soil > Wetlands > Permafrost | place: Sweden: Stordalen | collected... | reverse complement strand
TCAGCACGGCGGCGTTGCAGATCGGTTGCTGTGCCCTGGGCAATCTCCTCGTGGGTCGCCGGTTGCTCTTCTTCCGGGGCGGGGGTGGCAGACCCGGGCTTATCGAGCAATTCGAGTTCCTGGTTGGCATGATCGAGCTCACGAAACCGCGCCGATCCGAAAAATACGATGGTGTCCTGGATCCGCTCGCGGCGGAAACGCGCCAGCGGCTCGGAGTATTCGGAAATAATGCGCACCAGGCGTCCGTCGGGACTATTGACGAAGGCCGGGTTCTGGTAAGACAAGGGAGCGCGGTCGAGGTGGGGCGGGGTCTTCTTCATTTGCTCAAGAGGTGGATCCGCGGAAGTTGATGGCTTCGACGACTGCGATCCACAAGTTCAGTAGCCCGAGGCCCGAGACGATCCCACGCACTGAACCGTACATCAGGAAAGTGGCCAGGCGAGGGAAATGATTCAGAAGTTGATTGTCGGCCCAGAGTGGCGGGTACCAGGGAAGCACCAGCACGATCACGCCGATGTAGATGCGGATAACAACATACAGATACAACTCGACCCGGCGAAGCCAGTGGGGAACCCGAGAAGGGCGCGGCGGCGCGGGTTGCCGTTCTTGCGCGGTCGAGCCATTGGTAGAACTGGACGGAAACAGGTTCGACTGTTGCGGCATTTTCGTTGGGCCAGGGTTGGACGCGGGGCACCCCAGGATGGTCTATGGCAACAGTAACACAGCGGCCCAGGGCTCGATCGCACGCCGGGATGCTTCGGAAGGGTGGGGGAAAGGGCCAGAATGGTGCGATTTTGCCGCTGAAGCGGCTTTCCGTATCCCTATCCCTTGCCATGAGATGCGACGTTCTTTTTGGGCAAGGGATGGGACCAGGAATGGGACCTGGAATAACCCGGAACGGAAGTGTCAGGCGGTACGCATCTGGACCGAATTACCCGCCTCGGCTGCTGCCGCTGCGAGGATCCGATGGTGAATGGTGAAGAGAGCCAGTTCCAGTCGATCGGAAACGCCTGTCTTGTCATACACACTGCGCAGGTAGTTCTTGATGACCTGTTCGGTGGTGCCCAGGCGCAGGGCAATTTCCTTGTTCTTGCAGCCCTGCACAATGAGGGCAACGATTTTCATCTCTTTAGGGGTGAGACGGTCGCGAACCCGGGCGCCGACCGAATCTTCTTCTTCGGAACCGATGGCCTCTGCCGGCCGCTGAATGGACGAAAAACCCTTGATGACGCGATGCACGCATTCCACCAGCGCCTGGCCGGTGGTATTGCGATAGACCACTCCGCGGATGTCGTGGGCGGTGAAAATCTGGGCGGGCTCGCCGTTCTCCGCGATGACCACCGCGCGGCTTCCCGCGGCTTTCACGTGGGACATCAGATCCTGATATTCGGGTCTCAATGCAGAAGCAAAAAGAACAATGGAGGAGCGATATGCATCGACGGAGAGCAGCAGACGTTCCAGGTCTGCACACTGTGCGGCCACGCGAAAGTCTTCTTCGCTCGCCAGGACTTTTGCAATGCCAGCGCGAAAGATTGCTTGATTGTCAGCCAGGATAATTTTATTCATCGTGCTGCCTTGTGCCTCGTGTCGCTTCTATTCGCAATCTTCTATTCTTGATGCGCCGCTACAGTGCGACGCGTATCTTGCCGGCAGCTAAAGGGTCTGCCGAACTCCGAGACCCGGCGCATACTCTCGCTATCGACCGCCGGTCATGTGTCGTTCTAAACTGTCTTGTTTTGCGACACCTTGGTTACGTTCCTCCTCCGCGACTGGTGCGGAGAGTATGAGGTGCCGGTGATCTCAAGCCTAGCGGCTCGGGCAGGAAATGAAACCCCACGAAAGTGGCAGGGGAGCGGCCTCAAGTTGCTGTGGTTACTGGATTTGTGTGTAGCGAATATGGTGCGTACGAGACCAATCAGCGCGCAGGCAATACACTAAAGAAGCATGGGCAAGCCAGTCATCCTCGCGGTAGACGACGATGTGAGTGTTCTGGAAATGGTGGTCCAGGATCTGCGTCGCCAATATGGTGCAAATTATCGCATCCAACGTGCGGCATCGGGCCAGGCTGCACTCGACACCTGTGACCAGTTGAAGAAGCGGGGAGACACCGTCGCCCTGTTTGTCTCTGACCAGCGCATGCCCGGCATGTCGGGGGTAGAGTTTCTTGGTAAGGCGATGGAGTATTACCCCGACGCGAAGCGGGCACTCCTCACCGCGTATGCCGATACCGAGGCTGCTATCCAGGCCATCAACACGGCCAAGATCAACTACTACCTTACCAAGCCATGGGATCCGCCGGAAGAGCGTCTCTACCCGGTGCTAAACGACTTGCTGGAAACCTGGAAGGAAGGCTACCAGCCTCCCTTTGAAGGTCTGAGGGTGCTGGGGCCGCGCTACACGCTGCGCGACCACCAGGTACGGGACTTTCTTTCCCGCAACCGGGTTCCTTATGTCTGGCTCGACCCCGAGCAAAGCGCCGAAGGCGTCGATTTGCTGACCCGTTTCAAGTTGGATGACCACAAGTTGCCGGTGGTTCTTTTTGGGGATGGCTCCTATCTGGTGCAACCGGGCCAAATGGAACTGGCCAACAAGATCGGTTTACGCACCCAGGCAACCAGGGAGTTCTACGACCTGGTAATCATCGGGGCGGGGCCCGCGGGACTGGCGGCGGCGGTTTACGGTGCATCGGAGGGGCTGCGGACGCTCGTGATCGATAATGGAACACCAGGGGGACAGGCCGGCTCCAGCTCCAGAATTGAGAACTACCTCGGCTTTCCCGATGGAGTCAGCGGGCAGCTGCTGGCGGAGCGGGCCCTGATCCAGGCCACCCGGCTCGGCGCCGAGCTCATGACCCACAAAGCCACCGGGATCCGCTCCGAAAACAACTACAACATTGTGCAATTGGCCGATGGCCGGGACGTATCGTGTCGTGCTTGCCTGATCGCTACCGGCGTTTACTACCGCTATCTGACCACCCCGGGGGTGGAGCGCCTGACCGGGGCTGGGGTCTATTACGGGGCGACTATGACCGAAGCCAAGTCTTGCCTCAACGAGAGCGTGTATATCATTGGGGGCGCAAACTCGGCCGGTCAGGGAGCCATGTACTTCTCCAAATACGCCCGAAAAGTGACCATGCTGGTCAGAGCCGAGTCCCTCATCAACAGCATGTCGAAATATTTAATCGATCAGATTGCGGCTACATCGAATATAGAGGTAAAAGCGTGCTGTCAGGTCCTGGAGGCTTTGGGGGACGATCGGCTGACCTGCTTGCGTATTTGTGGGCCTGAGGGCGAGGAAACGGTAGCGGCGAGTGGTCTCTACATCTTTATTGGAGCAGCGCCCAATACAGACTGGCTTCCGGACACAATTATGCGCGATACCAACGGCTTTTTGCTTTCGGGTTCCGATTTGAAGGTGGACGGGAAAATGTCAAAGAGCTGGAATCAGCAGCGCGATCCGTACCTGCTCGAGACCAGCGTGCCGGGAGTTTTTGTTGCCGGCGATGTGCGCCATGGTTCGGTCAAGCGGGTGGCGTCTGCGGTTGGTGAAGGGTCGATCTCGGTGCAGTTTATTCACCAGTACCTGGCGAGTTTCTAAAGCGCCATGCATGGCGTAGGGACCATGGTCGGCGACGAGGTTTAACAACAAACAATGACGGATGTTCAAGTAAGCACGAAGGTCGAGCAGGTCGAGGCAGCCAGCCTCGCTGAGCACTTTGGCAATGTGCCGGTTTTTGCCGGCGTTTCGCTGGATGATCTTCGTTGCCTGGGCACGGTTGAGTTGATCCATGCCGAAGCCGGCGCCAACCTCTACGAATTGGTCCGAACGCATCGCGGATTCTGGATTCTCCTTTCGGGTGAGCTTCGCCTGCAAAAGCGCCACGATGGGGGAGAGCTCACTATGATTGGCACCCTCTCTGCCGGCGAGACCTTCGGCGAAGTTCCTTTGTTGATGGGCAAGGATTCCGAAGTCGTGATTACCGTGCTCCAGCCGTGCGCGGTCGTTTTTCTACGCGAAGAGCTTTTCTGGAATTTGATGTTTGCCTGCCCGAAGGTGCGCATCGGCGTTTTGGGAAACATGGCACGCCGTCTCCAGGTCTTTCAATCGCAGGAGCTGCATCGCCTCAAGCTCATTTCGCTGGGTACGATGGCGGCTGGCCTGATGCACGAGTTGAATAATCCGGGGGCCGCGGCACGCCGCGCCGCCTCGCAAATGCGCGAGAATCTGAGCCGCCTGCAATTGATTAGTTTGCGCTTGTGCAGCCAGGAGGTCATGACTCCAGGCCAGGCAGAGTGCCTGCGTGTTCTGCAGGAGCAGGCACTGCAACCCCACAAGCCGGCTGCGATGAGCTCGATGGATCAAGCCGACGCGGAAGACGAGTTGGCGTCGTGGCTCGAAGCCCACGGCATTGAGAATTCCTGGAAGCTGGCGGCCACACTGAGCGGCATCGGCTTCGACGGGCAATCGCTGGAGTGCGCCCAGCATGAGTTTCCCGGCAACACTTTATCCGATCCCCTCAATTGGATCGAGGCCCTGATCTCGAGTGTGCAGCTTGTCGGCACCATTGAAGAAAGCGTTTCCCGGGTGACCGATCTGGTCATGGCGGTGAAGAAATACGCCTACGAAGATAAGCCGCAGCGCCATCAACTAGATGTCCACGACAGCATTCAGAGCACCCTGGTTATTTTGGGCCACAAGTTCCGCCAGAAGGAACTGACCGTCGCAAAAATGTTCGCGCCCACTCTACCCTCACTTTCCACCTGTGGCGTCGGGTTGAGCCAGGTGTGGACGAACCTGCTCGACAATGCCATCGACGCGTCTCCACAAAAGGGCACGATCACCGTGCACACCTGGGTAGAGGGCGACCAAGCCTGCATCGCCATCAAAGATGAAGGGCCCGGCATACCAGAGGAAAACAGGAAGGTAATTTTTGAGCCCTTCTTTACTACCAAGCCCACGGGGCAGGGCACCGGTTTAGGACTCGACATTGTCCGTCATATCGTCGTTGACAAGTTTGGTGGAAAAATCGATCTGGAGTCCGTTCCCGGTAAGACCGAATTCACCATCAAACTACCGGTCGTTTCTTAAAGCCCGCCGCAGTTTCTCGAACCGCCCCATTCCGTACCGGCTAAAGCAGTTTCGCAATGGGTGTAGACCGAAGCCGTAGGCCCTTTCGTGGTTTTCTCCCCAGGAAAACCACACCTCGCGATCTTTCTCACGCCACAGTAATTGCGAAACTGTCCTGACCCCATTCTCGTCGAAAAGACGCCTGCAACCTTTCCGGCCGGATTGCGTTTGGTCTTGTTAGCAGTGGTTAAGGAGCGGGAAATGAGCATAAGAAAATTTGCCGGGTTGCACGCAGGCCGTCTGCGCCTCGCGTTTGTGTTCACGATCCTCGGTGGCAGCGCCGCGATAGCGTCGGCGCAATATGGATCGGGCGGGATGCCCCCGCGGGACGCGGGCTACAGTGCTTTTTACCACGACCAGGACGACGCCCCCAATTACGCGGCGCATTGGGGTTTTCATGACGGGCTGGCAGATGGAAGCCATGATCGCGAGACCGGCCATAGTTTTCGACCCACTCACGACGGCTCCTACAAACATGCGCCGGAGTACGGTCACCCGCAGATTAGACGGGACGAGTACAAGAACATTTATCGCGAAGCCTACGTCCACGGGTATGAGAAGGGTTACGGACGGTAGTGGCTGGATGGCTGGATGGCGCCTTTATTCGTGATCGTTTTCGCTCTTGAAGCGGCCGCTGTTTGCCCACAAGACTAACGAAAGGAACACCACCAGGGCGCCACTCAGCACGACTGTTACTTCAAGCATAATTCCTCCGCTATAGCATTTTTCGTAATGGTGTAGACCGATTGACTGAACTGGACGCGGCCATTCCGCCGAAGAATGGCCGCACATAACCGATCTCACCAGACCACAGTATTACGAAAAATGCCCTAAACAAGTCAGGCGACGCATTCCATTCTAATTCTTTTTGCTTTTTCCGTGCTCGAAGAGCTTGGCATCGATCAGGAAGCGAAACCAGAAAGTTTGCAGGGTCCAGAAGATGAACCCTTCACGTCCATCCAGCAAACCCAGGCGAACGAAATAGCGGTAGAAGAAAAGAGCGTAGGGGCGAACAAAGAGCGGTGCGCCGTTGTAGAGTCCACGCAGGTACCGCTTGCGCTCCACAGGATTTCCCCGGAATCGGGGTTGGATGTGCACCGTGTCCATCGCCGTGGTCTGCTCCATCACCTCTGCATCCGACCAGCGGTTATGCCGGGCTGTCCATTCAGAAAGCGACATGCGGATGTCGTCGATCATGTAGCCCTGCAGTTGTCCCGCCGAGCCCTGCGACAGATAGAAGTGCTGATCGTATTTCCGCTCTTCACAGTGTCCGGCGCCATTGCGAAAGAGCCGCATGTGCCAGGTCGGTGACATGCCTCCGTGCCGCAGTTGCCGGCCCAGAAACTGCACCAGGCGGGCGATCAGAAAACCGGAGTGTGTAGGACTCTCCGGCAGGCTACGGATGGACGCGATCAGTTCCGGCGTGAGCCGTTCGTCGGCGTCCAGGTGCAGTTGCCAGGGATACCGCAGTGCCAGGTTGTCGATGGCCCAGTTTCTTTGCGCGCCATAACTTTCGAAGCCATGCTGTACGACATTGGCTCCGTGCTGGCGGCTGAGCGCGACGGTGTCGTCGGTACTGAACGAATCGACCACATGAAGATCATCGGAAAGTTCCTGCGCTTGCGCGAGCGTCGCTCCGAGGGTGTCGATCGAGTTGAACGCAAGGATGATGACGGATGGCTTCATGCGGCGAGCAACTCCACTATACCGTTATCAACCTTCGTCCCGGGCTCAGAGAGATCCTACAGTTTCAGAGCGACTTCCAGGATCTGGACGGGTGCCCCACGTTCGCTTCCGCGTACGTGGGCCGAAAAAGATGGGCGCAGCCCCCGATAGCTTTTACTATCCGGCCCGCGAAAGCCGGGTGCCCCATATCTCGCTCGCTTTTCGCGAGATGTGGGATTCCACTGCTCTATCCCCGAACTCTGACTAATCCTCAAAGCTAGAGGTTAAGGTCCGCGGTATCCCACATCTCGCGAAAAACGAGCGAGATATGGGGCACCCGGCGCCGGGGATCCGTGGTTATCTAAAGGTTCAGGGGAAAGCAGCAATACGCTCAGGCCATAGCGCTTCATGCAGTTGGATCAAGCAGCATGGCGCTGCTGATGCGCCGCACGCCGGCTTCGCTGAAGCCATGGTTGGTGGCGGCGACGGAATCTCCCATGTCGATCGCCCTGCAGGCATCTTCCACGACAAAAGTCTCAAAGCCCGCCCGCATGCTATCGATGGCGGAGTAACGCACGCAGTAGTCATAGGCCAGCCCGGTCAGAAAAATACGTCCCAGGCCTCGCTCACGCAGATAACCCGTTAGACCGGTACGGGTCAGGTGGTCGTTTTCGTTGAAGGCGGAGTACGAGTCGATGGTCTTGCGAAAACCTTTGCGCAGAATCAGCTCCGCGTTATCCGGTTGCAGGTGGGCGTGGAACGCTGCGCCCAGACTTCCTTGCACGCAATGATCAGGCCATAGAGTCTGCTCGCCGTTAGGGGTTGTTATCGTCTCGAAAGGCTTTCGTCCAGGATGATTCGACGCAAACGAATGATGATCCTGCGGATGCCAGTCCTGGGTCAGAATCACATGACTAAAACGCCCCGCAATGCGATGGATTATCGGCACCACTTCCTGGCCGCCCGGCACAGCCAAGGCGCCCCCGTCACAGAAGTCGTTCTGTACATCAATCACCAGCAGAACGTCCCGGTCCACTAGTTCCATACTCATTTCAAATCCTCTTAAGAATCCACCTTCATTGGGTGGACGCAGTTATTGGGTGGACGGCGCGTGTGGATCGTGGATGTCCATGCGCGCAATGAGACCATTCTGGATGGAATACTCATGCCGCACCATCTGATCGATAAGAATGTTGCCCGACAAATCGCGAACCACCTGCCGGACATCCACTACCGTCTTTCCCATGCCACTGCTTTGCATGCTAACGGGTTCCACTTTTGGATTCACCTGGGTCCACTGGTACGTCCAGTATGCGCGCACGGCATCGTGTCCATGCTCGCGCCCGCCGGTCATCCCGTTCGGCCAGTCGACGTCAGGATGCATCAGCGCGAGCACAGCATCGATGTCCCGCCGGTTAAATGCCGCATAGGCCGCCGCAAGCAGTTCTTGCTCTGATTCCACAATTTCGCCTCTACCGTAAAACTCTACTCGGAACGTCTGCTACTGCATATCACCCGCGATGCCTTAGCCCAGATATTCGAAACTGCTCTGGATAGCACCCTCACGCAAGGCAGAGCCGATTTCCTCGCTTGAGTATGCAAGGCTCTGCAAAATTTCCAGGCTATGCTCCCCCAGCAGCGGTGGCGGCAGCCGATACACCACTGGAGTCGAGGAGAGTCGCACCGGGTTGGCGATACTCCGCACCATCTCCAGCGTAGGGTGCTTGATTTCGACGATCAGTCCTCGTGCCAGCGCCTGCGGATCATGCACTGCTTCGCCCACTGTCTGAATCGCCGACGTTGGAATATCCTCCGCGGCGAGGCGGCTGAGCCACTCGCTCGCTGGAGCTTTATCGAAAATCGCGCAGAGTGCGGGAATCAATAGGTGACGATGTTCTGCGCGCAATGCATTCGTACCGAAGCGAGCGTCCGCGCCCAGCGTCTGGGTGGCATCGAGCACGCGCAGAAACCGCCGCCACAACCCATCGGTGCCGATGGCGGCGACAAAATGGCGCCCATCTCCGCCGCGAAACACCTGGTACGGAACAATGCTCGGATGCGCATTCCCCCAGCGCTGCGGAGATTCGCCGGCGTTCAGGTAGTTGCTGCCGGCATTGATCAGCAAGGTGAGCTGGGAATCGAAGAGCGCCATGTCGAGGGCCTGACCCTTCCCGGTTTTCTCTCGCGCCAGCAACGCGGCCAGAATCCCGAGTGCGGAGTAGAGGCCGCACGTCATATCGGCGATGGCGACTGGGTAGCGCACCGGCTCGCCTTCTGGCTCTCCGGTAAAGCTCATGATGCCCGCCTGCGCCTGCGCGATGATGTCGTAGCCCGCCGCACCCGATCTGGGTCCCGAGTGCCCGTAGCCGGAGATGGCGCAGTAGATGAGCCTGGGAAAGCGTGCGCAAATCGTCTCTGCATCGAGCCCGCGGCGCGCCAGAGACGCCGGGTTACGCTGGTTGATGAGGAATACATCCGCCGTCGCGAGCAGGCGGTCCAGGATGGCAGCGCCCATCGCCCGATCGTAGTCGAGCGAGAGCGATCGCTTGTTCCGGTTTGCGGCCAGGAAATACGCAGATTCGCTGCCCACGAAAGGAGGCCCCCAGCCTCGCGACTGGTCCCCGGTTTGCCTGCGCTCCACCTTGATCACATCGGCGCCAAAGTCTCCCAGCATCATGGCGCAGTAGGGCCCCGCGAGCGCTTCGGTTAGTTCGATCACTCGGATGGAGTCGAGGACCTGCATCAAAGCACTCTCGCTTCTGCCGTCATAGAAAGTGGTCAGGTCTCGAACGCGGCCGCTCCCGATGAAAGGCCGCATCCGCGCCACACTGGGCTGTGATGAGGAGACGTGAAAATGGTTAAAACCCCGGCGGCCGCACATCCACAACGCCGAAGCTTCGTTCCAAAGCCAGGCCTGCACTGCCCAGTCTCCCCTCATCAAAAAGCTTGCCAATGAGAGTGACTCCATGGGGAACACGCTTTGCTGGAGAAAACTTTGCTGGCGGGTGGGCCGGATCGGGCGCCCAGTCACTGCGTGCCTCCGAGACCTCGACAAACCCTGCCCGAAGAGTCAGCGAGGGATGGCCCGTATTGTTGGTGATGGTAAGCATTTCGTCGCGCAGCGATGGAACCAGCAGCAGATCTACCTTGGAGAAGACGCGGGCCATCTCCAGCGCGACCTTGCGCCGAAAACGATCCGTCTGCACGAAGTCCACCGCAGAGAGAAAACGCGCCTGGCGAAAGGAGTTGGGCCACGCGTCGGGCACCTGCATCTTAAGCTGGTCCACGCCGTGCGTGAGCGTCAACTCTTCAAATGCGGCGGCGGCTTCGGCGAACAGGATCAGCTGCAGGGAATCGTAAGGCCAATTGGGGATCGACACTTCGATCGGGACCATGCCCAGCTTCTTCACGGTTTCCAGCGCCGCGCGGTCCACGTCAGTGGCCGGAGCTTCTTTCATCCACTGCGGAAAGTAGCCAACGCGCAGGCCAGCCACCTTGGCTGTCGCGTCATAGTCCAGCTGGCTGGGTACGCTCGACACATCGCCCGCATCGGGGCCGGTGATGGCCTCGAGTACCAGCATGGTGTCCTCGACGCTGCGCGTCATGGGACCCAGCTTGTCGAGTGACCAACACAGCGTCATCGCCCCGGTCCGCGGAACCCTGCCGTAGGTTGGCCGCAGGCCGGTCACCCCACAGCGCATGGTAGGACCCACGATGCTGCCTCCGGTCTCGCTGCCGATGGAAAAGCCAACCAGTCCGGCGGCGGTCGCCGACCCCGGCCCAGCGCTTGAGCCCGAAGAGCCTTCGGCGAGCAGCCAGGGATTCTTTGTCTGGCCGCCAAACCATACGTCGTTGAGCGCCAGCGCTCCCATGCTGAGCTTGGCGACCAGCACCGCGCCCGCCTGCTGCAGGCGCTTCACCACCACGGCATCCTCGGTAGGCACGCGGTTCTTAAAAGGCTCAGCTCCGTAGGTGGTTGGGATGCCGGCGGTGTCGAGCAGATCTTTACCGCCCCAGGGAATGCCGTGCAGCGGCCCCCGGTAATGTCCCGCGGCAATCTCTTGATCCGCCTTTTTCGCCTGCGCCAGCGCCAGCTCCCGGGTCGGCGTGATCACACAAAGCAGAGTGGGATTGAAGCGCTCGATGCGTTGCAGATAAATGTTGGTAAGCCGCACCGAGGCAAGCTTGCGAGTTTCGATCCAGCGTGACAGCCGAGTTACGGGAGCAAACGCAATGTCTGCATCGTTGGCGGGCAGTGGGCCGGGATCCATCTTGCGGCGCTCAAAACGATTGCGCTCCGGGCCCGCATGCTGCCCGGGCAGCACGGCTTCGCAGTGCGAATACGGTGCCAGTGCTGCCTCCAGAGCGACCTTGCGTGGGCCGACCCGCCGCTCGTACAGCGGAGCCATCGCGCTGCGCCAGCTGGAGACCGCCTGCTTGCGCTCCGCTTCGTTCAGCTCCACCTGGACCAGCTTCTGCGCTTCTGCAAAGGTCAAAGGCGATACTTCCGGCCCAACCGGGGGCGCGGTCGCGAAGGCCGGGGGCGCTCCTGGAGGCAGCGGTGCCGCCGTCTGCTCCTGGTCGCAGGAAGTGATGGCAATACTCAGGAGACCAAGGGAGCTATTCGTCAGGAATTCTCTGCGTGATTTCGACATGACGCCTCTGTTGCGCATTCTAGACGACCTTCTTTGACGACCGCCGCCCCATCGCCGTCACCTCGCTGGCCACATCACCGGACCAGATCGAAGCCTGCCGCAAGGAGTCACTCGCAGGCCCCACGCAGATGCCCGATGGGTGCGATGGGCACGGGTGCTCCCGCGCCAAAAAGACAAACGATACACTGGTGTTTATGACCAAAGCGTTAAATAAGTACAGCTCCCAGATTACACAGCCCAAGGCGCAAGGGGCGTCCCAGGCAATGCTCTACGCGACTGGCCTGCGCGAGCCGGATATGGCCAAACCGCAGGTCGGCATCGCCAGTGTGTGGTTCGAAGGCAATCCCTGCAATATGCATCTTCTCGATCTTGCGGATAAGGTGAAGGAAGGCGTTATCGCCGCCGGTATGGTTGGTTTGCGTTTCAACACCATCGGAGTGAGCGACGGGATCTCGATGGGCACCGATGGCATGAGCTACTCTCTGCAATCGCGCGACCTGATCGCCGACTCGATCGAGACCGTGATGGGCGCCCACTGGTACGACGCCAATGTTTCCATTCCTGGTTGCGATAAAAACATGCCCGGATGCCTGATCGCCATGGGCAGGCTCAATCGGCCCAGCCTGATGGTGTACGGCGGTACGATTCGTGCTGGTCATGAGACCAAGGATGGCCCCAAGCTGGACATCATTTCGGCCTTTCAGAGCTACGGTCAATTCATCACGCATGCCATTACCGAAGAGCAGCGGCAGGGAATCGTGCGCCATGCATGTCCGGGTGCAGGCGCGTGTGGCGGCATGTATACCGCGAATACGATGGCATCTGCGATTGAGACGCTGGGCATGAGCTTGCCCTACAGTTCTTCCACGCCGGCCGAAGACCCGCTCAAGCTGGACGAGTGTTTTCGCGCCGGCGCCGCCATGCGCAATTTGCTCGAGCTGGATTTGAAACCGCGCGACATCATGACCCGTAAAGCGTTTGAAAACGCCATGGTCGTCGTTACCGCCCTCGGCGGTTCCACCAACGCCGTGCTGCATCTGATTGCCATGGCGCGGTCGGTGAACGTTCCTCTCACCCTTGACGATTTCCAAACCATCAGCAACAAGACTCCTTTGCTGGCAGATTTCAAACCCAGTGGCTCCTATGTGATGGAAGACCTGCAATCCGTCGGTGGCCTGCCCGCGGTGCATAAGATGCTTCTCGAAGAGGGGCTACTGCATGGCGACTGCGTCACGGTGACCGGCAAGACGCTGCAGGAGAATGTGAAAGATCTTCCCGGTCTTCGTGCCGGCCAGCAGATTGTGCGCCCGGTTTCGAATCCTCTCAAGGCGACCAGCCACCTGCAGATTCTCAAAGGCAACTTGGCGCCTGAGGGGGCGGTCGCGAAGATCACAGGCAAGGAAGGGCTCAGGTTTTCTGGTCCGGCAAATGTCTTTGATTCCGAAGAATTGATGTTGAAGGCTCTGGAGGATGGGAAGATTGCCAAAGGCCAGGTGCTGGTGATTCGTTATGAAGGTCCCAAAGGCGGCCCCGGCATGCCGGAGATGCTTACCCCCACCTCGGCCATCATGGGCGCCGGTCTGGGCAAAGACGTGGCGCTGCTTACAGACGGGCGCTTTTCCGGAGGCTCGCACGGATTTATCGTCGGCCATGTTACGCCCGAAGCCCAGGAAGGCGGCCCGATTGCGCTCGTGCGCACAGGGGATGTGATCACCATCGACGCTCAGGGCAACGAGCTTTCGGTTGCAGTGTCGGATGCGGAACTGGCAACCCGCCGCAAGGCGTGGCGCATGCCCCCCTACAAAGCAGAGCGAGGCACGCTGGCCAAGTACATCCGCTGCGTTAAGAGCGCCGCCCTCGGTTGCGTAACCGACGAATAAGCAATCGCTCCACGGGCATCGTTTTACATCCTGGGGAAATCGACTTTAGCGGAAGGGCACGGCTTTTAGAGGCTGCGGAAAAAATGCGATCAATGAAGGGTACGGGCTTCAGCCCGTACATAGTGGAAGCAAAAATAGTGGGCTTCAGCCCCCGAGGGTAGCTTTTCGGCCAAGAAACCTTCCCTCGGGGCCTAAAGAGTCTGCTTTGGCTTTTCCCCAGTTCTCACGCAGACCCTAAAGGCCGATTGGTTGTCTGGTTGTATGTACGGCCTGAAGGCCGTACCCTTCACAACGCCGACTTTTTCCGCAGCCTGTTCTCACGCACGCTCTTTAAGCCCCTGAGGTATTGCTTTGCCGCCGGTCGGCAGGGCCGGTGGTCATCATCACAGACCCCCCCCTGGTTCCCTGGCACAGCGACAGACAAAAGAGCGCGATACCTTACGGCATCGCGCTCTTTTGTATCTATGACAGTGCGTGCTAGCTGAACAGTGCGTCGTCGATCGACTGCCGGTCGTCCCACATCGGTGTCGGCTCGAAATACCCCGTACCGGGCTTCAGGTGTTGCTTGCACACCTCGTCGTTCAGCGTGACCCCCAAGCCGGGCGTATCCGGAACCTTGATATATCCCTGGTTGATCATTGGCTTTTCGAGCCCGTTGACCAGGTCCTGCCACCAGGGTACATCGAGGGAATGATTCTCCAATGCCAGGAAGTTGCGTGTTCCGGCCGCGCAGTGCACATTCGCCATGCAACTCACCGGTGTGCCCGCAAAGTGCATCGCCATCGGCACGCCATAGCCGAAGGCCATGTCGCCGATCTTGTGCGTCCGCAGAATACCGCCAGAGGTCGCCAGATCCGGATGGATCTTGTCCACCGCATGCACGCTGCAGAGCTTCTCGAAGTCGGCGATTTCGTAAATGTCCTCGCCGGTAATCGTCGGCGTGGGGCTGGCATCCGTGATCTCTTTCAGTAGATCGGTGTAATACCACGGAATTACGTCTTCGATCCATTCCAGGTTGAACTTCTCATACGCTTTGCCCAGACGAATCACAGACTTCACGCCGATGTGGCCGAGGTGGTCCATAGACAACGGCATGTCGTAGCCGATGTTATCCCGCACCGCCGCTACGTATTCGCAAAGCCGGTCAATCCCCTTGTCGGTGACTTCCGTGGCCATGAATGGGTGCGGCTGATTGCGCAGCTCCCACTTGCTCTGCCCCGCAGGCTCCATCACCATGCCCGGCATGCCCTCGAGCACGTTGATGCCCAGATCCATCTTCATCCACGTAAGGCCCATCTCCTTGCGTTCCTTGGCCCGCTTGCCGTACTCCTTTGGGTCGTCCGACTCGGTCGTATCGGCATAGATGCGAATCTTGTCCCGCCATTGGCCGCCAAGCATTTGGTAAACCGGACAGTTGTAGACCTTGCCCGCGATGTCCCAGAGCGCCATCTCGATCGCGCACACACCGCCCGCCTGGCGTGAGATGCCGCCAAATTGCTGGATCTTCTGAAACAGGTAGTCGACCTGCAAAGGATTCTCGCCCACGATGCGGTTCTTCAAAACCATTGCGTATTGATAGCCGCCGACATCCCGCACCTCACCCAAACCATAGACGCCCTGATTGGTATCGATGCGAATGATCGGGCATGGACTCGGCCCGGGCTTGACGATGATCGCATAACGCATGTCGGTGATCTTCAGCGTCGACGGACTGGAATTCGTATTGACATTCTTGACCGCTGGCTCCGCCTCGGCAGCCGCCTTTTCCAGGCTATAGCGGCTCAGGAGTCCACCGGCCGCAACGGCCATCGAAGACTTGAGAACACCACGGCGATTGAATTTCGATTTAATAAAGTCTGACATTGTTACCTTTCCCCCCTTTTATTCGGTCCCTGCTCTGCTGTGTAGTTCTGCTTCTTCACGTCAGTAATCTTCACTGCCAAGCGCCTTGTTTGGGCGAACGATCTCGGTAGGATGGTCGGTCGGCAGCGAGATGCCCGCGATTGCGTCGCTCGCACAGCATCTCGGGTTGCGGCGCTGTTTTTCCATGCCGATGCGAAAGAGAAGAATAACGTATTGACCGGCAGCGTATCACAATGCGGTACCAGGCTCGCGGCGAGTCACTCGGGGAAGTTTGTTACCGGAAAGGGCTAGACTAGGCAAACCAGGATCAAGAATGCGTTGGCAAACCAAGTACAGCACGTAGTCCCAAGGTTGACCTGATGAAATCCCTGCTCTTGCTGGCTATCTCTTTTCTCCTCGCCGCGACCTGCTTTGCGGCATCGATTTACCCTGCACGCCTCGACGACCCGGCCGCCGTGTACCTCACGGCTGAGGAATTCCATGTCCACGGGGACGGTACCCAGGATGACAGCGCGGCCATCCAGGCGGCGATCGACAAGTTGCAGTCCACTAAGGGAGAGGGCATCGTCTTTATCCCCCAAGGCCGCTACCGCATCAGCCGGACGATCTATCTTTGGCCCGGCGTGCGGATGATTGGCTACGGCGCGGAGCGACCGGTGTTTGTGCTCGGCGAAAACACACCCGGCTACCAGGATGGTATTGCTTACATGTTCTTTTTCGCCGGTGCGCGCCCCCGGCCCCAGAGCGCATCGACGAGCGCATCGACTTCCGGCGCAGCGCGGCCGGGCTACCATTTCCCGCCCACGCCGCGGGGGGTGGTTCCACCCAGCCGCGCCGTCCCTGACGCCAACCCGGGAACCTTCTATTCTGCGATCAGCAACGTGGACTTCGAGATTGGCCCCGGCAATGCCGGCGCAGTCGCCATTCGCTTCCATGCGGCCCAGCATGCCTTTCTGAGCCACATCGACTTCTCCATCGGCTCCGGTTTCGCCGGACTGCATGAGGTTGCCAACGAAGCCGAAGATCTTCACTTCCACGGCGGCCAGTTCGGCATCATGGCGCGCAAACCCTCACCCGCCTGGCAGTTCACCCTCATCGACTCCACCTTCGACGGCCAGCGCGAAGCCGCTATTCGCGAGAATGAAGCTGGGCTCACCCTGGTCCATGACGAGTTCCGCGATGTGCCCACTGCCGTCTCCATCGATCCCCACTACTCCGACCAGCTTTGGATCAAGGACAGCCGCTTCGAAAACATCACTGGTCCCGCCGTACTGATCGGCAACGACGGCAGCCGCATGACCGAGATCAATTTCGAGGACATTCTTTGCCGTCACGTGCCCGTCTTTGCAAAATTGCGCGAAAGTGGCTATGAATTCAAACAAGTTGCAGATACATATAAAGTCAGCGTGTTTTCGCATGGCCTTGGCATGGCTTACCCGGGAGCGGTGGCTGCGTTCGAGACCCGCTATGAGGCCTCGGCACTCGCTGCTCTTCCGCAGCGGGCAGCGGCGGCGATCCCCCCGCTCCCTGCTGCCTCGACGTGGGTGAACGTTTCGAGCTTGGGTGTCAAAGGCGATGGCCTTACGGATGACACCGTTGCCCTGCAGAAGGCGATCGATGAGCATCCTGTGCTCTATTTTCCCAGTGGCCGTTACCAGCTTCATGACACGGTTACGCTTCGCCCAAACACGGTCCTGATCGGCCTTCACCCCAGCACCACGCAGTTTGATCTCCCTGACGGCACGCCGGCGTTTGCGGGGCCGGGTTCGCCCCGGCCGTTGTTGCTGGCGCCTGCGGGGGGCGCCAACATCATCACCGGGCTGGGCATCTTTACAGGCGGCCTCAATGGCCGTGCCACCGCTCTTCTTTGGCGGTCGGGCAAAGACTCACTTGTCGACGACGTTCGCTTTCTCGGCGGCCACGGCACCAACAATCCCGACGGCACCCGCCTGAACCCATACAATGCCGGCC
>Ga0182015_10003621_pt1 | contig 17166 bp, 20 predicted proteins | sample 712P3MmetaG_FD_120478 | JGI IMG/M metagenome (GOLD analysis project Ga0182015, IMG submission 120478) | Permafrost microbial communities from Stordalen Mire, Sweden - 712P3M metaG | ecosystem: Environmental > Terrestrial > Soil > Wetlands > Permafrost | place: Sweden: Stordalen | collected... | reverse complement strand
TACGTGTTTCTGCGCGACCTCGCTTCGCGCTGGGACGTGCTCGCGTTCATCGTGGTCATCGGCCTCATCGCCTTCCTCGGCGAGACGGCGCGCGGCCTGTTTGCGCCGCTCACGCAGCTCGAGGTTTTGCCGCTGTCGCTCAATCCATCGCATTTGCCCGAATACGCGGCACGCACCACGTTTCGCATGCTGGTGGCACTGTTTTGCTCGCTGGTGTTCACCCTCACCTACGCGACTTGGGCCGCAAAGAGCGAACGCGCGGGCAGGCTCCTGGTGCCCATCCTCGACATCCTGCAGTCGGTGCCGATCTTAGGTTTCATTTCGATTACAAGCGTGTTTTTTCTGTCGCTGGCGCCGGGCAGGGTCCTCGGCGCCGAGTTCGCAGCGATCTTTGCCATATTCACCAGCCAGGCGTGGAACATGGCATTCAGCTTCTATCAATCGTTGCGCACCGTCCCCACCGAGCTCACCGAGGCAGCCGAGTCGTTCCGGCTGTCGCCCTGGATGAAGTTCTGGCAGCTGGAGGTGCCCTTCGGGATGCCGGCGCTGGTGTGGAACATGATGCTGTCCATGTCGGGCGGATGGTTCTTCGTGGTCGCCTCGGAGTCGATCAGCGTCGGGCATTCCTCGGTGGCGTTGCCGGGGGTCGGCTCGTATATCGCGCTTGCCATCGAGCAGAAGAATCTCGCCGCCATCGGCTGGGCCATACTCACCATGCTGATCGTCATCCTGCTATACGACCAGTTGCTGTTTCGTCCCCTGGTGGCATGGGTCGACCGGTTCCGGGTGGAACAGGAGCCCGGCGAGCGCGTTCCTGATTCCTGGGCATTGACCATGATGCGCCGCTCGCGTCTCATCAAGGCCTCGACGCTGGCGTTTCATACCGCGGTGCTCTGGACCAGCCGCCTGGTGAAGCGCACCGATGCGCCCATCGTCGAGGCGCCGTCGCGGCCCAAGCGGAGCCTCGATCTGTTGTGGGTGTCGCTGATCGTCGTCGCCGTGGTGCTGGGCTTGTGGCACCTCGTCGCCGGCCTGATCGCGAATACTCCCATGAGCGAGGCCCTGCATGTCTGCGGCTTGGCCTGTATCACCATGCTCCGGGTGTTCATATTGATCGCGCTGGCGAGCGTGGTGTGGGTGCCCATCGGAATTTGGGTCGGCATGCGGCCGCGGGCGGCGCAGATCGTGCAGCCTATCGCGCAATTCATGGCGGCATTTCCGGCGAACCTCCTGTTCCCCCTCGCGGTCTACGGCATTGTCGTGTGGAAGCTCAATCCGGACGTGTTCTTGAGTCCGCTCATGATCCTCGGCACGCAGTGGTACATCTTGTTCAACATAATCGCGGGCGCGAGCACGATTCCGGCGGAGATGCGCTACGCGGCCACCAATTTCGGCGTCAAGGGCTGGCTCTGGTGGCGCAGGGTCGCATTGCCGGCAGTGCTGCCGTTCTACGTCACCGGCGCCATTACCGCATCGGGCGGCTCGTGGAATGCAGCGCAGGTCTCGGAGCTCGTCAGCTGGGGCCATACGGAGATTCGAGCGCGCGGGCTCGGCTCCTACATCGCCGACGCCGCGGCGGCCGACAACTTCCACCAGATCGTGCTCGGGGTGGCCGTGATGAGCCTGTTCGTGGTCGTCATCAACCGGATTTTCTGGCGACCCTTGTATTACTACGCCGAGCGCAAATATCGGCTCACGTGACAGGATGCGAGCATGAACACCTCACCGCTGCTTGAATGTACCGACGTTCGCAAGGCGTTTCCGAAGCCGGACGGCGAGGAACTTCTGGTGCTCGAGGGCATGAACCTCGAGCTTCGGGAGGGGCAGATCGTGGGGCTCCTCGGACGCTCGGGCTCCGGAAAGTCGACGTTGCTCCGGCTGATCGCGGGTCTGGCGGAGCCGAGCGCCGGCAGCGTCCGCTATCTCGGGGCGCCCGTGTCGGGGCCGGCGCGCGGAATCGCCATGGTGTTCCAGAGCTTTGCGCTCTTTCCCTGGCTCACCGTATTCGAGAATGTCGCACTCGGGCTCGAGGCTCAAAACCTGCCACGGGCGGAGATTCGCAAACGTTCGCTGGCGGCGATCGATCTCATCGGCCTCGACGGCTTCGAGTCCGCCTATCCCCGTGAATTGTCGGGCGGCATGCGCCAGCGGGTGGGATTCGCACGCGCGCTGGTCGTGCATCCGAACATTCTGCTGATGGACGAGCCATTTTCCGCGCTCGATGTGCTGACGGCGGAAACGTTGCGTACCGATTTTCTCGATCTGTGGGCCGAAGGCCGGATGCCGATCAAAGGCGTGATCCTGGTCACTCACAACATCGAGGAAGCGGTGCTGATGTGCGATCGCATCCTGGTGTTCGGCAGCAATCCCGGGCGGATCCTGAGCGAAATCAAAGTCACGTTGCCGCAGCCCCGCAATCGGCTGGACCCGAGCTTTCGGGAGATGGTCGAGCGCATCTACGTGGAGATGACGGCGCGCCCCAAAGCGGGCGGTCCTGGCGGCCGTCAGGAGCGGTTTCCGGGCCTGGGGATCGGCAGCGTGCTGCCCCATGTGGGCTCGAATCTCATCTCCGGACTAATGGAGGCGGTGGCCGCGCCGCCTTTCAAGGGCAAGGCGGACTTGCCCGACATCGCCTCCAGTCTGCAGATGGAGAGCGACGAGTTGTTTCCGGTGGCCGAGACGCTGCAAATGCTGCGCTTTGCCGAACTCGAGGGCGGGGATTTGAAGCTCACCGAGGACGGCATGGCGTTTGCCCACGCGGACATCGATGAGCGCAAGCGCATTTTCATGCGCCACTTGCTGGCTTACATCCCTCTTGCGGCGCACATCCGCAGGGTCTTGGACGAGCGGGCCAGCCATTCCGCGCGAAAAAGCCGCTTCATCGACGAGTTGGAAGACTTCATGAGCGAGGAGGACGCGGATCAAACCTTGCGCTCGGTGATCCGCTGGGCCCGCTACGGCGAGGCGTTCGCCTACGATGACGAGAATGCCATGTTCAGCCTCGAGAATCCGACGTAAGATGATTCCTGCCATGACCGATGCGGCGTCGTCCTATCTGAACCTCCCTGTGCCACCGGACGAAATGGTGCGCTACATCCAGGATCTCATGACGCTGCCGCAAGGCGAGATCGCCGCCGGATCGGCGATGACCCTGGCTCAGCGCCAATGGGGCGGCGACACGCCGCTGGCGCGGGCGGCGCTATTGCGCTGGGGAGCCCTCAATCTGGCCTTTCAGGACAAGCGTCTGGAAACCTGGACCGTCGCGCGCGAACGAGACCGCATCCAGGTGCCTGCGGCGTTGGTGGCGGCCGCTGGAATTGCTCCGCTGCTCATGGACAATGAGCGCGCGGTCTTCGACATTCCCGCGCTGCTCGATGCGACACTGGAATTCCAGCCCCCCGCGGGACAGGCGTAGGAGCTAAGAGCCTCATGAGCCCTGCGGCAGGTCCGGCGCCCGTGGCGCGCTTTGGAATGCTACGCACCATCGCGCTCTACAAGCTGTTGAAAGTATCCATCCTGTTGCTGGCGGCCTGGGGCGAGATACGGCTGCACGATGCGACTCTGTCGGGCAAACTTCTGTCCTGGGCAGCGAACCGTCCTCACGGCCTCGAGCACGATATGGTGACCCATGCCCTGGCCTGGTTCAGCGGACTTTCCGAATCCCGCGTGCATGCTTTGCGCATCGTGACGTTGACCTATGCCGCGGTCTTCTCGGTGGAAGGCATCGGGCTTTGGATGCAGCGCCGCTGGGCCGAGTGGCTGACGACCATCATCACCGCCTCGCTGATACCGCTGGAGATCTGGGAGCTGATTCATCAGCCCTCGATCGGCGCAGTTCTCGTGCTGATCGCCAATATTTTGATTGCCGGATACCTTTACTGGCACGTCTCGACGCACCAACGGCCATCGCCTCCTTTGACACCCACGATGAAATGATCTTCATCTCGGATCAAAGCTCGAGATCGGGCGTATTCTTCGCGACGCTCGACAACACCACTGCTGGAGACCCCATGATCAAGTTGATTGCATCTGCGTTACTGTCCGTCGGTATTGCCGCCGCGGCGATGGCTGCCGACATGCCGAAGTCCGCCGCAACCATGGCCGCCGATGCGCCTGCCGCCGCCACGAGCTCTTCGACTGCTTCGAAGCCTGCCAAGAAGCACAGCAAGAAGAGCACGAAGAGCAAGAAGTCGACCTCTGCTCCGTCGACCTCCAAGTAAGATCATCGCTGCCGCGCCCCGTCCACCTCGCGGTGGCCGGGGCGTTTTGCTGTCTGCGCGCAGCATGAGTCCCCACCGATGAGCGCCATGGGAAGTTCCATCCCGGTGGATGTCGCGCACCTGATTCAGGTTGCGCTCACGCCCATCTTTCTCATTTCCGCCATCGGCGTCACGCTCAACGTGCTTACCAGCCGGCTTGCGCGGATCGTCGACCGCGCCCGTGCCATGGAGGATCGGTTGCTGTCAGGGAGTCCCGATCCGGCTGGACGGGATCTGCACGCTCAACTCGCCGTGCTGGAGCGGCGAGCCCGCTGGATCAACGCGTCCATCACCTTGATCACGCTGTCGGCGCTGTTCATTGCGCTCGTGGTCGTGATGCTGTTCGTCAATGCCTTCCTGCGCTGGGACCTGTCGGCTTTCATCGCCTGCATGTTCATCCTGTCGATGGTGTCGCTCGCAGCCGCGTTACTCGCTTTCCTGATCGAAGTGCGGATTGCGACCACGACGTTGCGCATCGGCATCGAAGAGGCCTCGCGTCAGGGAGACTGAGGGCTTTTTCTGACGCGCACCGGAATCGGGACGTTGCAAAGATCGATACGCCGCGCCGGCACCTTGAAGAATTCCTCGGGCCGGTTGCGACGCGATTCGATCAGCGCCGCGAATGTCGGCGTATCGGTGCGCATGACCTCGAGATCAGCGCGGTCCGCGGCGGCCACGTCGCTTGCGAGGCGGATCGACTCGATGGGGATCGGTTTCTCGGATTTTGAATAGAAACCCATCTCCGCGCCGCCGCGCGGCAGCTCCGATAGAAGCTCCATCCCTTGCAGCACGCGGCCCACGAGCGCGACGTTGCGATCCAGGTGCCGGGGGGCGTGTCCGATGACGACATACAGCTCCGCGCCGCTCCCGCTTTCCACGTCCAAGTCACGCCCCACACCGACCATGCCGTAGCAATGGGCGAGCCATGCAAGCCCGAGCTTCGATGAGCGGGCCGCCGGGAATCCTTCGCTGAAGCCGACTTCCGGCGCGTAGACGTCGCCGTCCGGCAGCCGCGTGAACGGCATGTTCGGCCAGATGGCGGTGTCGAACTCCGGAGCGACTTTGCGGAGCCGATCCGGAGTGGGATGGCGATTGTCGGGATCCCCCCACTGAACCACATAATTGTCCTGGACCCGCACGATCGACAGATGATCGTAGTAGTGAGAGTGCGCGAGCGTCTCGATGTTGGCGACGTGAAGCGGCGCGAAGCGTGGCGCCAGCTCGATGACCACGCGCCCGGCCGGCAGGTCCACGTACAGCGTATGGTCGGGATTCACCGGCCGCCAGTCTCCCGGTTTCGAGGCCGCCAGGATGTCGGGCATGCTGGGATGGGGTGATGCCATCGCGTGTCGAGCGAGAAAACTCAGCGCGCAGACGCCCAAGAATTTAAAATGGCGCATCATGTGCCGAGTATTGCACGAACATGGCCTGCGTGGCCGGGAGGGCAGCATGCCTCGAATTCTATTGAATGGCTTGGTGGTCGCCGTGGCCTGGATGCTGGCGAACGGCGCATCCGCGCAGGTTATGCCGGGTGGTCCGGGCGGGATGGGGGGCGGTATGCCGGGTGGAGGCGGGCGCCCGACGATGGGTGGTCCTCCGGACGATGTGGCTCCGCCGTCGGCCGCCGTCGAGAAGCCGGACGCCGCCGCCCGCAAGGCCTACAAGGAGGCCATGAAGTACATGGAGAAAGCGAGGCAATACGAAGCCGCCGCAGCTGCCGCCGCGGGTAACCCCGACAAGCAGGCTAAGGAGAGGGAGAAGGTCGGAGATGCCTATAGCCGGGCGCTCGATGAGTTCACCGAGGCACTCAGCAACAAGGGCGACATGGTCGAGGCGTGGAACAACGTCGGCTATGTGCATCTGCGCCTCGGCGCGTATCAGGAGTCCATCGACGACTACAATCACGCGCTGGCCCTGAAACCCGATTTGATGGAGGCCATCGAACACCGCGCTGAAGCCTACCTGGCGGTGGATCGAATCGACGATGTGCGGTCGCCTTACATGGACCTCTACAATCACGAGCCCGCTTTGGCGACTCAGCTGATGGCCGCCATGCAGCGATGGTTGAGCGATCATCAATCCGATGCGCGAGGAATGCGTCCGGCGGACATCGCCGCGTTCGGAAAGTGGCTGTCGGAGCGCGACGGCATCGCGAAACAGGCGTCATCGCTGCCGCAGCAGCAGTAGTTTAGCCGGACGACTTCAGCGCATCGATCTCGCGCCGGAGCTCCGCCACGGACGCTTCGAGTTGCGCCACACGGTGCGCCAGCGACAGGCTCCCCTCGCTGTCAGCCGAGGGAAGCTCATATCCCGGGTCGGGAGCCGATTCGATGGCGCCGAAGAACAAATGCGTATAGCGCGATTCGCGTGCGCCCGGTGAGCGCGCCAGTCGCGCCACGAACGGCCCATCCTCGCGCGTCATCAGGGCTCTCAGCGTTGCCTCGACCGCCTCGGCATCGGGGAACTCGCAAAGCCGGTTGGTGCGCGTGCGAAGCTCGCCTGGCGTCTGCGGTCCGCGCAGCAACATCACGCAGAGCGTCCCGAGCTCCTGCGCCGAGAATTTCAACGGCCCGAATTCTGTATTGCAGAAACGGTGCCGGTACTTGGTGACCCGGCCGCCGTAGCCGGCCGATTTGTCGCTGACCAGATATTTCTTCATGAGCGAATCCAGCGTTTGCTGCACGGTGGATTCGGACAGGTCGAGCACCGGCTCGCGATTGGTCTTTTGGTTGCACGCGTTGGTCAGGGCGTTGAGCGACAGCGGATATTGATCGGGTGTGGTGATCTCCTTCTCGATCAGGCAACCGATGACGCGCGCTTCGTTGGGTGTGAGTTCTATATTCATACGAGGGGATGTTTTAGGTTGGTGGCTTGCGGCAGAATATATCGCCCCGCGGTCACTTGGTGCACTCATGAGCGAAATACAACTGATATCGGAGCACGGCTGCTTTGGCGGCGTGCAGCGATTCTACAAGCATGTCTCACGCGAGACGCGCGGAACCATGAAGTTCTCCGTGTATCTCCCGCCTCAGGCCAAGCCGGGCAAGGAAACGTCTCAGAAGATACCGGTGCTCTACTACCTGTCCGGACTGACCTGCACCGAAGAGACGTTTCCCATCAAAGCCCACGCGCAGCGGGCGGCGTCGGAGCTCGGAATCATGCTCGTCGCCCCCGACACCAGCCCGCGCGAACCGCGCATCCCGGGCGATGCGGACAGCTGGGATTTCGGTCAGGGCGCAGGATTCTACGTCGACGCCACCCAAGCCCCTTGGTCGACCAATTACCGGATGTACAGCTACGTGACCCGGGAACTTCCCGATGTGGTGGCGGCAAATCTTCCCGCGAATGCCGAGGCGACAGGCATCTTCGGTCATTCCATGGGCGGCCATGGGGCACTAGTCTGTGCGCTGCGCAACCCGGGCCAATACAAATCCGTGTCCGCGTTCGCGCCCATCGCCGCGCCGATGCAATCTCCGTGGGGCAAAAAGGCGTTCGGCAATTATCTGGGGCCGGATCAGGCGACGTGGCGCGAGTACGATGCGACCGAGCTCGTGGCGCGCAAACCGTTTGCCGGACTCATCCGCATTGATCAGGGCACGGCTGACCAGTTCCTGGTGGAGCAATTGCTGCCCGAGAAATTTGCCGCCGCCGCGGCCAAATCAGGCCAGAAGCTCGATCTTCGGATGCATGACGGCTACGACCACGGGTATTACTTCATGCAAAGCTTCATGACCGAGCATCTTCGGCACCACGCTTCGGTGCTGAAGAAATAAGCATCGGGGGCTTTAGCGGGAGACGGCGGGCGCCGAAGTGATGCGTCCGTCGAAGTCCGTCCACACATGCTGTGCGAAATCGTACAGCTTGCAGCGCCGCACCGTGTTCCAGTAGTAGCGCCAGGTAAAGACTTCCGATTTCAGCCGCTCGTCCAAGGTCGCACTGAGACGCGCCTGGGCCTCCTTGAGGCGATAGAGAGGAATGCCCATGTTGACGTGGTGGGCACCGTGCTCGAGGATATAGTGGATCAGGCCATCCAGCGGACGCATCAGCTTCACGTGCACCGTGGTGGTCGCGTAACCGGCATTCGCGCTCCACTCGTCGCGGCGATCGTACCAGGCGACGCGCGGATGGGTGTGTTGAACGTAGATGACGAAGCCCATCAGGCAATTCCACACGAAAAACGGTATGGCGAATCCGAATACCAGCAGCGACCACATCGGTCGGCCGCTGTACAGGGACCAGCCCACCAACCCGCCGATCCACGCGGCCCCGAACCCGCTCACGAGGACACAGTCCCACCAATAGCTGACGCGTCGATGGCCGACGTGCTTGCTGCTCGGAAAAAAGAGCTTCTTCCACCACATCTCGATCATGTAGTAGATCCCCTGGCCGACTCCGCTTCGGTAGATATGTTCGAGCAGACGGCGCATCCAGGGCAGCCGCGCGAATTCGCGCGGCGAATAGGGAGTCCAGACGTAGTCGCGACCCTTCAGGTTGGTGAAGCCATGGTGTGCCAAATTGTGGCCGACATCCCAGAGGCTGAACGGCGTCAGCGACGGAAGGAAGGCAATTCGGCCGATCCATCCATTAAGAACCTTGCTGGGCGTGTAGGAGCCGTGGCAGGCGTCGTGTCCGATTACGAACAGCCGCGCGATCCACAGCGCGGCCACCAGAGAGGCGAATACTCGGATCCACCAGGAGTCGATCACCAAGAGGCTCGCCAAGGCGGCGCCGAACACCAGCCAGTCAAGGAAGAACCAGACGATGGGCGTTGCGATGCCGCGCTGCAGCGCAAACGGCTGCAGCAATTTCTGAAATCGGAACCGCGATTTATCGGGCGCCGGCGCCTCCACGGTTTCGACCGAATTGGGCGGCTGAGAGGGCAATGAGGACATGAGGGGCTCCGGCGGCGACGCGACCTCCTATTATATACGCCGGCGCCGGCGTCTCACATAATATGTAGAAATTCGCGAACTCAGTCCGTATCCGCATCCGGCCAGAGCAACACTCCGAGATGCTCGCAGGCCTCAATCAACGCGGTCGCCGCCTCGCGTGTGCTGGCGTCGAGCCGCCGGTCATGGGTCAGCAGCCAGGTCAGCCGGGCACGCCGAGATCGGGCGGAGGGTTCGCTGTCGAACAGCGCCGGAAACAATCCCAATGCATCGATGAATTCGCGCATCGGCGCACTGATCTGGCCACTCGGTGCCGGCGTGAGCAGCAATTTCAGCCACGTCACGCAACGTTTGGCGAGACCGGCGCGCGTGATGCCGAGGCTCGTGCGCCGTCGGGTCTCGCCGTCCGCCAACGAATCGGCCAAATGCCGGTAGCGTTCGACCGACGCTTCGTCCGCGGGCAACGCGGGACTGGCGTCGGACAGCACGGAGCGCAGCAGGTCGGCCAGCAACAGTGCCAGCTCCTCCGACAGGAATCGCTGGCTCTGCTCCGCATCCGGCCGAGCCAGCTCGGCCCAGACCCTGGGTCCGCCTACCCGCCTCGCGTTGGGAGAGTTCGACATGCCCCAAGTGTAGCGGCTCCGCGGCCCATCGCAACTATGTCAAAATGGGACCAGGTTCACCGACACGTTCCATTTTCCTGCAAAAGACCCGCGGCGCGCGCTGCCGGCACGCCGGCGGATCGAAAAAATTTAATGAAGCACCACTCATGAATCCCGCCGATTTCACCGTGGGCGCGTCCGTCGCTGTGGCGCCCGGTGTCCGGCGCGTGGTCGCGGGCAACGCCGGACTCATGACCGGCCCGGGCACGAACACTTATTTGCTCGGAACCTCGGACATCACGGTGCTGGATCCCGGTCCCGACGAGCCGACCCATTTGCGCAGCATCCTCGCCGCCGCGGCTGCGCCGATTCGCTGGATCGTCACCACCCACACGCACCGGGATCACTCGCCGCTGGCGGCGGCGCTTAAGCGAGAGACGGGCGCGCGCATCGTCGGTCTACCGGCACCCGGCGATGGGCGCCAGGACGAATCGTACCGCCCCGACGAGCAACCTCGCGACGGGGAGACCTTGGCACTGGGTGGGGTCACGCTGACCGCGATCCTGACTCCGGGTCACGCCTCCAATTGCGTGTGTTATTTGTTGGCGCGCGAAGGGATCTTGTTCACCGGGGATCACGTCCTCGGAGGCGTTACACCCGTGATACTGCCGCCGGACGGCGATATGGCGGCATACCTCGATTCGCTCGACAAGCTCCATGCCTACGAGTTCGAGCGCATTGCGCCCGGCCACGGCGACGTCATGCCTCGCGGCAAGCGGGTCCTCCAGATGCTCAAGGCCCATCGAATGGCGCGCGAGCGGAAGGTTCTCGGCCGCTTGATCGAACCCTCGACCCTCGATGCGCTGACGCCCGCCGTTTACGACGACGTGCCGGAGGACCGGCACCCGTGGGCGCGCCTGACCCTCGAGGCGCATCTGATCAAACTCGGGCGCGAAGGCAAGGTCGCGGAGAAAGACGGCCTCTGGCGACGCATTCCGTGAGGGCGCGCCTGTCCGTCACGCTGCACGAAGTGAGCGTGCGGCGCGGAAAGAAGTGGGCGCTCAAAAGCATCTCGCTCGCACTCAAGGCAGGAGAGCACTGGGCTCTCGTTGGTGCGAACGGATCGGGAAAAACGCAGCTTCTCAAATTGATCGCAGCGGACGTATGGCCGACTCCTACCGGCCGGGAGAGGCTCGTCTACGAGTTGGGCGGGCGGCCGATCTTTCCGGACGAGGCGAAGCAGCGAATCGCCTATCTCGGCAGCGAGCTTCAGGACAAATATACGCGCTACGGCTGGAATCCGAGCGTGCGCGATCTACTCGCCGCCGGCTTGCACCGAACGGATCTGAAGCTCGCGCCGACGACGGCGGCCGAACGCCGGAAAATCTCGGCGACGCTGTCGGCGTGCGGTCTCGCCCCGCTTGCCGATCGACGGTTCTCGTCGCTGTCGTACGGACAGAAGCGTATCGCCTTGCTCGCACGCGCACTCGGTCAATCGCCGGATTGGCTCTTGCTCGACGAGTTCTACAACGGGCTGGACGAGCGCTACCGCGCGCGGATCGACCGGATGCTCGCCGCTGCTCGCGCCAAGGGCTGCTCTTGGGTCGCGGCGGCCCATCGCGCGCTCGATATTCCGCGCGGCACCGGGGGAGTGATCGAGCTGGAGGCGGGGCGGCTGAAGACGCCACGGCCGCTCCGGCCTGGCGCGTTGGCACGTTTGAGACTCGAGGCCGGCGAGAATCGAGCGCCGCGTCGGCCGTGCCCAAACACGCGGCTGCGTTCCCCGGCGAAGCGGCCCCCGTTGATCCGGCTTCGCCGGGTTAATTTATTCGTGGAATATAAGCGGGTGCTTCGCGAGGTCGATTGGGAATTGCGCAGCGGCGAACATTGGGTGATCTTCGGCGCGAACGGAGCGGGTAAGACCAGCTTCCTCAAGCTCCTCTACGGTGACCTATCGCCCGCCCTGGGCGGCAGCATCGAGCGCGCGGGTCATCCGCAGGGAACGCCGATCGCCGATTGGAAACGGCGCATCGGTTACGTGTCGCCGGAATTGCAAGCCGATTACGCGGTGGACGTGACGGTGCGCGATCTGGTCGTGAGCGGGCGCTACGCCAGCATCGGACTTGCCGATGCACCGACCCCGGTGGACTCGAGGGCCGCCGATCGCTGGCTCAGATTCTTCAGGTTGGCTTCTTTCGCGGACAGGCGGCCGGGCGAGTTGTCGTATGGCCAAGTGCGGCGCGCACTTCTCGCCCGGGCTCTCGTGGCGGGACCCCGCATCCTGCTGCTGGATGAGCCGCTGACGGGCCTCGATCCGAAGCAGCGGGCGTCCGTCAAGGGACTGCTCCGGCGGCTGATGGGCGGAAAATTGACCCTCATCATCGCCGTGCACCATGCCGAGGATCTCCCGGACGGCATGACCCACGAATTGCGCCTGTCCGGGGGCCGGGCATACGCGGAGGATTGCCATTTTGCGAACTGAGTCGGAGGCGCGGACGGATAGTTGCGAGACACTGCCGCACACACATCCGGCATGGGGTTCGTATTATGTCTCGCGTCTTCGGAGGTTGCACCCTGGCGGCGGTCCTGATGATCGCCGGTTGCCACGGCACCTACGCGGTGCGGCCGGTTCCCCGAATCGCCGCCGACAGCGTCGGCAAGCCGATTGCGCGGCTCCAGGAAGCGTTCGGCAAACCGCGCAAGATCGAGACCACGCCCACCAAGGAAGTGTACGTGTGGTTCCTGGCGCAGAGGCCCGATGGTGCGCCGGCAGGCTTCCATGGCTGCGAGATGGAAGTCACCGTGGATGCGAGATCGGAGCACGTTCTCGGCTATTCGCTGTCCAACATCGGATGGTCGAAGTGCCGCGAGGTGGAGCGCAAGATCCGCGTTGCCGAACGCTAGCTCCCCGCGATTCCACCTACAATGGGAGTCGCGCCGCCGGGTCGTGCGCTCGGAGCTCCCAGTGTCCCTGATCGTCCTTCTATCGCTCGCTGTTCAAGTGGGTCTGATTGCGCATGTGATCAAGACCGGCCGGAACATGCTGTGGATCTTCGCGATCTTCTTCCTTCCGCCGGTGGGTCCAATCGCCTACGTGGCGGTGGAGATCCTGCCCGGCTTGATCGGCGGAAGGACCGCGCGACGCGCGAAGTCGAGTATGCATCGCATGATCGACCCCGACCGCGATCTGCGCCGGGCGAGCGCCGAAGTGGAGATCTCCGGCAACGTCGACGCGCGCCGGCGCCTCGCCGATGAATTGCTGGAGCGGCGCCAATTCGATGCGGCGATCCAGGCCTATGAGGGAGGCCTGCGCGGCATCTTCGAGCACGATCCGACGCTGCTCGCCGGGTTGGCGAAAGCGCAATTCGCGAAGAACGATTTTGCCGCGGCGCGCATTGCGCTCGAGCGGCTGGCGCAGCACAATCCCGACTTCAAGTCGTCAGAGGCGCAGTTGCTTCATGCGCGAACGCTCGAGGCGCTGGGCGCCTTCGACGAAGCGGAGCGTGCCTACGAATTGGCTGCACCGAGCTTTCCCGGGGCGGAAGCCCGCCTCCGCCATGCATTGTTCTTGAAGCGGCGGGGCAAGATCGACCAGGCGCGGGGCATCCTCAAGGACCTTCTGGACGGGGCGAAGCTGGGGCCCGCCCATTACCGCCGGGCGCAGGCGGAATGGCTGGATCTTGCGCGGCGAGAGCTCGTATGATGGCGGGAACGAATGCCGACGCAGCGGGTCGAATCGGCTAAGAGGGCTTCCGTCATGACACGTTCAACCGGACTCAAAATATTCGTTTCGGTTTCCTTCGCTCTTCTGCTCGCGGCGGCATGCGCGAACCAGCACGATCCCGCCCAAAAAATGATGAACGACATCGAGGTCGCCGTCAGTACGGCTTCCGCGGATGCCGCGAAATACGCTCCCGATCAGTTGAACGATGTCCAGACGAAGTTGGACGATCTCAAGACCGCCTTCAATGCCCAGGACTACAAGGGTGTGCTTGCACGCGGCCCTGCGCTGCTCGCCGAAGCCCAAGGCTTGGCGGGTACCGCTGCCGCAAAGAAAGCGGACTCAACAAAGGCGCTGAACGATCAATGGAGTGCGCTCGCGGGCACGGTGCCGGACGAGGTGACCGCGATTCAGGGCCGCATCGACATGCTCGGACAACGCAAGAACCGCAAGCTCGCGAAAGGCTTCGACCTCGAGGCGGCGAAGTCCGGCCTTCAAGATGCGACCTCGCAGTGGTCCAAGGCTCAAGGAGCTTTCGGCAATGGTAACCTCGATGAGGCGGTGTCTGCCGGCAAGGACGCCAAGTCCAAGCTCGAGACGTTGGCGGGAACCTTGAAGGTCGACCTCCCGGCAGCAGGGGGTACCGCCCCTTCCGCGGCGCCGGCGAGCTGACGGCCCCGGCGAGCTGACCGCGCCGGCGAGTTGACGCCGGCCCGCCCTACAGCGCCAGTTGTCCCTCGCTGACGATCACGGCGCCGCCGCCGACGTGCGCCGCCGCAAGCGCCCCTTCCTCGATCTCGAGTCGCACGTCGATTTGCGAAGGCCGGTTGACGTAACGGCCCTGAAACCCGACGAAGCCCGAGGCGTGCTTGCCGAATTGACCGATCTCGAACAGATACGAGGCGAGCATGACATGGGCGTTGCCGCTGGCCGGGTCTTCGGGGATGCCAAGCGCCGGGCAAAACATGCGGGACTCGGTGGTGAGTTCGTCCGGACCCGCGCCTCGATCCACCGCGAAAACGAAGAATCCGTCCGCCCCGAGTTCCTGGCCCAGGGACGTTAGGGTATCGAAGTTGGGCGCCATCAATCCCAAGGCGCGCGCATCGGCGACGGGCACCAGGAGGCGGGTGCTTCCCTTGCGCGCGATGCGTGCGGGCATCACCTCGTGCAAGGAGGTCGCCGGGAGCTTCAACGCCTCGGCAACCCGCAAAGTGGTCTTGAAGGGCAATGGGTTGTCCAATTCGGGAACCGTCTGCCGAAACTCGATGACGGGCCCGCGGCCCCGCGCGTTAGGAATTTCCCGTACACGCACCTCGACCACGCCCGTGCCGCAGGCCTGACGGAACGGGGCGCTGCCGCGCCTTCCTAAGGCCAGCATCACGGCGTGAGCCGCGATGGTCGCGTGCCCGACGAACGGCGCCTCCTTGCGCGCGTTGAAGAAACGCACCCGCACATCGTGATCCGGTGCATCGGCCGCGCTCACGAAGGCGACTTCGGCGTGGGGAAACTCGCGCGCGACGGCGGACATCACCTCGTCGCTCTGTCCGTCCGCATCGAGAACGACCGTCGCCGGATTGCCGCTGAATCGCTCGTGCGTGAATGCATCGACTTGAAAAATTCGCACGCGATTCCCCCGATGGTGCTGCTGAGCCTAAGCGGCAGTTTTGCACGCCTCGTCATGGCAGGCTACACTTCATCGAGCCTTGGGGTGGTCCTCTAGGACCTGAGATGCGGGATATCGGATGGCCGAATCTCTCGCGAACCCGTTGAACCTGACCCGGTTAGTACCGGCGTAGGGAGCAGGTGCCATGCGCAGCGCAGTCGAAATCAGCATGTATCCGTTGACCGGCGAGTACCGCCCGTTGATTCAGGCGTTCATCGACCGCCTCAACACTTATCCGGACATCAAGGTAGTGACCAATTCCTTGAGCACGCAGGTTTGGGGCCCGCTGGATCGCGTTCTTGCAATGGTGGCCGCGGAAATCGAGCGTTCCGCCGCGAACGGCCCGCAGCTGATCTTCGTCATGAAGGTATTGCCAGGCCTCGCGCCGCCGTGATCGATGCTTTATGGGTACCGCTCGCCACCGCATGGCGCGGGACGAGCTGGGTCGAAATCCTCGCCGTGCTGCTCGCGGTCGCTTACCTGTTGCTCGCCATTCGTCAGTCGATCGCCTGCTGGGTCGCGGCGTTCATCAGCTCGGGTCTATACGTGTGGGTGCTGTTCGGCGCCCGGCTGTACATGGAATCGGTGCTCAATTTGTTCTATGCGGCCATGGCCGTCTATGGGTACTGGCAATGGTGGGCGCCCAAGGACGGCGCGAGGCTCACCGTGAGCCGCTGGCCGGCTGCACGCAACGGGTGGGGATTGGCGGCGGTCGTCGCGCTGTCGACGGTCACTTCGTTTTTCCTGCGCCGCTATACCCCGGCGGCGTGGCCCTTTGTGGATTCCATGGTCAGCTGGGCGAGCGTGTTCGCCACGTTTCTCGTCGCGCGAAAGGTATACGAGAACTGGCACTGGTGGCTGCTGATCGATTCGGTGAGCCTGTATCTTTATTTCACGCGCCGGCTGTATCTCACGATGCTGTTGTTCGCGGTGTATCTCGCACTGATCGTGATCGGCATGCGCGAGTGGCGGCGCAGCCTCCCGCCGGCCGCGCAAGCTGCCTGACATGGAACCAGCGGCGGCTCGCCTCGAGCGCCTTGCGGGGCGCTACGTGCCCGGATCGGGCCCCTTGCAGATCGACCGGCTCGGATCGGGACTGGTCAATCGGAGTTACCGCGTCCGGCGCGACGGGCAGCTATTTTCCTTCAGAATAGCGGCGCCCCGGGCGAGCGAACTCGGACTCGATCGTGAGTGGGAGTGCCGCGTCCTGCACTGCGCCGCCGATGCGGGTCTCGCGCCCGCCGTGGAGTGCTGCGAGCCGCGCTCCGGCATCCTGGTGATGCGGTGGGCGCCGGGTAAATTCTGGAGTGTCGAACAGGCGTCCTCGCCCGGCAACCTCGCCAAGGTGGCGCTGCTCGCGCGACGCGTGCACGCCCTGCCTCTCCTCGAACGGCCGCGAATCGTGAGTCCGGCGCAATGGGTCGCTTTTTACCGGCGGGCGCTCAGCCGGCAGGGTGGCGGAGAACACACCGGGCGCCGGGACCGGCGGCGGGCTGCCTTGGATGCCATGGCGCAGTCGCTCATCGACACGCCGGGCGTCGAGCCGGCGGCGGCGACTCTGTGTCACAGCGATCTGCACGTGCACAATCTGCTGCTCGTTCCCGACGGCACGCCCGGCGGCGCGCCCATCGCGCTCGACTGGGAATACGCGCACGTATCGGACCCGTGGTGGGATCTGGCGGGCTGGGCCTGCAACGGCGATCTTAAGGCCGAGCGCCGAGACCTGCTGCTGCGCCTCTATCTGGACCGGGAGCCGACCCCCGAGGAGGGAGCGCGGCTCCGCCGGCTGACCTGGCTCTACGACTACGTTAGCCTGTTGTGGAGCGAGCTTTACTTGAGTTCCCGATCAAAGGCCGCCGGCGCAGGTGACACCGTATCGGCACGGGCGGAACGGCTCGCCGATCGTCTAACCTTGGCCCGGCGGAGCGGCGCCCACACATCCATCAGTGGTTGAGCGCGCCGAGTTCCGGCACACTAGCCCGCTTTGGCATTAAAACCCCCGGAGAGTTTGATGGCGCGGATGTTCGTGGTG
>Ga0182015_10003620_pt1 | contig 17168 bp, 15 predicted proteins | sample 712P3MmetaG_FD_120478 | JGI IMG/M metagenome (GOLD analysis project Ga0182015, IMG submission 120478) | Permafrost microbial communities from Stordalen Mire, Sweden - 712P3M metaG | ecosystem: Environmental > Terrestrial > Soil > Wetlands > Permafrost | place: Sweden: Stordalen | collected... | reverse complement strand
GGGCATTGGGGGAGAGGACGCCGAACGAATTCGCCAATGAAATCGCGGCTAGCCGCGATCTCATTGGGTTACAAACAGCCGAAAACTCGCCCTAGAGTTGGTACAAAAAAGCCGGTCCGATCACAACCCGGACAACGAACCTCCCGCCTGGTACGACGATATCCAACCGCTTTTTGCGCAGTACGCCAAGCTCTATCCCATTATGAGTAAGTATGTCGTGGATCTATCCGACTACGCCTCGGTCGTTGCTCGCCTCAGCGTCCTCAACTTGGCTTTCTCGCTGCCGGAGGGCAACCCCAACCACATGCCGGTTACTCGCGATTTGGGGTCGGAGGATCGGCGGATGATTCTAAAGTGGCTGGCGACAAAGGGACCCGATGGTCTGCCGCCACTCGGAACTCCGCGGGTGGCCCCCACAACCGCCGCGCCCGCCTCCGCAAAGCCCGATGACAATCTCGATCCCTTGCAGAAAGCGGGTAAGACGGCTGTCATTTTAAAGTTCGAGAGGGCCTCCCGAAAGGGAGAAACGTGAAGCCATGATCAAGATAGACCGCAAGTTTGTGGACGCGGTTCAGGCCGCGAAGAGCGGCCCAGATCTGTGGGTGCATTTACAGAACGCGATCAAGCTTGAGCACAGCACCGTCCCGCCCTATATCGCCGCGTTGTTCTCGCTCAAGCCTGGCGCCAACCAGTCAATCTCGACTTTGATTCACTCGATCGTCATTCAAGAAATGCAGCATATGACGATCGCCTCCAATATCCTGATCGCCATCGGCGGAGCGCCGGAAATCAATACGAAAGAATTCATCCCGGACTATCCCGGGCCCTTGCCGATGAATGTCGGTGATCTTCGCGTCGGCATCGAGCCCTTTTCCATCCCGCTCGTTGAAAAAATCTTCAAGGCCATCGAAGAGCCCGAGCATCCGATTCCCATTACGACCGGCTTGGCGGCCGAAGCCGAACAATTCGCCACCATCGGCCAGTTCTATGACGCCGTCAAAGATCAGATCACACTTTTGGGGCAGGGCATTTTTGTCAAGAAGCAAGCGCCCCCACAGGTGCTGGTCAGTGATTATTTTCCTCCCGACGTTCTGTTCGCGATCACCAGCCCCGACGACGCCAGTCGTGTTATCGACATAATCAAGACGCAAGGCGAAGGAACCTCGAGCGATCCGTTCGATACTCCGGGCGAGCCGGCCCATTTCTACAGGTTTGGTGAAATCGCCGCCGGCAAAACCTTGATTAAGACGGCAACCGGGTTTTCTTACGGCGGCACTCCGATTCCTTTCGATTCTTCTGCTGTTTTTCCTTTGCGGCCGAATTGCAAAATTGCCGACTATCCGAACGGCAGCCAGGCGAAAGCACGAATCACGCAATTTGCTTACAGTTATTCGAGCTTGCTGAATGCGCTGCACGCCGTGTTCAACGGAAACCCAGACCAATTGGATGCGGCTGTTGGCTTGATGTATGACTTGCGGACTGCGGCCGCGTCCCTGATGCAGACACCCGACCCGACCAAGTCCGGCTTCAATGTTGGCCCGAGCTTCGAATATGTGCAGTTGCCCGGCGGAATGTAAATCGGGCGATCGCCGCGCTTAATCGAGTGTTCGACGACAAGAGAACCCACATTCCCGGTTGCGCCTGTAACGAGACGCGGGCGCAGCTTATTTAGGAAATTGGTTACCGACCGGAATGTCGCCGGGACAAGCAATTGTTACGACGCGGCGAGTTTGGCGTTCTGGCTTAGGCGCGTGCTGCCAGACACGCACTCTCATGTGAACGAATCTCCAATGTCACAGTCAGAAGCCTATAAGGAGAATGCATATGGAAAACGCGACGATCCAGCATTTGGAGCAGGCGGACGTGACTGCCTTACAGCAGTACCTCTTTAACTGCACCCCACAGGCTTGTAACTAAGGGGCTCACGCTGTCGAACGGAGGAGCTGTGTCAAGAGTAGATGAGCTCACTTCTCGGCCCACCAAGTGGGTTCTATAGCTACTTCAAGAGCAAAAGCGACCTGTATTCAGAGGTTCTCGGATGCTTTTTTACCGATCCGGAGTGGAAGAACTGTTGGAAGGGCGTGCATGTTGACTTGTCGTCTATAGACGTAGGTCCTCAAGTGGTGCGCGCCTATTTATCGCGCCAGCACTATGAGGATGTCGGGAACTCATGCCCGATGGTTGCTCTGCCTACCGATGTCGCCCGCTCGAATTCGACCGCCAAGGGTGCCTTCGAGACTGTATTCAAGGCCATGGTCGATGTGCTTCAGCGAAGTTTGCGGGACAAGACCCGCCCTCGGCGACTGAGAGCAGACGCAATTGCTGCTCTATGTGTCGGCGGCATGGTTATTGCCCGGACGATGGTTGACCTCGTACTGGCAGATGAAATACGCAAAGCATGCACCATCATGGCGCATCAGCTCGGGGGGTGGGACATGGCCGCCAGTCGAAGACGAGAAGCCGAAGAGCTGAAAATCCGAAAAGACGGCCGAAAGTTCGAAAGAACCAAGACCCGAATGCGGAAGCCTTGCGGTGACAGTTAAAGAAATCAGGCTTGATGCCCTGCCCCCGAAGTCAGGCAATATCCTTGAAACTTTGCTCTACGGGGGCGAGCTGCCGCGGAGCGTACTGACCGCGAATGGCGCGCGCCACTGCGCCTGGTTTTCCCCTGCCGCGCTTGCCGCCCGCTGGATGCCGGATTGTTTCCTCAGAAAGCCATTTAGATGGAAAGTTTGAGGCAGGGCAATACTTCAGACCCACCAAATCCGGAGCGCTGTAATTCCCGCCCATCCGCGCAAATCGTATCAATAATCTCCGCAGTAAGCGGATATCGGAATGCTTTTAGGCTTGTAAGCTAACTTTCGCGCTTTTTGAATAAGAAAGCGCATTTTCATCGGGCAGTAACCCGCTCGATGAATTCCATGTTATACATTACGGCATCAGCTATCTTCACCTCGGGGTATATTACAAAATCTTACTCACAGTGACGGTAATAAATGGCACTTCTCGTTCGGTACGACACACCGGCTTTTCTCCCCGATTTCGATTCGATACCGGGACAACTCGAAGCATGGAATAAGGCGATGTCGGCTTGGTTCGACCAAAATATTGAGGACGATAAGGGTGCTTTCGGACGTGACACGCTCCTGTACTACAACGCCGCAACATTTGACCCGGGTGGTGTGGAGGTCGAGCAGGAAATTACCTGGAATGCGTTTCCGAAGGAACTTCTCCGACGATATGGACGAGAAAGGGCGCTCGTTCTGGCCGACCGTCTCTGGCCGATCGAAAGCTTTGGCGTATATCCGTCCGACCCAGACAATACGAACGGGACAATGGGGGTCCTGTATCGACCACAAGAGGAGTATTGCGAATGGCACGTTGTGCGCGATCCGGACTCGGGCAAAATCCTGCGCATCATTTTTACCTCCGAACCTCCCGAATATTGGCAGGCGCTATTTGGACTAGTTCCTGGCTCAAAAATTCCTCCGCTCATCGACGATCAGCACTTTCCGGGAGATCTAGACAAGCTTCTGCACTTGTACCATGAACTGGTCAGCTCAGATGTCAGGCAACCTGACCTGATCGCTGCTAATGACTTAAAGGACGGAGACGGCGAGATACTTGTCAGAAAAGGGCAGTACAATATCTATAACAAGTGGAATACTACCCTCGGAATCGCGCACCTAAACTCACCACCTAATTCCCTCGTTGCAGAAATCAAACTCGGCGCCGATGCCTCTATTCGCTATTTGAATCCGCAGAGATATCTGCTGGTCGAGCCTGAAGCGTTGATATGCTACGCCGGTTACGGCGGAGCGAATCGCAATAGCGACCCAACGATTGGCGCTTCCGTAAACGCTCTTGCTCGAACTGGAGCGTATGTAACTCTCCGCAATCCCGTCGGCCTCTACATGGACCACATCGACCTGTCGGGTTGGGAGGCTCCAGACCAAGCAAGCGTGTCGGATTGTGTCCGAATCATCCGCGGACGCCCGGGAATGGTTGAACGCATGATCGTCGAAGTTCCGCAAGCGCGGGGCTTCGCAGTTAGCGATTTGATGATCGCAGGTGTTCCGATCCGTTATGGCGGACAAGTCGCCGAATGTATCACGGTCAAATTGACCGGAATTGCGAACATCCTGCCTAAACCAATCAGTAGAAAGCCCGCTCTCAGCGCCTCGCACAGAATGCTAGATCCTCGATGGCCTATTGCGGTAAACAAACTGAAACACGATGACCCGATTCCCGCAGGAAGCGTCGAAGCCTTCCTTCTCGAGGGCACAGGTGATGCACGATGCCCGGCAGTTCGAACGGAAGATATAGCTAAAAGACTCGAGCCCCCAATCCGATTGAAGAAAGCCCGTTACGGATTTCGGTTCTAGCCGAGCCAGAGGCATTAATGATGGACGAGCGCGAAAACCAATCATTTCAGGCTCCTCAAGAGCCTGTCCTTCCAATGAGCGACATTCAAGGGATCGTTGTGCCCGGCTTCCTCAAACAGCATCACACGCTTATAGGTATTCGTGCGCCGGACCGCAAAGAAGCAAACGCCGAGTTACGACGCTTCATTCGCGAATTCGCGGAACAAACCACTACCGCTTCAGAGGCGCTGAAGGACCGACGAAATCATCGGGCTGCGAAACAGAATCGAGCCGATCGCACCCCAAGTAAGCCTCTGGTCGCAATTGCATTCTCGTATATCGGTCTGCTCAAGGTAACGATGGGAGCATCGAGCTTACCGAGCGACGCCTTTCGCCAAGGTCTCTCTGCCAGATCCGCCTATCTTGGCGACCCGTCCAATCCTGAAAGTCCAGGCCACCCTGGGAAATGGAAAATCGGAGGGCCTGGTGAGGAACTCGATGCGTTGATCGTCGTAGCCGGTGACACGCGCGATCAAGTAGACGCGCGGGCTGACGACGTGCTGCGGATGCTGGACGGTGCCCGCTTGAAAGTGGCATACCACGAGAAAGGTGACGTTCGTGACGACTTTCCGGGGCGAGAGCATTTTGGCTTCAGCGACGGTATTTCTCAGCCCGGCATACGAGGACGGGCGTCGGACGACCCCAGTGACTTCATAACTCCGCGTCATATCGCACGTGATGCCGAGCCGGCTCACTCGCTCTTCGGTTATCCCGGACAGGATTTGGTTTGGCCCGGCGTTCTCCTCCTCGGACAGCCGGCAAGTAGCCCCGATCCATTAATTCCTGGCATACCGTCATCAGCAATTCCCAACTGGTCGCAGAACGGTTCGTATCTTGTATTTCGCCGGCTCCGTCAAGACGTTCCGCTGTTCTGGAAAACCATGGGGTCAGAAGCCAATCGGTTATCCAAACTGCCCGGATTCGAAGGCACGACCACACAGAAGCTGGCGGCACATTTGGTCGGGCGATGGCCGAGCGGAGCCCCGGTCAACCGTTCTCCGTTGAACGATGATGAAGCGCTCGGTAACGAGCCCCTGGCGAATAATCATTTTCGATTCGATTCTGATGCCGAGGCATTACCGCTGACATCGGGTTTCGTGGACAAGCACCCTCAATCAAAAGCGGATCCTGCCGGAATTACCTGCCCATGGGCTGCTCATATACGAAAGGTCAATACCAGAGACTCGGCTTCGGACACGGGTGGTCGCGATTCAACCTATATACGCCGAATCCTTAGAGTTGGAATTCCGTATGGAAAACCGTTGACGGATGGCGACGCCGACGTGAAATTCGAGAAAGACAAAAAGAGTGAGGAAGATCCTTACGTCAAGACTGAATCACAACCAGATAAGGACGATCGTGGCCTTCTGTTTTTAAGCATCCAAGCTTCCATTGAAGATCAATTCGAATTTCTTGTCACCAGATGGATGGGCGATCCATCGCGCCCAAAGATGCCAGCAGGGCACGACATTGTGGTCGGGCAAAACGACGCTGCGGGCGAACATCGAGAGCGTCGCTGCGTGTTATTCGGCTCAGGACTTCAGCAAGCCACCGTTACAACGAACGCTCAATGGATCGTACCGACCGGGGGAGGATACTTTTTTGTGCCCTCTTTATCTGCTCTTCGCGGAGTGCTTGGTGGAATGTAGGGGTCGAACGAAGAACCAAAAAGCTTACAAATCTACAGCCAGATTTTTCGCTGCCGCGCAAGTCGTGCCAGCCACTGATGCAATCGCGGGTTGCGAAGCTTAGGAGAGCACACTCGCGATGCGCCTAATAGAGCAAGTCGCCCTTCTTTGTCAACGTCTCGTGCCACTTGGGTGGGGGCCGTTGCTTGAGCGTCATGGACTACGACTGAATTATGCTGCGCTTCATAATCCGCACAAGCTTGCCGCAGAGCTGAATAAGTCGATAAAGATCGACCGTAGCATGGCGGGCTTTGAAGATTTCTGGCCCGACGGCGTGCGAGCGGTAGAGCCTGGCCGGCCATCCAGAAGCTTGTTGTACCACGCATTTGCGAGTCCCTTGGTTCACCCAGCATCAGCACAAAAACCAAAACCTACTTTCTATCCAACTCTTCGGGAACTTGACGCGCTGGAAAACTACATTTACAGCAGGAGTTCAGTCTCGCTTCATGATCTCCGTCGCGCGATGCCATTGGGGTCTCGCCTCGTCGCCGCTGTGCTTGCGTACCAATACCGAATCGGGGCCCGCAGCCCAAACGGAAGATTCGCGAGTACAGCCCTATCTCGAGCCGGTGTCTCACGCGTTGGCACTCGAGAAGCTCACTATGATCCGATTCGACGATCGTTCTGGCCTCTCCCCCGAAATCCGTCGCGCGGAATCGCCGTCCTGCCCGCACGATTTGCAGCCTATCTATGCGAGCTGCGCACTCCCGGAGCCGACGACGCCATCCTAGATGAGCAACCCGGCGACGAGGACAGAAACTTCTTATTTCCCGTCCACAAGTTATTTGACGGAGACGAGTGTTTGAGGGGCAGTTTGATCTCCGTCAAATATTCCGAGCGGCACGTAAACGAGAAAATACGCAAATTTCACCTCAATTCACGGGTGAACGCGATTCCTGGATTCGACATCAACTCCTCACCTTTTGTTCGCGATTCAAAGTACGACAACGACTTGGCGACACTAAAAGCAGCCGGTTCGTCGGTCTTGGTGCAACCTGTTCCGCACAAAAGACTCACTCGAGTTGCGCTGCAGAAGAACAAGTTGACCGGTGACAGGGAGATAGCTAGGTTTGTCGTTCCACCACGATTCGGGGACAACCGATATGCAGGGTCAAGCTTCCAATTTCTGGACGCCACCCACGCGGAGAGGCGGACTGCACCCGAGTACGCAAACATTCGGCACCTCGTAACGGACCCTCTAAACCAGAAAACAATCCAGGATCTCAACGACCTGCCGTGGAAAGAGTTTGATCGTAAGGTTCGCCGCGGACGGTACGAAGCCGCTCATTTCGTGGATGACAGCTGTGAGGGTTGTCTCAGCGCAAGCGTTGTCGGAATCGACATGGGGGACGCTAATAAGACGAATTTTTCGGCGTTCTCGATGATTTGCGCGCCCGACTTTTTTCCGTTGGTAGATCAAGCTGACGTAACGGACTGGGTCCAAGAGGTTCTGGGCGTTGGCGGCGAACGTGAACAGTTCGCGCAAGGAGGCCCTTGGCCTCTCTCAGGAAGGAGAAATTGCGTGAACCCTAAGCTGCTTCGACCTGATATACCAAGCGCCTTTGCTTTTCCTATTCGAGACGACGCCTTCACAAGAATTGAAAACATTACCGCTATAGTGGGCGGAAAAATTCGTGGTGGCACCGAACATCGGCCCAAGAAAGATCGTCGGTTCGTTGATCCATCAACATCATTTCTGCCGGATTGTGCTTCTGGAATTTTTGATCCGGGTTGGGACGTTTCATTTTCTGGCGATGGTCAGGCTGACTTCTTAGCTTCTTACGGTCTGGGGAGTCCGTTTCCGGAAGATGTGAAACTTTGCTCGGCACTGAACTCCTTCTGGCCTTCCGCGGCCCCCGATGCCACGAGAACGTTCGGATTGTTTCCCCCTACATGGAATGCAACTACATCTGTACCCCTTATGGATGAGGAATTGGGATTTCATCCCGATCACCCGGACGTTCGCAACAAACATCGAAAGCCCAGTCTCGGATGGGACGGTGAGTATGGCCCGTACTTCGAGCCTGGATTTGGTGCGGTTAACCACGCACACATCGACCAATCCGACTACGTAAGCAACGCTTTAGCTGGGAAGATTTCTCTCGCTCGCCTCGCAAGAATCGATGCTCCCGAAATGTTTCGCAGGATGAGCGCGATCCGACTTTGCATCGCGGTGTTGCCTGAGGAACCGCAACGAGTCAGCTCGACGAAGCTAGTGTTAATCACAGCGGAGCCGATTGACGACTGGGGCAAGAGATCCGACCGAGGGGATCCCCGGCTGCGGGGTAAAGGGTTCTTGTTCGTGCTCGCCCGCCTCGAAAAAATAGGAACACCCGCAAAAGAGCACGGGCGGTGGCGCCGGAAGGTCAAGAGGCACTACATCTGCCAACTCGATAACTCGGGGATTTGTTGGCGGCTCGAAGACAGCGGCGAAAGATTTTTGTACGAGGCCCAGCAAGGATGACCCGGGGAAAATGGCGATAAATTGTGATGTTATCGTGGTTGGCGGCGGCCCAGCCGGATTTGCAAACGCAATCGTTTGTGCTGAAGCCGGACTGCGCGTAAATGTGCTCGATCGGTCGACATTTCCTAGGTCGTGCGTGGGAGAGACTGCTCATCCTGGCATCGAGCCGCTGTTCGAGCGCTTGGGAATTGTCGAAGATGTCACCAAAGCGCACTTCGTGCGTCATACCGGAATTTGGATGAAGCACGGCCCGGAGACGGAATTTGTCCGGTTTGGCGGAACAACTCGTCGGCCATGGCGAGGATTTCAACTATGCCGCCCCGAGTTCGATCAAATTCTGATGAACCGAGCACGGAAATTGGGAGTTCGTTTCATAGAAGGCTGCGTGCCGTCAGATGCGAACTCGGACACCAGCGGCGTTGCAGTCGTCACAAATAGGGGCATCTTCAGATGCAAGGTAGTGGTCGACGGCACCGGAAGAAATCGTTGGCTCGCACGTCGATGGAGACTCAAGGTCGACGCGTTTTCTCCTAGGCTGATTGCGCGCTTTGGCTACTGGGAAGGCAAATGTGCAAGGAAATACGACAATCCTACTTTCACGTCGCGACCCGACGGGTGGGACTGGATTGCTCGCCTAAAGCCAAACTTGTATCAGTGGGTTTCCCTCAATTACGGGGAGCAGAAACCAGCATTGAGCACCGTGCCAGCCGAGTTTGCAAAACTGCGGCAAATTGGGCGACTCCGAGGTGCGGATGTCACCTGGAGTTTAGTGAGACGCCCAGCAAGTTCGGCGCACTTTCTTGTCGGTGATGCCGCCGCCGTGCTGGATCCCTCCTCATCCCATGGAATCTTGAGGGCACTATCGTCGGGAATTTTGGCTGCGACATGTATTGCAAGAATTATTAAGGGCGGGTCGAGCGATGCTCGCGGCATTACGGCAGGATACGATGCTTGGCAGCGAGATTGGTTTCTGAAAGACATGAACCGTTTGAGAATGCTCAATCATGCCGTTCAGCCGACGGCGGCCGTTCCCCGCTGAGGGATTGCCACCGCACAAGTTTGGGACTCGACTCCCTAGGCTCGAGTACGGATCTGTCCATCTAGGAACCGTCGGTCAACTAAGGAGCAACCATGTCTAGTAGTAGAAATACCGGATGTGGCGGCCTCATTGCCCTCGGCCTTCTGGCATTGGCGATCATCATCGTGAAGTTCGTCGTCGGGGTGCTCATTGCAACGTGGCCGTGGTGGCTTCTGCTCTTCCCGATGATTGCAATGCTGGTACTGGCCAAGAATCGACCACTGAGAAAGGCAGTCATAGCTTCTTTTATACAGGAGGATGTCCAACCGAATATCTCCCGAGCCAGAAGGAAGGCTGCTTTCACCGCGGCGCTCGTTGCAGTTGTATCGACGCTATTCTGCCTGAGCGAAGCGGGCGTAGATAACCTGCAATGGTGGTTGGTACCCATCCTCTTATTCCTCGTCGCGACCCGGCTATATGCGCTGGATTGCCAATCACGAAAGCGACCCCGTTTCCAACGCGCCCTATGCGACAACCTATTTGAGATCCTCGCCATCGCTAGCGTCGTGCTGGTCGCCTACACGATTGCACTCGTGTGGCTTTCCCGACTCCCTCTTGATGATATGACCCTCGCCAAGTTGCGAACGCTGGAAGCGAAAGTGGAATCGATCCATAAATTCCTTGAAGACCACAAACCGGGTTTCTATACACTCATTGTCTGTTTGTTCGGAGTGGTAGCGCTTAGAATTGCTGCCCAGACCCATCCTGTTCTGCGAAATGCATCCGCAACAATAGCGACACTCGTGGTCACCACAGTCAAATGGACAGAGAGACTAGCATGTGCCGGTGCCATCGCTGCCAGCTTGACGTTTCTCGCAACTCAACCGGACGGCCCGGCACGGACTCCCTTTTCCCTGTCGCTCAGAAACGCGAGTGATGATTATTCAGCCTTTCACGCCGACTTGAGGAATCTAGTGGACATCGAGCTGCGTGAGGAACTTGTAAGTAGGGCGTGGGCCGAGAGACCTCCTGAGCTGAAAGAGGAAATGACGCGAGCAGAGGCGTTCTACGCGGAGCGCACGGAGTTTGAATCGAACCAATCAACGGCAGAGAAAAAATTCGGAATCAAGCCGGATGGAGATGCAATTCCAATATCGTTGAAGTCTCAGAATCCTAGCGTAGTTGTGGATGCGAATGAACCTTTCGATGACGCACCAGCTCCAACGTGGACGCCGACAGACCTGAAAAAAGCGGCTGGCGAGGCAAGTGAGCTTCGAGCGGCGAGGACAAAGTCATCAGATGCGAACAAGCATGAGGATGTCGACGAAATCGCGAAGGAAACGCTTGATGAGATATCGCCAGCCGGAAAACTGTTTGCCGCGGACCCGGTCATTGCGGTTTTGAAGGCCCACTATCCGGTGTTCGGGGAGTTTGTCGACGCTATCAACTCCTCCATTACGGAGGCAACTTTCGTTACGTTGCGAGACAGGATTGTCCGCGCTGTTACCGAAAAAAGATCGGCGAACCTAAGACTTTCGCTTACCTCCGCCGTCTCTCAAGAGGTGCCCAGCGGCAGCCGCTCCGTCGTCCTTAACTGGAACCGTTTTAACGAAAGTTGGAAGATGAGTACGGAGAAGAATCTCGTTAGATTCAGAACAGAAGTTGCCCGAGCAGAAGCCAGCCTAGCCATGGGCGCTACTGCGAAACAGCTGGAATTAATAGAAACCAAGGCAAGGGCAACAAGCGCGAGGGTAGATGAGTTGGTCAGGGCCGGCAGAGCGACTAACGACAGAGCGACGATCGAAAAGGCGACACTTCTTAAGAAGGTCGTAGTAGAACTACTAGCCCTCGGAAAAACCTGGCCGCCGCTGGCGGAACCAACGTCAGAACAAACCAACCAGCTCAACGAGACTTTCAGCCAAACTGGTATAGCCAACTCACCACAGAACAGCGTTAGTCAGCCCATGACTCCGCTGCAAGCCATTAGGGTTTGCGACTTCTACAGCGAGACGGCACTCACTCAAATCGTTGTTGAGTCCGCTGGGTCGGCTCCGGAAACGCAGAAGTTGCGGATGGCGATTGGGAAGGACTACGAACTATATCAAATGAGGTGGCGCGCTCAGGTGGAGACACGGCGGAAGATTCAGGAAGCGGCCGTGGAACAACAGCGCCAAGAACAGCATAGGCGTGAGCAAGAATATCGAGACATGCATCCTCCAGAAGTCGAACACCCCGTAGAGATACCTTGATTCAGTTCCTCCCAAATTGAAGACATAGATCACAATTCTAGGCTGAAGAGTTGGCCGCTCGACAAACGAATCACCGAATCGAGACAGAGTGGCAAGTTTTATTGGAAGTCCCTGGGAAATGAACTTTTACCGCAGCTCTATGAATGTGTGACGGAATCTTTGAACGTCGGGCCGTCAGCGCTGACCGCCCTTCTGGTCTGGTTGGAAGCTAGAATAAAGTGACTTGGCGCGGATCGGGTTGTTTTTCCGGGTTCTCAAATCGAAATATGCTTGCTTTCAAGTATTCCTCAACGGACTCGCTCGCAATCCAACGACGTTTCAGGCTCTCCGCTACCCAGCCTGTGGTGTTCGAACCCGCGAACGGATCGACGACAAGATCACCTGCGTCCGTCAGGAGCTTGATAAAAAACTTGGGTAGGAGCGCCGGGAACCGCGCCGGATGAATCTTGATTCCGTTCTCCTTGCATTGTTTCGTGTACGAGTCATTGGCCGCATTATTCCCCATCTTCAACATGCTTTCCGGGAGATCGGGGAGGTCCGCTTCGGTCACGTTGGTGGGGATTGCTCCGCCGGCATCGATTTTGTCGAACGAATCGCGAATCACATGCCCGGAGGGCCGCACGGTCCCGCGCACGCCATTCCGATTCAAGCGAATCATGTCCTCGCTGTATTCCTTGAGTACGGAGAGATTCGATGCTTTTGGCCACGGCGTCTTCGAGAGCCACCAGACGTATTCGACGGAATCTCGCACGCGAATACGCCGCACCGTCACCCACTCGGCGGGCATGGGCATCTTGGCAGGGTTGTACCAGAAACACTCTTGGGCCAGATGAAAGCCTACTTCTTCCACGAGGGCAATCAGTAATTTAAAGTGGTACAGAGATCGTGTGGGAGTTCCGGAATTATAACTTCCTCCGATGTTCAGGACAAAGCTGCCGTCTTCAGCTAAGATGCGGTGGATTTCCGTGGCAAACGGCAGGAACCATTCGACATATTCCTTCTTGCTCTTGTTTCCGTACTCTTTCTTAAAATGTAAGGCGTAGGGAGGCGATGTAACGACAAGATTGACCTTGCCTGTCGGCAGCGACCGCAGCAGTTCCAGAGAATCTCCCAAGTAGGCTGCGCCGTGATCGGATCGGAAGTATGACTTGCGATCAAGCAGGGACGACGGGTGACTGTCTAAGGGTTCTTTTCGAGTTCGTTTGCTCGTCGCCGTGGAGGCCATTTTTGTGTGCTGTCTCCGCTCCCGTCGTAATGGGCGGACGCATATGGAAGATGTCATGATAGTACGGCGTCGCAATGAAAAAACATAACATAAATAGGTTGACACTGTCAACCCATTTATCGGACGAAGCGATTATGTCTGGGGATTGGATTTCACAGGCAGAAGCTGCGCGAATTCGCGGCGTTTCGCGTCAAGCCATTGCTCGCCTCGTCAAGAAGGGACGCCTTCGTGTTCTGCGCATCGCCGGCAAAGTTTTATTGAAGCGGTCGGACGTAAAGAGCTTCGAACGTGAACGACCTGGAAGGCCATGCAAATGACCGAATCTCTCAACGCGTTGAAGCAACTGCTCGATCAATGCTCCGACGACGAGAAAGTGGCCTTGCTTGACTACCTCAAGACGCGGCTACCGCAACATCCCCTAGAAAAAGAGTGGGGAGTCGATGCGGAAATCATCTTAAGCGCCATCGCCAGGTCATCCGACCTGACGAAGCGAGGCGTGCGCGGCATCATCGCGGAGGCCGTTTTTGAACGAAACGTCCTACCAGAATTGAAAGGCTGGAACGCCGTTCGCTTTGTGGAAGACCGGCCCTACGACTTCCTTCTTCACTCGGAGGGCGAAGTGGCCCGCAAAGCGCGCATTCAGGTAAAACTCCAGCGAATGCGAAAACAGCAGCCCATGCTGGCTTCACAGGCGAATCGACACTACCCGAAGGACCTGTATGTCGTTGAAGTCCAGAAAACCCGAGGGGGATTCGATCCACAAACAAACGAGGACACGCGACCGTACCGCTTCGGGGAATTCGACATCCTCGCCGTGAACATGCACCCATCGACCCGTGACTGGAATAGATTTCTCTACACCCTGGGCACTTGGCTCATTCCACGCAGCGCGAACCCGGCCTTGATCGAAATATTTCAGCCAGTGCCTAGCGCTCCGAACGAGGTTTGGACCGACAGCCTGGCGACTTGCCTCCAATGGTTTGACGCTGGCGAGCGCAAGAGAATCTTGGAAATTGCGCCGGAGTTACTCGTGCGGAGAATCCGAAAAAAAGATCGCAAACCGTAGTAGGTCATGTCAGCAGCTTGCCCATTTTGCGAACACGATAGGCCAGCAATCATGACCTAAAACATTTTCTTGTCCTCCGCTTTTCTAAGCAAACCCTGATCCTAAACAGAAAGCGACATTCCCCGTGTCGCTGTTCGCCCACCCTTCCCCAATCTTGCCCCCAAATCTGAACGCTGAATTCCAAACCAAATAGTCCTTTCTTTGCCTGCCCTTCCTGCGGAAAGACTGCGCCTAGCCGCCCGCTTGTTCTGTCAAGGGTCTCCGCTTCGCTCCGATAAACGCAAACCCGGCGCCCTTGACAGCGCGGACAGCTAGGCGCCAACCGCCGCTAGAAGGGCATTTGCTTTTTATGCACCGCTCGCCGCGGTGCCTCGAAAGCAAAAATCAAAACCAACAAAGGAGTCGTTCCAATGCAACAAACCAGCAAATCTCCGCTTTTCCCTCTCGGCCAAGTTGTCGCGACGCCCGGCGCGTTGGCCGCTCTCGAAAAGGCAGGACAGCAACCGCAGGATTTCCTCGCGCGCCACGTTCATGGCGATTGGGGAGACCTGTGCGACGAAGACCGCAACGAAAACCGACTCAGTCTGGAACAAGGGTTCCGACTCTTGAGCAGCTACCGCACATGCGCAGGAGACACCAAGGGCTGGGTCATCACCGAAGCGGACCGCTCCGTCACCACAATTCTCTTACCCGAAGAGTATTGATGCATCCGAAAACGAAAAAAAGGAGAAGAGCACTATGACTACAGCAGCTGCAATCCACGCAACGGAAGTGATTCACAACGCTGTATCTCGTGTACAGGACATTCCACTCTCACGGATTCAAGAATCAAAAACGAATCCAAGACGCCAGTTTGACGAAACAAGACTCGCCGAATTGGCGGACAACATCCGTCTGCACGGGGTACTTCAACCCATTTTGGTGCGTCCGTTGCCGGGTGGCGAGGCGGAGTCCTATGAACTGGTTGCCGGGGCACGGCGGTACCGTGCTTCAAAGCTCGCCAACCGGGAATCCATTCCCGCTACAATCCGCGAGCTCACCGACCCGCAATGTCTCGAACTGCAACTCATCGAAAATCTCCAACGCGCCGACGTCCACGAGCTGGACGAAGCCCGTGGCTATGCCGCCCTCATGCAAATGCAACCGGACACCTACACTGTCGAAACCCTGGCCGAGAAAATCGGAAGGTCCGAGAAATATGTTTATGCACGCTTGCGGCTCATCCACCTGGTCGAAGACGTGCAACGGGCCTTCTACGACGGGAAGCTCTCGGTCGCGCATGCCTTCGAAATGGCGCGGCTCGAGCCCGACGATCAGGCACGCGCTTTGCAGGAGTGTTTCCCGAATCACCGTACGGCGGCAGCCATCCTAAAGGATGGGAAAGCCGAAGCAGTCACCGTGCGACAACTCCGCGAGTGGATCGAGCGCGAAATCCACCTCGACCTTATCAACGCTCCCTTTGACCCGCAGGATGAGAATTTGCTTCCAACCGCGGGGAGTTGCGGGAACTGTCTGAAGCGCACGGGAAATAACCCGCTCCTGTTTCCGGAAGTGCGCCGAAAATCCATCTGTACCGACCGGGTGTGTTACCACAGGAAAGTGGAAGCTCTCGTGCAGATTCGCGTGAAGCCTCTCCAAACGGCAGGAGAGAAACCGCTGCGTATCTCACATGCTCCCGCATGGCAAGCCAAGGACCGCAACCCCGATGTCTTATATGAAGGACAGTACCGGATTGCTCAGAAAAAAGCGGAATGTCCGCACGCTAAACCCGCCGTCGTGATCGACGGGCCGGAAGCTGGCAAACTGCTTCACGTATGCCGCGACGAACGATGTCCGGTCCATGCGCAAGTCACACGCTACGAGGCGTCGCCACAGGAGCGAGCGACGCGTGCCAAGGAAGCGCTAGCCGAGCGCATCGAGAGACAAACGCGCATTCGTATTTTGAATGCCATTCGCAAGAAACATTCAGGCACGCTGCGGCGTCTCGATTTCGAAATGGCTGCGCTCGACTACTTCGAGCGGCTGGGCCACGACAATCACCGCCGCCTTTGCCGTGTGTACGGATGGGAAGAGAAAAAGACCAAGGCCTCGTGGGGCGGCAGCACGGTCGACTACAAGGCCATCGCGGGAAAAGCGATACCAAAAATGAGTACGCCGGAAATTCACCACTTCCTCCTTGTGTGCGCGCTCGTGTCCGACCTGTACTGTCCCGGATATAACCCCGGCCACGCGCTCGCGAAGGACTCCAAGCTCGCGCGGACGGCGCTGCGCTACAAAATCAACATTCCACAGGTCGCAGCCCAGGTACGGAGCGAACTTTCAAGGAAGGATAAGCCCAGGAAGAATGCCCGGAAGCCAGCGGCTTCGCCGCTGCGCAAATAAAAACGACGGACCACTTACGGAAACGGGCCGTGTGGCTTGCACGGCCCGTTTTTTCAACTCAACTGTCGTATGCGAGTCCTCTTCACAACCGGTGATTTCTTCTGCCGCGCCGCGAATCTCTCCGCCCTTTCACGGTCGATGTACACCCGCCCAAACGACTCGTTGTCGGAATACGTCACGGTCACGAGCCAGTGATGATGTTTGCGGCGGCGATCCGTTTTGTAGTTTGAGACCTTGCGTTTGGCCATGACAGCTCTCCCCGCGGAGAACTCATCCTAGTACGTTTTCCCACGACCAATGCGAGGTTTGTTACGGAGCAGTCATGTGATCCAGTGGCGCGCATGGCCATGCAACTCTGTCCGTCGTGAGATTTAGACCGAATGCACTAGGAATTGCATGGCGCGCAGGCTGTCGATTCGTCAGGCATGTAACTCCGTTAGGCGCATGGCGACGCCGGTAACTCTGCCCACAATCTCCGCATCCCTCGGATAAACGAACCGCCTGATTTCACACTTGGAATTGGGATGCGGAACGGCCAAAAGATGGCCCTCGCGAATCTCGCACCAACTGCAAATATACTCACCCCTTAACTCCACGAAATAAATTGGCCGGTCATGTTCGTTCTCCCATTTCACGGTGGAGATTTTGACCT
>Ga0182015_10003619_pt1 | contig 17168 bp, 8 predicted proteins | sample 712P3MmetaG_FD_120478 | JGI IMG/M metagenome (GOLD analysis project Ga0182015, IMG submission 120478) | Permafrost microbial communities from Stordalen Mire, Sweden - 712P3M metaG | ecosystem: Environmental > Terrestrial > Soil > Wetlands > Permafrost | place: Sweden: Stordalen | collected... | reverse complement strand
CCTCGCCCCCCATTAAGGGGGGCGCGGGCTATTAGATGGTAAAAGAGTTAAATCGTCTAATAATTTGCCTTGTTATTTAGGTTTAATTAATTCTAATGTCATTATTTATAAAGTATTAAATTTATAAAAGTGTCGTAAATATCAGAATTATAATATATTATATTATATATTGTTAGCTAACAAAAAAAAATATTAAATAAATATTTTTTATGTAGGATTGGATATTTTAATATTTATATATATGCCACAATTAGTTCCATTTTTTTATACACATCAAATAATATTAGTATTTTTAGCATTAGGATTCTTATTATTATTATGTTCAAAATATATTTTGCCTAATATACTATCTATTCATTTAGGGAGATATACATTAGGTGATAAAACTAATTCATAATAAGTTTTATGTATTAATAATAATAATGTAAACTTAAAATATAACGAATATAATGTGGTACTACATTATATATATCTTAGGACCCAATAAGGGGGGACGAGGTTAAAAGTTCTTTTTTCACATTTGTTCACATAGATTATAGTTAAGTAACCTAACTATAAACTAATGGGAAAGTAATTTATATTAATATATATCCGTTGGATTTATATTAATATATTACTTTTCATTTAATTTTCTGTAGTATATAATGTATTTTAAATAATAAAATATTATCGAATTTTTAATAACATTAAAAATATGATAATTTAAAGAATTTTTATACATTATATTACTTTTAATATAATTAAAAATATCATAATTCTTTAGATAATAAATATAAAAAGAAATAAAGAAAATATTTTATTAGTTGCCTTCGCCCCGAACCCCTTAGGGTTCGGGGGGGTGGACTAACTTAGTGTTAATCTTTTATATTTATATAATATCAATAAGACTTAATTGATTAAGTTTGGTCTTGATTAGTAAATTGACGTATATAATGGTAAGTAGGATTAATTTAGTTAGATAATATTAAAGTAAATCCAATCTTCGGACCTCTTTGAGGTCCGAAGATTGGATTTGGTTTCGGATAGATAACTAATTAAAAATAGTATATTTAAATGCCAATTTAATTATTAATATATTATTAATTAATATTAATATTCAAGTTAATATTCAAGTAAAAGTAGAGAGATAATATAAAAATAATTCTGATAATCTATTAAATAATTTAATTAAATATAAATAAAAGATTATCATTCCTTAGGACTAATAATATAAGGTAATATTGATTGAGGCTCGATAATATTTATAATATTAAAAATAGGTGCGGAACAAGTAATTTTACACTACACTGCTCGGCTGGCATGGTGGTTGAAAGGTCAGGAGAGGAGAATAGGTTAAATAGATAAATAAAAAACCAAAAGCGTAGTACGCTTCGCAATAAAAATAATCTCTTTTAGGAATCGAACCTAAGTCATAATATTAGAAGTATCAAGCTCTACCATTTAAGCTAAAGAGACAATTGGATATATTAATATATATATATATTATAAAGGATAATTCTATTAGAAGTATATATGAATTTACTTAATATATATTGATAAATAATAATATTAATAAGCAAAAAAGTAATATAATCATATTTATCCGTTTACTCTGCACTCCGGGTGTTTATACATAGAATATTAATATTAAAGGGTAAAGAGGGAATCGAACCCTGTTATTCAGATTTGCAGTCCAAACGCAGCACCAGTCTACACTTTACCCAAATTACTCGTGTAATATATTAAATAATTAGTAATATACTTCGTATAATATTTGAGTGGATAAAAATTATTAAGAATATATAATATAATACTGTATAACATGAGTATTTACAGAAATGTAAAAAATTCTTTTAAATAATGATTAATTTATAAACAATTAGTCAATATTTTTAAATATTGACTGTGTTTTTTGTAATTTGAATAGTGAATAAATGGATAAACTTATCTATTAGTATAAAAGGGCAATAATTGTTTAATTATTAATAATAGAAAATATATGAAGTCTTATATTTCAAATAATATGTAAAATAGAAATATTAAAAAAAGGTAACTGGTATGGTCTCTTGATTCCGTTTCCTGGGAGTATAGTTTAATTGGTAAAACACGGAGCTTCAACCTCTGAATCGATAGTTCAAATCTTTCTACTCCTGTTCTCTTGATTAAAGATAAAATATATTTTTTATAAACGAATATTTATTATATTAAGGGAAATGTGCGAATGCGAAGTATAAAAAAATTATTATTTATAAATGTTTATAAGATTAAAAGGATGCGATGGCCGAGTCTGGTTTAAGGCGTGATATTTGAAATACCAAGCATTAATAGTGCCGCGAGTTCGAATCTCGCTCCATCCGATAAAAATAAATTAATCTAATATAACATACTCTCTGTAATTATAAATATTGATTTATTTCTTGCTTCGCAATGCGAAGCAAGAAATTCTCAACACCAATATCTGAAAAATATATTAATACATGAGTAAAATTTATCACTTAAGGATGAATCTATAATTATAGCTAAGGAAAATGTGAAAAATTATAATGAACACGTTTTATTCATACCTTAATATAAAGGATATATAATATTAGTAGCCCGCGCCTATCCCACCCCCCCCCACCCTTGACAAAAAAGAAGGGACGCGAGGCAACTTGACCAAAACCCGAAGATATAAGCAATGCTTCGGGTATTGGACTAGGGGATTTAATTTAATCGGTTAGAATATTGAGTTTGCACCTCAAGGATATGGATTCGAGTTCCATAATCTCCAATAATATAAATGAATATATATATTCGCTCGCCAAGGGAATTAAAAAATAATATTTTCAATGTAGTGTTTAGATAGCTTAATGGTAGAGCTTTGGTCTGAAGATCCTGAAATATAGGTTCGATTCCTATTCTGAACAATAAAAATATAAATATTATCTTAATGTGAAGAGAGGGAAACAAAGTTAGCGTTTCGGGGGTAAGATTCTCATTCTCGTAAATAGGATCTGAATAGGAATTTTAGAATATATAAATTATATACATTATTTAATTAAACATCTTATAGGACTTGAACCCATATCAGACGGTGCCGAAAACCGCTACTTTACCATTAAGCTAAAGATGCATTAATGTTAATTGTAATAAACTTCATGTATTTAGAGCCGGATGGTTCGCGGCTGTATATATATATGAATATGTAAAATAAGTTCTATACATTATTTAATAATTATTATGGTTGTGATGAAATTGGTAAACGTGATATGCTTAGGCCTTATTGAGAAATCTTGAGGGTTCGAGTCCCTCCAACCATATATAAAAATTATGAGAAAATATAATATGTTGTTATTAATTTTCCTAATTAGTTTCTCCTAATATTTAATCAACTATATTCATTTTGCATTATTACTAAAATGAAAGTAAAGTAAAAATTGTTATAATGATTATAGAAATTTCATAAAAGCTTTAAAAAAGAATATAGGCAGGCTACATGACCAAATTGTGATTTATTCGACTTTAGTGATACCATATATGTAAGAATAACAAGTAACACGAGTATAAGTTAATGGTAGACTAGGGGACTTCCACTCCTTCAGTGTGGGTTCGAAACCCGTTATTCGTATAAGAAAAAAAATATTAATATTTTATTAATATTTAGATAAAGAAGAATTCCTTTGGGCTATGCGGTATTGTCTACAGAGGAGGGTTAATGTGGCAGTAAGGTAAAAGTATAAGTAATACTTAGTTGCCCGCGCCCCTCCCCGACGGAGTAAGGGGGGCGCGAGGCATCCAAACCCCAAACCCCGGTATATTAATATACCGGGGTTTGGGGTTTGGACTACGACTTAACTTCTGGAGATGTTAAAGGAGACGGAAATATAATACTATAATCTGTATATATATAAATTAGGGCTTGTAGCTTAATGTAAAGTCTCTCTTTGTCGCAGAGAAGGATGCCCGTTCGGAGCGGGTCAAGCTCGTATATAAAAATCAAGAATAGAATTCCTTGTTTCTTACCCACGGGGTAAATCAATATAATTTTATGTATCAGGGGTACATTGCTCGTAGATTACTCGTACATTGCTCTCCCGGATGTTAGTAAAGTATTAAAGAGGTTAGTTTAACGGTAGAACTGCGTCTTTACACGCCGTCTGTGAGAGTTCGAATCTTTCACCTCTTAACTTGATAATAATTATATATTATAATCAAGAAAGCCTACTCCAAACCCACCCTACCCTGGTATAATTAAATATATAAATATTTAATTATGCAAGGGGGCGAGAGCGCGAGCTCGTTAATTATCCCGTGATAATTAAATATTAAATAAAGTTATCCCTAATAGGGATAGTGATATATATACTGGAAAAGTAGCTATTGGTAGGGCGAGATGCCTGCTACGCATTAGGACTAGTAATCCTTGAGGGTTCGAATCCCTTCTTTTCCGGGTGAAAAGCAAGAATAAAACTATAATTATATAAGTCAAGAAATATTATTTAAATATAGAAAGATAAATATAATAAATATATTATAATTTGCTTTGGACCATAAATAAGAAGAATGTTTTAATATAAATCAAAGAAAAAAAATATATATAATTAAAAATATATAATATTAAAATAATGATATGGAACGTAATATGAGAAATATAAATAAATTAATTTATTTATATTTTTTAGACTTGAAGAGACTTATTTCTAGAATATATGCTATTATATCAGGAGGTGCAAAACTAAATCATATAAAAACTATTTTAGTGGTTATTATATCGCAATGTGCCAAATAATTGCACCAGCGAATTATGAGGTTCGTGATATATATATATTCTACAAGAGGAGTGATTTCCTAAGAATATATAAAAGACAAAATAGTTTTAATAATATATGTGAATCCTATAAGAAAACTAAATCATAGTAACAACTGAGTGAACTGAATCATCTAAGTAACTCTAGGAAAGACAAATCAACCGAGATTCTATAAAGTAGTGGTGAGCGAAAATAGAATAGTCTAAGGTATATTGAATTTTGTTAAAAAACATATTAAAATAGTTACATAAAAATAAATCTGATGTTAATTACCTCTATTAGATTTTATTGACTTGTTAAGATGTGATAATCCCAGTTGCCCGCCCCCCAGCGTAATTAAATATTAATATATTTAATTATGAAGGGGGGCGAGGCATCCTGGACTAAACCCCCCTACCCTTTATGATAATAAAATATTAAAATATTTTATTATAGCAGGGTAGGGTGGGTTTGGATTAGTAATAATCCTACGATATCTTATCAGAGTGTAATGATAATAAATATGTGCAAATGTAAGACGGAAAAAATAACAATTAAAGCTAGGTTAAGTTTGAAAGGAAAATTTATCAAATATTTAATATTATTAAATATTTGATAAATTTTTCCCCTGACACTTTGGTGTCGGGGGGGATAGATTATCTTAATAAGAATCCCTGGTAACGTTGGAAACAACGAAAAAGGGAAATTTATTAAGTTAATATATCCTAAGTATAAACTTATTTAATTGTGTATAATTAATAATTATATGGCCGTGTGGGTAAAATAAGTCTTATAAATATACTGAATAAAGTAAAACGATGGAAGAAATCGTTTGAATGTTGTAATATATATATAAAAAGATTATGATAATAAGGAACCCGGGGGCAACGCGTCCGGGTAGGCTATATTATGGATAATAATTATATAAAAACAGGTACATAAGGGGAACCTTCCTCTAAGACTAAACATGTATATAATACGCGATAGTGAAATAACTAGTACCGTGAGGGAAAATATTCGAAAAGTAATTTTCAAAGCAGCAGGAGTCTTTTAAGATTAAGGATTAACTGCGTACCTTTTGTATAATGGGTTAGCAAGTTTATATTAGTAGCAAGAAAACGAAAGAATTCAAAGATAAAACAACTATTCCAATCGCTCTGATATGGTATTAGTTACTAATATAAGACCCGAAACCTGACGATCTTGCCCAATCCAGGTGTAAGACCGAACAAGTGAATGTTGCAAAATTCTTTGAAGAGGTTGGGCAAAGAGAAATTCAACTGTTGTCAGGAGATAGCTGGTTTTTCGTGAACGCTATTTTCGTAGTTATGTCATAATGCTTAAGCGAGTGTACAGTATTATAAATTCAAATAAAGAAGGATTGATTATTAAAAGTATGGAGAGATTAGAATGCGGAAACTATCTATATGTAATTTACCAGTATTTCAGTTAAAGGAATATTAGGTGAAAGATATAGACGAGAAATGTTAAGCTGTGAAGATATCAGGAAAGAAAAAAATCGACTTTAAGGAGAGCTCCCTTATTAGTAGGTATATGTTCCGTATAATGAAAGTAGGGGACAATTCTTTTCACATTGAGGAATAGAAGGACAGTTTGAATTAAGGACGTTTTTTGCCCGAAGGGCGAAGAAGTAAATCAGGCTTTAATAATTTGGGGGATCGTACAGATTCTATCAATGGATTTTTACCTCGGAATTCGTAAATAAGAGATGTGACGCGTCAGACTTATGGTGATAAGGTCGTAAGTCAAGAGGGAAACAGCCCAAAGCAAGAGTATAAGGTTCCAAAATTATTGTTTAGTGCAAAAGAAGGATGTTAGCCTCGATCTGAAAGTAGCAGGGTGTTGGCTTGGAGATTGCCACAGCATAATGAGTATGTAACAATACGCTGAATTTTGAGAGGCTCGCTAGCGCTGTTGAATTTAATGGAGCTTAAACAATATACCGTATCCTTGCATTCCATCTGGATTATTCAAAGTAATACAGTGGAGTGGTAACGAAACATTCAGTAAAAGAAAGAAAAGTAGTGGTCCATTACTGTGACTTATCTGAAGAGAGAATGCTAACATGAGTAACGTTAAAGGAGGTTACAATAAAGGAAAGTTTTAACTTTTATATATGATTAATTAAGTAAGGAATAGTCTTATTAAGACATAAGGTAATATCCTTATGTCTTATAAGACATATTAATATTCAGATAATAAAAATTAATTGTCGATACAAGACAAATATATAAGTGTGCTGCCTTACAAAGTATCACTATTACTTGATCGGGTAGGTGATCCAGTGGGCCCCCGGAGGACTTCGTTAGTAGCGGAGGGAGGGGCACTAACATTCGGCCTAATAAACTATATTGAATTTTTTTTCCTTTTGAGTTTTTAAAATCCTCCTCGCCTTAAGCATAAGGGTTTCAATAATGTTCGCTTATCGAATATTGAATAATGTAACGGCATCTAAGGTTAAACCGAATGTGGTAACTAATGGTCAAATGTATCATATAAATATTAAGTCTATTTAGTGAAGAATAGACCAGGAAATAATTATTTACTCTTAATTTCTGTACAATGCTTAATTGTATTTAATTAAATATAATAATATAGATTATCATAATTTTAATATCATTGAAATTCTGATAATGATTAACCCGGCACCAAGGTATCGGGAAGATAATAGTGAATTTGGTATTTATATTCTCATTTTTTATTATTTATATTAATAATAAAGACTATTTTATTATTATATTAATTAGATTGACATTGACGTTAATTGATCATAATATGTTATGTTTTATGATATTAGCGACAAGTTCTATAACAAAATTTGATTTACTATCTTCTTATCTTCTTAATTAGTAAGATAAAGATATATTAATATAAGGATTAATAGATTGAAATGTAAATTAAGAGATTCTTACAATTAAAGAATTAATTTAATTCTTATAATTAACTTTGATTTATATTATTATGTGTAATATAAATTAATTTTTAGAATATATTTAAGGAAAATATTCCTTGTAAATGTAATATTTTACTCATTTTCCTAAAAAAATAATAAACCGTACCCTAAACCGACACTGGTATGCTAGTTTAGTAAACTAAGGCGTATGAGTTAACTATCGCGAAGGAACTCGGCAAAATGACCTCTTAACTTTGGGACAAGGGGGGCTAACCCTTTATTGGAGAAATTAGTGTGTTTGAAAATATAGTAGTAAAAACTTATCTAGAGACTTAGTTATTTACAAAATTTGCAATATCCTTAATATTAAATTATTTTTAATATTCATTTAGACTTTTTTTTATCTAAATATTGTAATACAAAATAATAACTATTTTAAATGAAATTTTATTTTTTCTTTGGTTCCATATTATATAATATTATATATTATTATATATAATATTATATTAATATGAAATTTAGCTACCAGGCTATTAATAAAAATAGTTTAGATTTATTTAAATATTATTTTTTTTTTGATAAAGAAATTATAATATCTACTTTTCTTTATATAATTCTTTAAATCCTAAATCAAGAAAGGGAGAAATAATTCGCATATTATATTAGTCTTTTTATATATATATAGAAATATATATATAAAGAGCCTAAATTAGCTTGAAATAGTCTAACTTGCACTTTGGACTTCTGTATTTGATCTATTAGATAAGAAAGAGGGCTGGATGTAGGGCTTTCCCCACCCTTTTAGGAGGGGGAATATGAATAAAATTACGCCGTTTTGGCTAAGAGATATTTCAAGGAAGTTTAGTAAATTATGAAAATAATTATATCTGTAAAGTATTTTTTGAGTTGCGTCTTAAATATGTAAAAGAATATTATTTATTATGATTTATATTGTTAATAGGCGGAAAATTTCTATTCTTAATAAAAGTAAAATAATAAAGTAATTTATTACTTAATATTTGTATATATCGTATTTTTAATTTGATCCGCAAAATTAAATTAAAAGTTATTATATATATTATTTATTAAGATTCGATTAATATATTGTTTTATTATTTTCGTACCTTTAAGAATCAGATATATATTTAAACATTAATATAAGAAGTTCAATGGTATAATATAATAACACTAAGAAAAAAAAATTTAAAATGAATTTCATTTTAAATCTTGTGCTTTATTATATTATATTATATAAAATATAAGTTGAATTTCAAACAAGCATTTATACAGAGTGTAATTTTTCAATAAGGAATGGCGTCATATAATCGTGTTGTACAACTGTTTACTTAAAAGTGCGACCTGGTAAGCTTTAATTTGTAATGTGGTGTGATTCCACTTTGAATAAGTATCTTCATAAGCCTAATATAAATGCAATCTGAGTAATCGGATTGTCTTAAGCTATATGACAATGTAGAATATATTTAAACTAATATAAAAATACTTCTGCTAGGCTAAATTTATTATGGATAATAATATGAACTTTTTATGAGGCGTCGTTAGACAGACATACTGAAAATAGTTGATACGGTATGATGAGAAATTAGGTTAATATGCTTTTAAGATATTAATCGATACTTAATTTATATCCTATAAATAAAATTTTTTATTTATTAATTTTTTATTTATATCGATATACATTTCTCCGGCGTAGAAGAAAGATCCTAAGGTAAATGGTATTTGCAAATTAAGGAACAGGGTAACCCCTTTAATCCCCACAAATTTGGAGGAAGAAAAGTGATTTTCTTTAACGATTGAAGGGAAAAGGATAATACAAAAAGCAAATGCCTTTGTGTAATGCAAAGGATAAGGTTATCACCTGAGTTATAAATCTCTTTTTCACAATTCCGGGCGCTGTATAGCGCCCGGAATTGTGAAAAAACCTTGAAAAAGGGCTGACTTGTATATAAAGTGTAATAGTTATATATTATAATAAGATTCATTGAAAAAATAATTTAATTGTGATTTACGATGTAAAACTAATACTAAGAGAATAAAAATTATTTATGTAAAAAAAAATTAATATGGATAAATTTAAGTTAAATAGTGTTAATAGCGATATGAATGTTTATCATTATAAAACCGTCGAAGATATATTAGCTTTTTTAGAAAAAAAAAACCTATGTAGTTATCTGGTTTTGTTTGTGGAGAAGGTTGTTTCACTGGATATTTTTCTTTGGATGTAAAATCATTATGAGGTTTACAACCTGGTTTAGATTTTAATATAACGCAAAGTACAAATGACAGATTATTATTAGAAGCTATTAATTTATATTTCAAAAATAAAGGTGGGGTTTATAATAAACCTAATAATGTAAGTGTAGTAGCATTTAGAAATGTTAAGGTCTTGAAAGAAATAATTGTGCCATTTTTTAATTTATATCCTTTAGTTGGTTTAAAGAGTTATGAATTAGAAGATTGGATGAAATTAGTAGACATATACTATAATAAGAAACATATTGGCAAAGAATTTTCTAATAAACATAAACATAACGTGTTGTTTTTTGCTGAAACACTTAAACAGTTAAATATTAGACGTAATAACTATAACAAAATTTGAAGAATTGATATTATTATTGATTGATTAGTAAAATTAAATAATTTTCCTTCAGAAGAAGATAAATTAAATTTAATTAAACTTATTTCTCCTTCCCCGAACGTTTAGACGATAGAAAGAATTTAATAAGTGATAATCTTCTTTTGAAGTGTAATTAGATTGAAAATGACTCAAATCAATGAAATTATATATATAAATTATGCTTGAGCCGTGTGCGGTGAAAGTCGCATGCACGGTTCTGAGGAGGGGAAAGAGAGAGATCTCCTACCTATTCCAACCACAGCACTTTGCTGAGAAAGGATTCGCTGTATAAGGTGTGAGGCCTGCCCAATGCTTACGGGTAAGCCGTGGCAACTATTACGTGAGTAAGCCACAGGACACTCTAGTCAATGGCGGCCTTATCTATAAGGGTTAATAATAAATTGATCTATAATTACTTCAGTTTATATTATATATATACGCTGTATTGGTTATAATAATTAATTAAAAATTAAAATAGGGCCCTTGTAAAATTTAATTTTATTCTAAAATGATCTAATTACCTTATTCTTAGTCCAAACTCCCCCTACCCTGGTATAATAAAATATTATATTTTATAATACCAGGGGCGCCTCTGGGGGCAAGGGTAACTAGTGTTAAGTATATAGGTAAATGATTTAATTAGAAGGAATAGAATAATAATATTATTAATTTAATTGTATTATTAATGATTTTCCTCAGAGACCAAAAGTTAAATAATGATTTAATTTCATTAATGTTATGGTCCATTATTATTATTAAATTATTTAATAATAATATATTGCCTAAGGTAGCGAAATGCCTTGGCCATTAAATGTGGTCTTGCATGAATGGCGCAATGATACAACAGCTGTCTCCGCGGTAGACTCAGTGAAATTGTAATGGTCGTTAAGATACGATCCTCACCCATAGATAGACGGGAGTGCGACCAGAAAGTTTAATTATATAATGTGGAGAATACCCACCAAGACGTTCTTTCTTCGAGTTCGAAGTAGCATGCGTTGAGAGTAATCTCTTCGTGTGAAGCCTACTTATATCCAACCACCAGCCGCTTAACGGCTGGTGGTTGGAATGTGAACTAGATTCTCAAGGATAATGAAAGTGAATCTACGGTTGAAGCGCTTTAAGGGTAAGTGATTATTAGAAATTAGTTGTTTCCGTAACTAATTTAAGAACCAATTTATAATCAGCGTATAGTAGGATCCTAAAAGAATTATTAGAGTGTATAATTAAAAACTGGGTAAGCCCATTAAGATCCATAATATTAAATATAAAAATTATGGAGGTATTTACGTAAGTATAATATATCTTTTAGTGGGTAGAGGATGTCTTAAAAAGCAAACGCCTTTTAATAATAGAAAGGATAAGTTCGATTTAAATTAAATAATTATTATAAAATTATATATAATATATTAATTTTTAAAGAACTAATCTGAAAAGATGCCGACTTAAGACTGGTGTTAAGTTGAATTTATATTATAGTATATATTAATACTTAATTTTGTTTTTAAATGTGTTAGTATTATATAAATAGTTGTGTTTAAGGTGTAAATTTATCAATTAAAACTAATTTTTAAAATATAAAAATAGGTTTTGTTAGATAAAAGGCCTATTAATTTAAACTAATATAAATAATAAATTTAATGCTTGAGCTGTATGTGATGAAAGTCACACGTACAGTTCTTAGAGGGGGAATGTCCCGTAAGGGAAGAACCTATCTCAACAGACCCTAGCAGCTTTACTACATTTAGTCATGATCTGCAACATTAAGTTGGTTTGAACCTCCTTCATTTTCTATGTCTTAAACGATAAGGCAGGACATGAGGGATTTAATTGTCGAACGTATTTAGATGATCTCCTATTGATAGTAAAAATCCCAAGGGGAAATGTATTTCCTCGCCTTCGGATACGGATTTTTTTTTAGGTAACCTAAGTCTGAGAATACGTATATAATAATAAATTAAAGATGTATAAAAGTATATGATAGAGGGGATAATATAGTATAGTTGGAGATTAAATAAATGGATTAGAAACTATATTTATCATTATGTTTTTATTATATTTTTTTAAAATTTCATCATCCCCCGTAAATTGGGATGATGAAATCAATGCTCATAGGAATTATTATTAATATCTTAACTAATAATAATGGGAGACATTATTATCTGGAAAATTATTAATTATTGTTTGGAAAATTATTAATTTTCCACTATTGTTTTCTTGTAAAAGAACTAGTCCTATCCCCCCCCCAGCCCCTCCCCTCTGGGGTTGGGGGGGGTTGGTAAAAATGCTTCGTCCTTCTTCATAATTAAATATTTTAATGTTTAATTAAGGTAGGGGGCACCGGCAACTAGTAAATGATTTTGAATTCAGAAATATATTAATTCTTTTTATGTTAAAGAGTATAGAAGGTCTTTGTATAGAATGAATTGTTAAGATTTTTTTAAGCAATCTGGACATTAAACAAACTTATTAGAGTAGGTGGTACTTAACTGTAGAACCAGTATATCGATCGGATATTATAAGGAAGTAAATTAATAAAATTATATAAAATAAAATAATTTATATTATCAAAAAAGAAATAATTATTTTATTTATTTTTTGATAATATTGAATGTAAAATTCATAATATCTCATGCGATTGGTTACATTATAGTATATTATAATATTTCTAAGCTAGAATTTGTTATTATACACATAGAACATCGAAACCCGTGTATAAACAGGATTTGATTGCTTATAAAATATACAATAATTTTAATTTTGAATTTATACCATTCAGATGAGAAAATTAGTCGTGAATAAGAATAGCGATATATAATATATTAACCTTGGTTTATATTTTATTATAAATCGAGGGTAATAATTCATAGTAGATGAGATACATATGTTTTATATATAATTAGATAGTTATTGACTAAGAGGTAGTTTATGTGGGGCGCAGTTCCCAAAAATAGTATCTGGGAAGTCTAATAACATAGGACAGAATTATCTTATATTATAATATTAGTATCCAAACCCCGGACCTTTTTGAGGTCCGGGGTTTGGATACAGGAAATTACAAAGTATATTCTTTATAGGGCCCGGGGTTTATTATGGAAACTACAAAGTATATTCTTTATAGTTTCAAAGGGATTTATATTAAATTATAAATTTATAGACCAAACCCCGAAGCCGGATGGCTTCGGGATTTGGTTAAGTTGCCTCGCGCCCCCTTACTACGTAGGGGGGCGCGGGCTATAGGATTTTTAGATTATGGTGTTGATTATAACTAAATAATCTAATTAATTCATATTTTTAATTATAATTAAAAATATGAATTAATATATTATTATAATATATGTTTAAAGCAAGTAAGTATAATAATAAATTAAAAGTATTTTGTTTATAGAAATTAATATATTTTAAACTTTCAATATTGCTTTAAGTTCTGTATAAAACCGAACTAGGTGGAAGGTACGCTTCTCCTTGCCGGAACAGGGATCTTCTTACAAATAAAATTGGTAAAATTAATAATTTAATAAATTATTAAATTTTCAAATTTTTGAGTATATAAAAACATATATAATCTTTTTTTAATTGTTATTTAGTTCGCAAAATAAAGTAGATTTTGGTGCTTAAATATTTATAAATCCCTCGAATTTCAGCGTTTTTATATGGTTGAAATCCGTGGGATCTCGACCAACCCCCGATAGGGGGTTGGACTTGGATTTATTCTTGTAAAGCGTTAGTTAAGAGATGATTGGAAAATATATTTTTCCTTTTAAGTTTATTTGTTTTCTTAATGAATAAGTAATTTAAGTTTAATGGCGCATAGCGTGCCTAACTGTGAGACCGACAAGTCATACAGACACGTAAGTGGGGCATATTGACCAAAGGCACATACAAGGATTGATGGCCTTGATAACGGATAAAAGTTACGCTAGGGATAACAGGCTAATATTGCATGAGAATATCCATTGAAAGCGATGTTTGGCACCTCGATGTCGACTCAGATTAACCTCCTGGTGCAGGAGCTAGGAAGGGTCAGGCTGTTCGCCGGTTAAAAATTAACGCGAGTTGGGTTACATTTAGCCCCAAATTATTAATTTTGTTATGTTGTGCTTTACATAACAAAATTAATAAAAATGATAATTGGATAAATTGCAAGAAAATCTTAAAAATTTAAGATAATTTGCAGCGAAAGTTATTATAATATATACTTTTATACTGTTTAGTATTTATGTAATAAAAACGTTCAACGACTAAAAAGTGAACTTATTAGTAAAAATCTTTTCTTGAATATCCAAATTTAATATATTATAAATAATAACTATTATTTATACTATTAATCAAATATAAAAAATTTTTTTTAATAAATAAAGATTCTATATATTTAATGTGGAATTTTTATCCAATTTAAGGTGTAAATTTATGAACTAATTATATTTATAAAGAAAATTAAAGTTAAAAATAATGACAAATTTAATTTTTAAAAGATATATATTGAAAAATATCAAATTAGAAAATTATAAAAGAGATTATAGATTAATGAATCATTTTCCTAATTATTTAAAAGATGTATTAATTGGTTTATTATTATCTGATGGAGGATTAGAAAAATCATCAAATACAAGTAATGTTAGATTGAGTGTTAATATGTCTATGAATAATTATCCTTATATTTTTCATTTGTATAATTTATTTGAACCATATATTGATACTGATTTAAAAATTGTTGATGTCAAAAATTTAGATAAAATATATACCACGGTTAGATTTAAAACTATATCTTTACCTCAATTACTATATTACTATAATATATTTTATAAAAAAAGTGTTATAGATAATAAGACTAAAAAAGTAGTACCAAAGGAATTAGATAATAAATTTAATGCATTATCTTTAGCTCATTTAATAATGGGAGATGGTAATTATTTAAAAGAGAGAAACCTTATTAGAATATATACTAATAGTTTTATTAGAGATGATGTTATATTTTTATCTCATGTTATAAAAAAATTTTTAAACATTAAGTGTAAAGTTATTCATGATCGCAATAATCAGTATATAATTATTATAGAAAAAGAGGATATTAATCTAACACGTGAAGTATTATTACCTTTTATGCATCCAAGTATGTTATATAAATTAGGTATTGAAGATAATATATTTCCGATTAAAAAATTTGATTATTTTAGTATTCTTAATAACATTTAATTTATTATTTCTAATTATTATATATTAAATAAGATATAGTCTGAACCATATTGAAAAATATGGTAATAAGAGATTTTTTCTCTTATATTAACAAAATTGTAAGTACGTCGTGAGACAGTACGGTCCCTATCTTCTATGGGAATCTAAAGTAAATTAAGGATGGAGCCTTCGTACGCAAGGACTGGGACCTACTAACCTCTGGTGTTCCTGTTGTTGAAGTTAATATAAATTCTGTAAAAGGTATATAGAAAAGTTATTAATATTATTTTTTTTACCTTCACTCTATATACAAACTAATGCATCACAGGATAGCTAAGTTGGTAAACATTAAGAATTGAAAACATATCAAGTTCAAAATACGCTTTACTATACTTTTCAGATAAATAAGTAGTAGACTACTACTAACAAAAATTTAGGCAAGAGCTTTACAGTACTGAAACTTATTCAGGTAATCTTGTGCTAATTTTATTTTTACCCTTATATTACTCTTATCATATTCTACATACCTTAGGGTGTTTAGCCTTTTGCTCTGACATAGGGAAAATTGTTATCTTATCATATTTTTAATTAAATTAAAAATATGATAATCTTTATAATAATATAACCCCTTATATTAGTTGCCCTCGCCCCCGGAGGGGGTTGGACTAGGAAACGGGACGGTTTATATATAAAATTAAATAATATAAATTATATAATTACCTTTTTCTATCGCACCGCTTCTTTATTTTGTATATTCAATTATTATTTATTTTGTCTATAAGATAAAATAAAATAAAATAAAATAAAATAAAATAAAATAAAATAAGATAGTATAAAAAAATATAATATAAAGTGAGGAGGGTTGTTAAATTACCATATAAAAATAATTAACAGAATAATATATATATATAAATAGATTGATAATATTACTATTAAATAAAATGTAAAAATATGAGAATATATTTCTACTTTGTCTGTTCTGCCAATGGAGTTATTAATATAAATTTTTATATTAATATGTATTAAGCAGAGTAAACAAACTATATACAGTGGGATTATATTATGAATAGCTTGTAAGTAACGAAGTATGCTTTGTACATCTGGTTATTCATAAAACCTCGCGTCGAAATTTACGACGCGAGGTAATTTGTTAGCGAGTAGGTGTGATGGCGAATGCACTTCAGGCTCATGCCCTGGCGGAGAAGGTTCGAATCCTTCACTCGCGTCTTTTTTAATTGAGTGTTTAAATATAATCTGGCTGTATTTCATTTTTCATATAGTATTTAATATAATTATAAGACTATATGATAGTTAATAAATATAATAATAATTAATTTTATTTATATTCTACTTTTTATACTCCATTATTTATATTCTATTAATTAGCGTGGAAAATGACGTAATTATTATTATGGTCCTATCCTTCGTTCGCTTGACCCACCAACTCAAGGGTAGTGAAATTAGGTAAATGATGTTTGTATAGAATATCTAATTTTCTTTATATAAATATTGGATATCGAAATCTGAAAAATTTTATAAATATTTTATACCAAACCCCGAAGCCAATGGCTTCGGGGTTTGGGGTATGAGTTGTTAATATAATAATTTAATATTTAAATTATATTAACATTTATATATTAATAATTGATTATTATATTTATATGATTATTTTTTTAATTATTAAGATTTATTTATATAT
>Ga0182015_10003618_pt1 | contig 17175 bp, 16 predicted proteins | sample 712P3MmetaG_FD_120478 | JGI IMG/M metagenome (GOLD analysis project Ga0182015, IMG submission 120478) | Permafrost microbial communities from Stordalen Mire, Sweden - 712P3M metaG | ecosystem: Environmental > Terrestrial > Soil > Wetlands > Permafrost | place: Sweden: Stordalen | collected... | reverse complement strand
TAATTAAAGCCGCTGAAAATAAACAGGAGCTCTCATGCTTGCGTCTGGTGAACTGATTCGTTCGATGAACTACGTGGAGGATATTACCACCACGTTACGCCGTATTTGCATTTCAATCCCCGCCATGAACGTTGAAGAGCGCAAGCGCTTAGCGGACAGCCTGCGTGCCGCGGGTGGCGCGCTCAACGACGCAATCAAGGATTTGGAAAAGGAAAAAGTGCTGGCGCAGTAGTGAACTAGCTGAGGATGAACTAGGTCAAGATGAGTCAGCCAAGATGAGCCAAGTCAAGACGATTGCCGTGATCGGCGCCGGAATCATGGGCCGAGGCATCGCGCATGCCGCGGCGATTGGTGGTTACCGCACCATCCTTGAAGATCTGCTTCCAGCCGCCCTGCGCAAAGCCGAGACGGAAATCCGGGCAAATCTCGATAAGGCCGTGGAGTTGGGAAAAGTTTCTTCACCCGACGCCGATGCGGCTTTCGAGCGCTTGGAATATGCCAGTTCGGTGGACGAAGCCGCGCGCGAGGCCGATCTTGTGATCGAGGCCGTACCTGAGGAGATGGAATCGAAGATCGAGATCTTCACCGTCCTCGACAAGATCTGCCGCCCCCATACGATCCTGGCTTCGAATACCTCCTCGCTTAGCGTTACTGAAATTGCCAGCGTTACCTATCGAGCGAAAAAATGCGTGGGCATGCACTTCTTCAATCCTGTGCACAAGATGAAGTTGCTGGAAATCGTACGCGCCCTCGAAACCGACGACGATACATTATCGAGCGTGGTCGAAGTAGGAAAGCGCATGGGTAAAGAAGTGGTGGTGATCAAAGAATCGCCCGGGTTCATCACCAGCCGCATCAATGCCATGATCGGCAATGAAGCGTTTCACATGCTGCAGGAAGGGATCGCATCCGCCGCGGACATCGACAAAGCGCTCAAGCTTGGTCTAAACCATCCCATGGGGCCGTTTGAATTAGTCGATCTGGTAGGCTTGGATACGCGGCTGAATATACTCGAGTATCTGCAAAAATCGCTGGGAGAAAAATACCGCCCCGCTCCGTTGCTGGTTCAATACGTGAAGGCGGGCCGTTTAGGTCGGAAGTCCGGGCGCGGAGTGTATGAATATCCCGAGGCTGCCGCGGCAAAACCTGTCGAATCCAATCCACGAAAACAAACGACAACGGCCGAGGTCAAAGCGTAAGGTTCTCAACGCATCACTGGACGTCGTCCGAAATTTAAGCCCGACAAAGCCTTCACTCTCTCCTGTTCCACTCCCTTGCTCGCAATCAGCACATGAAAGCTTTCTCCCATTCCCGCAGGCGTGACCAGGTGTTTTAGTTGCAACGCTACTTTTGCTCGCTCTTGCGGCAAGCGACATTCCGCAAAGGCATCGGCAAATTGATTGGCTTCGCCAATTCCCAGCAGAAATTGTGATTGGGTCATGATTTTATGAGTCTGCATGCCTTGTTTTTCGGCGGCCGCTGCGAGCGACGAAAAGTTGACATCGGCCGTAATATCCTGCTCTCCCGGAGCCTCGTACGGGTTCGCGCTTACAGAATGCTGCCGAAGCGCCTTCAGGGTTCCACGATGCCTCCCAGCAAGCTGTTCCTCCCGAGTGTAGCCATAATCGATAGCCACGATGAATCCGCGATGAACGCCGGCCGCAAGTCGATCCATCAACTCCTGAGCAATCAGTGGCACCTCGACGCGCTCTTCGCCCTCAGGATGGACTGAATAACGGTCTAGAAATTCCATTTCCTCCGGGGAAGGCTTGTCCCACGTCTCAACCAAATTTCCCGCGTGGGTATCGATTCGCAAAGAACCTTTCGCGCTCACAACCGCGACGGGAAGCGCGTCGAAGAATTCGTTGGCAAAAATAATAGCGTCGTGGTGTGGGTTTTCCCTTAGCAGTTCCAGCGCTCCAAACTGCGCCTTCCCTGACTCTAAGTAGGCCTCTAGTGTGTTTTGGATTCTCTGGCGCAGGGGCTCAGAACTTTCCACCAGAACGTAGCGCAACGCGTGAAAGAAATTCGGGAATTGTTTCTCAGTCCATCCCAGCACGTCTTGTGCAAACAATCCGCGGCCGGGCCCGAGTTCGACCAACTGAATCGTGGCGGGCGATTCAAGCGCCCGCCACATCTCGTCAAATTGCCGTGCCAGCAAACGCCCAAACACCGCATGCACGTCGCTCGACGTATAGAAATCCCCAGCCTTGCCGAACTGCTCCGCGTTTCGCGAATAATAGCCGAGAGCAGGATCGTAGAGGCAAAGCTCCATGTATCGCGAGAACGCAATCGGACCGTACTCGCGGATTTCCTCTTCGATCTTTCTCCGCAGAGCGCTCACAATTCTTTCTCACGGCGCTCGGCCCGGTCCTGCGGCGTGCGGATAAACATCTCCACGAAGTAATCGTGCAGCCCGTCATAAAGCTGCCGCTGGAAGCTCCATTCGAACTGGGGATGGTCAAGATCGCGCGGATGGAAATCGAGGTAATAAGTGTGGACGGGAAGGGAATCGTCTTTGAACCGGATCATCAGTTCGACCCCCTCGCCCTTCGCCCGCGCCGAGAAGTTCAGCAGAGGATGCTCGTAGAGCTGGAGTTGAGCAAGGACGCGATCAAGGCGAGTTGCGGCAGTTTCCGGCACTCGACGATTGTAGAACAGGCATCTGCCGGTAGGAGCGACGCGTATCAGAGTGGTTAGAATGCGCGTACAGCCTTCCTGTACAATAGGTAGAAAGTGCAATTATGACGGAAACCTCGTACACCCACCTTCGACAGAGCCTGGCATCCGTGCTCGATCGTGTAGCCAATGACCACGAGGTTGTTTTGATCGTCCGCAAGGGGGAAAGGAAAGTTGCAATGGTTCCCGCAGACGAATTAGCGGGACTCATGGAAACCGCCCATCTGTTGCGCTCGCCTAAGAACTCTCGCCGATTGTTGACGGCTCTGTATCGGGCGACCGCTGGGAAAGGCAAAGCGGAGCCGCTCGACAAGCTTCGCCGGGAGTTAGGACTTGTCACGCGGCGTTGATCGCGAGGCAGTATTTCAGCCGGAGTTTCGGCAGGATCTACGCCACTGGATCGAGAATGATCGAAAAGTTGCTCTTCGAACCTTCGAGTTGGTCGAGTCCGTCCTTCGCGACCCCTTCACGGGAATCGGAAAGCCGGAGCCGCTAAAATACGCGCTGGCGGGGTGCTGGTCGCGCCGCATCACTCAGGAACACCGGCTCGTTTATCGTGTTTCCGCAAATCGAATCGACTTCCTACAGGCGCGCTACCACTACTAAGAATAAGCAATTAATTATTAACGGCGCGAAACAGTCGTTACTCGTACCGGAGCGCCTCGATCGGATTCAATCGCGCTGCCTTGATCGCAGGCAACATCCCGCTCACAATTCCGACGAAGCTCAGAATCACCGTCGACCAGATCAATGTCGCGGAATCGATATACAAATGAATGTCCCCTTCGCCGGCGTCTTCAATAAAAGCGCTCCATAGGGTGAGCGATCCCACGGACCACGAAACCAGATAGGCCAATACCACGCCCAAAATGCCGCCCAGCGCGGTAATCACCAGCGCCTCGGCGAGAAACTGAAACAGAATGTGCCAGCGGCGGGCTCCTAATGCCTTCTCCACACCGATCTCGCGTGTTCTCTGGGTGACAGAGACGAGCATGATGTTCATCAGTCCTACCCCGCCGATGCCGAGAGTCAGCAGCCCAATAAACCCTAGAAGAAGCTTGATGCCAACCGTGATCACGGTCAGATCCGCCAGATCTTTCACTGCATCGAAAACAAAAATCGCCCTCTCATCCTTTGGATTGAAGTTGTGATGAAACGCCATGGAGTTTCGAACCGCTGCGGCTACCTTGCTGTGATCCCCTTCGTAATCCATCATGATGCCGTCGAGATAGTAGCTATTTTTCAGATCGCTCATGGCACTGTAGGGAACGTAAACCAGCGAGTTCATATCTTCGTCGCCGTTCGAGATGGTGTGCTTGAGAACGGCGATTATCTTATACGAAATGCCGTCGACTCGAATGTCTTCGCCGAGTGCATTCTGGCCCGAAAAAAGTTTCTTCTTCACCGTCGATCCAATCACCGCCACGCGGCTGTGCGTGAAGTCGTCCTGCTCGCCAAAAAAATCACCTTCTCCCACTTCCAAGGCACGAATCTTCTCGTAAGTGGAATAAACTCCGTGAACGCCATAAGTGCTGCTGCGAGTGCCAAAGGAAACCAGGCTTTGCTTATCCACTTCGGGCGAGATGCGCGTGATCATGGGAACCTCGGCGCGCAGATAATCCAGATCGTCGCGAGTGAGCCGAACCTGCACGCCCGCTTTGGTTCCTCCTGCCTGCACCGACGTTCGACCGGGAAATATGGCAACGAGGTTTCCTCCGAAAGTACGGAAGGCGATCATCAACGCATTTTGAAAGCCAGTTCCGTACGCCAGCAGCAAAACAACGGTCGCAATCCCCCACGCCATTCCCAGCATGGTGAGCACGGATCGTCGCCGATTGTGCCGCAGCGCGTCAAAAGCCTGTTTGCCTAAATCGCCAAGCATATCGCTCCAAAGCTAATCGCCTACTCCTGCCGCAGCGCCTCCACAGGGGGAAGCAGCGCGGCTTTTCGCGCCGGATAAATGCCGGCAACAATGCCCGCAATCGACAATGACAATATGGCTACCAGCGCCGACGCCGGCACAATGCGTGGGGTGTCAAAGCCGTCCGGCGATGGCAACTGTGCCAGCAGAGTGACGAATGCGGTGCAGATCGCCAACCCAATGCCTCCGCTGAAGGCCGTTAGGAAGGCTCCTTCCACAAAAAACTGCGTCATGATGTTGCGATGGGTTGCCCCCAATGCCTTCCGGAGGCCAATCTCGCGCGTGCGCTCGGTCACCGACACCAGCATGATGTTGATGACGCCAATCGCCCCCAATCCCAGAGTCACGACTCCCACCACTCCTAAAAACCAATCCATCGCATCGAAGATTTTGGCCACTTTGATGGCGCCGTCAATCGTATCCCAGTCCTCAAACGCATCGGTAAGGCTGGGATCAAACCCATGACGTCGCGCAATGATCTGGTGAACTTCGTTCTTGGCTTCGACATGCAATTCTTTTTTTATAGGCCGATAATTGAGGAAAGAAATCGCATTCTCTGAGTTCTGCGCCGTCAGCGGAAAAAGATTCCGCATGGTTTCGAACGGAATAAAAATTCGGTAATTCGTGCCGTTCTGGCCCTCTTTTCCTATCTTCGGGATCACGCCAATCACTTTGAAATCCGTGTCATTGAGCATGATGGTGCTGCCGACCGCGGGTACACCGGGAAACATGTTCTTCAGTAATTCCCAGCCCACCACGGCCACGCGGCGACGCTGTGTGTTGTCTTCCTGGTTGAACCAGCGCCCCGGGTCGATGGGCGTATTGCGAATCTGGCGATACTCCGGAGCGACGCCGAAAACCTGATTGCTCGTGGAACTGTAGTCGCTCACCGCGCGGATATCGTCTCGCTCCAGCACCGGAGAAACCGCGCGCAAAACTTTCGCTTGATCGCGAATCGCAAAATAGTCTCCATAAGTCAGGTGATAAAGCTGCCCCGATTGATAGCTGCCGGCGATCGCGGGAATGCGCCCGGGAAACACAAACATAATGTCCTGCCCAAGTTCGGCCATATTCTTCTCTTGGCCGCTCCGAAAACCTTCCCCCAGACCAACCAGCAACAGCAAGGATCCCACCCCCCATGCGATTCCAAACATCGTCAGAAATGACCGAAGCTTGTGCGCCCACAAGGTTGAAAGCGATTGCCGGATGATGTCGAGAAGCATTCTCATGTGGATTTCTTCACACCGCAGGGCGCGAAGCACGGAACAGCCCTCGGGCGAGGATTTCGATCCCGCCTGGCCCCTCAGGTAGGTAATACGCGGGCGAGACACACAAAGTTCCCGGGCACACCTATCTTGTTTAGACCACGCGAAAGGGACAAAGGTTAGCTGGCCTGGCAGTTTGGTAGAAAGCAGGCAGTTAGAGTATCCGGCTTTCTAAAACTCGAAGTATCCGCCGGATTGTGCGGAAGGACGGACACTATCGGTCCCAGTCGGGAGCAGCGAATCTTGAACTTCGTTTAAGTTTTCCCACGCTGCATGGTTCAGGGACTGATCGGAGGCGACCAGTTCTCGAATCATGCCCCATGCCGCCATGTTCAGCGCCCCTTCCGGAGGAGGGCCCATAGCCAGCGACACCGAACACTGCGGACAAAACGAGATGCGCTGTGCCGCGGATTTCTGACGCGGTTTAATTCCGACTGTCTGCGCGAACAAATAGACGGCAACCGATTTCTGTCCGGCTTCAATGGGACGGCTGCATCGCAGGCAATACATATTCTCCACGACTACACTCCGGTCATCGTTATCCGATGAAATTCAATACTGTCGCCTGAAAGCGCCAACGGCAAGTATGCAGAAAGATTCTCGTGCGCTTCGAATGAAAAAAATCCCCCCTCCATTGTTCTCCAGAGCCAATGTTCTCCAGAACCAATCTGTGCTCTAGGCAAAGGCCGAGGCCGTATTGCATGCTGTTGCGATGAGTACGTTTCTATCGGCGTGCGGTCGAGTCCGCGTGTCGCATTTAAGCAAGACGCGCAACTGCAGGCAGGTTGCGGCTGTCTGCTTTCGAGTGCGCGCCGCAAGTGTGGAGTTCCTACTGGTTCAAACGCGCGGCAGTGGACGCTGGACCTTTCCCAAGGGTAGCGCAGAAGTCGGCATGACCTACGCCCAGGTCGCGGCCCTCGAAGCCTTAGAAGAGGCGGGAGTTCATGGCACGATCGAAGAAGCGGCGTTCATCCGATATATTTGGGGCGGCTCAGCCCAACCGCGGCCCTCCGCAGTTCTCCATAACGATGCCCTTGTCAGCGCACATCTCTGTGAGGTTCGCAGACTGTGTAAACCAAAAGAAGATAACCGCAATCGCACCTGGTTTTCTGCCGACGATGCGAAAGCGCGCTTACGCGAAGGCCGCAACAAAGTGGATGGCAATGAATTTGCCCGTGTGGTCGATCGCGCAGTGGCACGCATTCAACGATCGCGCAAAGGCAGTCAGGCGCCTGCGGAACGAAGTCGCACTCCCGAGTTCTACCTCGGCCGCATGCATCACGGTCAGCTCTTACCGGATGCTCTGCGGAAGGTTCAGTTCGAAATGCCCCCGCATGGGAATGCGCGCGTAGAACCGGTCGTCACTGCCACGCGGTTCCCGGTACTCGGCATGCGCCGGTTTATCCTCGATGCCAACTCTGAGAAGGGAAGCGAAATGGATCAACTTCCCCAGCCAAACCGCAGCTTGAAACTGCTCGCCGGAACCAAAAAGACTAAGGCCTAACACCCCACCGTCGCGTGGTCCCATCAGCCGCTCACTCTTTGTTCTTCGGCCGCTCATAGGCCTTCTGCAGATACCTGCGTGCTTCTTCCAAAGCCCCAAATGTATCGTCATTCGTTTGAACCGCCTGCCGATACTCATTGATGGCACGCTCGCGCTGCCCCGTGACGTCGAAAATCTTACCCAGTTGGATATGACTCCAGACCTCCGTCCAGCGCGGCTCTCCGTCTCCATTGATCGATGAGCGGTAGGAATTCGCCGACGATTGATAATTCCGCTGCACGAAGAAAATCTCTGCGATTCGATAATGCGCGAGTGAGCTGTTTTTATTCTGATCGAGCGCCTTATTGAACTCGGCGAGCGCCGCAGCTAGATCGCCTTGCTGCTGTAAAGCTTGGCCGCGCAAAATTGAAGACCGCAACTTAACGTCGGACGAGTTCGTCAGCACATGGTGGTCGGGGTCGACTGCGATTCGGCGTGGCCGCCCGAAGGTTTCCACCGTGAACGGTGAATTTGTGCCCACCACTTCAATCTTCTTATTTTCCGTTTTTCCATCCGTATCGATTCTCAGATCCACCGGCATCCGGAACAAATCAAGATCCTGCGCGATTTCGCCAGTAACGCGGAAGCCTTTATTACTTCCCAGTCGATATACGGTGTACTTCACCTTAAACTCCGGCGCGCCGGTCGAGTCCAGCCATTGTGAGAAGAACCAGGTAAGCTGATCTCCATAATTTTTCTCGGCGATCATCTGGAATTCCGCCATGCTGGCCGATTTTCCCGCGTAAGTCTCGGCGAACTCCCGCATCGTTTTCAGATATTTGTCCTCGCCCAACACCCATCGCAGCATATGCAAAATCATCGCGCCCTTATCCGTTACCAGCGACTGAAACTCAGTCGAGAACGGATCGAGCTTACTCACGCTGGAGAGCGGAATATTGTCGTACGCCAGCGCTCCCACGGACATATCTTTTACGGCTTCCTCCAAGCCCGCGCCTCCAGCCGCATTCTCCACGTACATCGCCTCCGAGTAGCGCGAGAACCCGTCGCTCAGCCACCAATCGTCTTTCGACGCCGGACTTACAGACACTCCCCACCACTGATGTGCAATGGCATTAGCCAGCAAACGGTAATTGGTTTTCTCCGTGATCGAACCTCCGGCGAGCGCCGCAATGCCCGGACCCCAAGCGTACGGGACCGTGTCGCCCGGCAGTTCCACCACATTCAGCTTGGACGACAAGGGAGGACCGTACAAAGTGATGAAGTAGGTAAACTCCTGCACCGCCGTCGTTGTGTATTCGGGCGCCAGTTTCTGATGGTCGGGCTTGAAATAAACATGCAAGTCCAGACCCGCATCATCACTTTTGTATTCCTGAAAAATCCCCGCAATAATGGTTCCGGGAAAACTTGCTTTCGAATCCACGAACGTAAATGTCTTAGTAGGAAGCCCGTTACTGTTCGGCTTTTTCGAAGCACCGTTGTCCGTAATGGTGGAAGTCCCGCTGCCAATCACCACCATGTGAGCTGGCACCGTCACACGGATGGTTGACGTGAACCGGTTCAGCCCGTACCCACTCACGGGGAACCATCGCCCTGCGTAAAGCAGGTAGCTGGTGTCATCCCCGATATAAGCCAGCTTCAGACCAGGTACCGGACTGTCATCGGCGTTCTCAATTTCTCCCTCGTACTCGAAGGTGAAAGTGGTCGATTCACCCTTGGAGAGCCCCGCAGGCAGCGGCACCCGCACCGTAAAATCCTGCGTCACACGCTCGGCCGAGAGTGGCTGGCCCTTTTCATCCAAAACCTTGGTGACACGCAATCCATTATTAAGTTCGAAAATGGCGGTATTCAGATCCGTCAAGGCAGTGAATTTAACCTTGGCTCGCGCCGAAATCTCATGCAGATGCGGCGTCAATTCCACGTCAATCTGATAGTCATCTACCCGGAGCCGGATTTTTTCGGCAGCCCAAGACAAAGACGGGCGGGCAAACAGAACGATCAGCCAAAGCGCAAGGAAACTCGTCAGCACGCCGCGTACGCGCCCAAGATGAATCTGCATTAAAGGAGGGTCTCCCGGAAAATGGGCCTTGCCACTTTCCTATGATGAAGATTCTGCTCTAAAAGATGCTGGGAGCACAAGGTTTACCGTCAAACCATTCCGCCGGATGGCGAACGGTCTGTAGCTGCTTCTGGCCAGCCCCGGCTAAGGTTTGGCCGACTCCTCACCCGGGGCATGTGGCGTAAATCTGCGAACAATAAATTCCTGGATGATATTTCCTACGGCGCTTCCCCCAATTCCGATGAGCGCATTTTCGAACGTCAAGCTAGCCCCGTCCCGGCTCTGCGCAGGATAGTACAGATTGGAGATGCCTCCGGCCGCCAGCCCTCCAATAATTCCAGAGTAATTCGCCTGCCAATGTCCGTTATCGCCCTTGCACACCACGGACATCGCAATGGCGTACGAGAGTCTTGACCGAACACTGCCGGTTCCCTTGTAGAAGTAGCGCGGATCCTGATGGAATAGCGATGGCAAGATCGCGCCTCCAATAAAAGTTCCCGATACTAGATCGCCGTAAGAGGCGCCATAGCGCCTGGCGTAACCTTTCCATCCTTGCCCATATCCGGCAAAGTCGTTCTCGGCTTGCTGTACTCCCGCAACGGCCCCAGTAATTCCAAACGACACAGGATCGATCACGCTCTTCCACGCCAGCTGGAACTTTAGCTTTTTAGTGAGAGGAGCCGCATTGGGAACGTAGCTGACGTAAAAATTTGGGATGAAGCCCAGCACACGCTGCTTCTCCTCAACTCTTAACTCATCCTCCGCCACCTGCTCTGGCAGCAGCGTCACCTCTACATCCACGTTTTCCCGTGCCACCGCCAGCGCGATCTTTGGCGCCACGTAGTCTTCCCCCGGGTGCAAGACTCCAGATATTTGCAGAGTCGCGAAGCCCGCAGCGGTAAAGGTCAGTTGAAACGGCCCGGGAGTCACCTGCGAGAAACTGAAGTCTCCGTTTCCATCGGAAACTGCTTCTCGTTTCAGGTTCAATCCTTGTTCTGCCAGGGCCACCTTTACATCGGCCATCACCGCGCCACTTTGATCCATCACTGTACCGCTCATACTCCCAGGCACGGGCGGAGGAGTTAATTGCTGCGGTCCACCCGAAGTCGAGCCTGGAACTGTAGGCATGGGAAGCTGCGACTGGGAATGTGCCGCGATGCTGATCGCGATCACAATCACCAATTCACAGGACTTCGTTACCCATTTAGGATCTATTCCCAATTACCCAGACTCCCCCAGCGTTTTAAGGCTTAATTTTGTGAATTCTTCCCTGGATTCCCGTTCGCGACAGCGGCCCCGCTATCCTTCAGGCCAAGCTCGGCAGGACTCTCCCCTAAGCTAACTTAAATCGCAGCACTTTAGATCTGATGCAGGAAATCGGAGGGTCTTAGCCTGATGACATCTTTTTACAATCCATCTTTTTACAATCCATCTTTTTAAAACTCTAAAACGGACCAAATAATATCCGCAGCTCGTTCCGCTGGCGTCCGAATAGTTTCCGAACCGGCCCTCTCTGGTGCCCTCAGCTTCTCCTTCACTTTTGCCATTCCATCTAGCATTTGGTCCCGGGCAGGACCATCAGGAAGAATTTCTCGCAATCGCGCCGCAACATTCGCCGCCGTAAAGTCATGCTGCACCAATTCCGGCACAACCTCTTCCCCGGCAATCAAATTCACCATGGCGAAGTGCGGCACCTTCACCCGCGGCTTGCCCAGTAGATAAGTCAGAGCCGAAACGCAATACACCATCACGAAGGGAGTTGCCATCATTGCGGCCTCCACCGTAGCCGTCCCGCTGGCGATGATGCCGGCGCGCGAATGCCCCAGCGCGGCAAGCGATTCCGGAACCAGCGTAACCTTTTGCCTTCCCAGCAAACTATGTACGAAGCTGCGATCCAGCGTAGGCGCAACCGGCAGCAAAAACTCGTATTCCTTTCCAAGCTTCGCCGCGGCATCTAAAATGCTCGGCAGGTTCATCCGGACTTCCTTTACCCGGCTACCCGGCATCAACGTAATCCACTGCTTCGCCGGATCGATCTGAAACTGCGCAGCGTACTCGCCGCGCCCGCCGGTCGGCCGCTGCAAATCGGCTAACGGATGCCCAACAAACGTCGCATCCACTCCGCGCTCCCGGTAAAACGCCTCTTCAAACGGAAAGATCACCAGCGCCTTGTCGATGTAATTTCGCAACAAACGCACCCGTCCCTGCCTCCATGCCCAAAATTGCGGCGCAACGTAATACACCACTGGAACCCCGCGCCGCTTCATCTGTCGCGCCACCCGCCAGTTAAACGCTGGCGAGTCAATCACAATCGCAAGATCAGGCCTGCGCTTGTCAGCTTCTTTGATCAGATGCTGATACAGTCCGTAGATCTTTGGGAGGTGACTGAGAATTTCGGTGATTCCAACTACGGAAAGATCTTTGGCATCAACCATGGTCTCGCAGCCGGCGGCGCGCATGCGTTCGCCACCGACACCGAAGAACTCGAGTTGCGGGTCGCGGCGGCGCAAAGCCTCGATCAGCTGCGCCCCATACATTTCTCCGGAAGCCTCGCCTGCTGAGATCAATATTCGCAAGAGAGCATTGTAAGGCCGCGCGTCCAAACAGGAACGATTGTCGGGAGATGTTCAGACATCTTTTCGGAATTGCCCGGCGTCGGTTTGTTGGGGGAGCGGACAATGGCGAGAGATTCGGTATCGATTCCGATTAAACCAGCGATAGCCCCGCCAAAGCATCCAATTAAAACCTGGCAAACTGAACATTGCATAGAACGGCCATGCCCACCAGATTTGCCGTGCCACATAAAGGTAGGCGTTGGCACCCGATTCCAATTTTCCAGTGCGGGTCAATACCCGTATGTCGTCCAGCAGATTCTCTTGCAGAATTTGCAGGCCGCCGTCAACAGAAGCGGATTGCAAGTCTTTAATTGCGAAGCCCCTCCGTTCCACGATCATCTTCCACAGGTGAACCCAGCGAAAACAAAACCCGCATCCACCGTCGTAAAGTATCCAGCCCTTGCGCGGAAGAGCGGATTCCGATTCGTGATCTGGCAATCTCATTGGACTCTATTGCCCCTGAAGACGGTGACAAGCGAGCCATCTGCCAAGAACGCGCAGTCTGGGGGCCGTTTCAGAACCGTTCCAAGTTCGCTCCCATAAAGAGCGCCGGCGTTGCCTTCAAAGCTCGCCGTAGTGGTGGCCCACACCTGCCAAGGAACGTGCGCGACCTGATATTCTAGGCAACCGCCGGCTGGCCGAGTCGAATAGCCCCAGTAGTGTTCGGTGATGAACTGTTCCAAGCTTTCCTCTTGCGGTTGCGTTGGAGGGCCTACCGTCTGCGCAGAGAGCTTGCACCACCGGCCGCCAATTTTCCACTGATACTCAGCCGTCTTCCTCAACCCATCCATCCCAATGCGGTGCTTCATCGGAAGGCAGGTATAGTTCTCGCCGTATAAGAGGCGGGCGGTTGCCGCAATTGCGCGTCTGGGCACAACCTCGGCGATGAAGACAACTCCTCTCCGGTCCTCGCTGCCGTCTTTTCGCCGAACGTAGAAGCGCAGGTTTACTTCGTCGAAATCAGCATGAAACGGAACCGGGAAACGCCCAAGCAGCTTGGTGCGGCGGAACCGAAAGCCCACAAGGCTGACGTATGTTTTTCCATTGAATGAATCCAGCGACGTGCTAGGCGGAACGTGCCGGGTCAGGAGACCGGGTTCAATCGCGTAGTTCAACATCACGAGATCTCGCCACTCGGCAGAAAGGAAAACTCGTTTTGATTGAGACACGTTCTTAGCGACCTTCGCTCGGATTGAGCCTAGTCATCAGCGCTGGCGGTTTCTGGCCGCTGGAAACCGTTCGGGGAACTCGCGGCCCGCGCCACATTGGTTTCCTGATCTTTATATTGCAGTTGATAAAGCTTAAAGTAAATCCCACGTTGCGCCAGCAACTGCTGGTGCGTCCCCATTTCCCGCACCTGCCCCTTGTGCATCACGATTATCTTGTCTGCCCGCTGCACTGTCGATAGCCGATGCGCAATAATCACCGACGTCCTTCCTTCCACCATTCGGCTCAGCGCGTCCCGGACTTTAAACTCCGTTTCCGTATCCACGCTCGAAGTCGCCTCATCCAGGATCAAAATTTTAGGATTATGCGCCAGCGCCCGCGCAAACGAGATCAGTTGCTTCTGCCCCGTGGACAGCGTGGACCCGCGTTCTCGAACTTCTTCATCAAAGCCCTTGGGCAGTCCGCGAATGAAGTCCGCCAGGTTCACATCCTCAACGGCCTTCTGTACGTCTTCATCCTTAATACGCTTGGTGCCCAGCCGGATGTTCCCTCCCACCGTCCCGCTGAACAGGAATGGATCCTGCAGCACCACGCCGAATCGAGTTCGCAAGTCGGCCAGGTCCATCTCTCTGACGTCGACGCCATCGATCCTCACCGCGCCCTTTTGTACATCGTAGAAGCGCAGCAGCAGCGAGATCAGCGTAGTCTTGCCTGCACCCGTATGCCCAACGATTGCCGCGGTTTCGCCGGGCTCAATGGTAAAGCTGACATCGCGCAGCACCCAATCCGGAGCCTGATTATCCGCAACGTCCGCCGCTTCTGCCGGAGTATCGCGATACGCAAACCACACATGATCGAACTCGATCCGCCCTGCGCCCTGTGGCTTCTTAGTCACGGCGGGCGACACAACCTGCACCGGAGTATCCAGCAACTTGAAGATCCGTTCGCTCGCCGCCATCGCCGATTGCAGGATGTTGTATTTTTCGCTGAAGTCCATGATCGGCCGGAAGAAGCGCAAGGCATACTGAATGAATGCGACGAGCACGCCCAGCGACGCCACGGTGGGCACCAGACGAAAGGCGATCAGCGTCTTCCAGTTGAAGCTCACGGCCACGCTGGACACGCGAAGATTGCGCATGATATCGCCGCCGCCAAACCAGATCACACACGCAATCGCAATCGACGACAGGACCTCGACCACCGGGTAATAGATGGAGTAGGCCATGATCGCGTCTTTGTAGGCATCGACATGCGTGCGATTGATTTCCGAGAACTTGTTGTAAGCCCTGCGTTCTCGGTTGAAGAGCTGCAGAACCACCATTCCGCTGATGTGCTCCTGCAAATAGGAGTTGATGCGCGCAATAGCCACGCGAATGCGCCGGTACGAGTCCCGCACCCGGTCGCGGAATATCTTGGTGGAATAAACGATGAACGGCAGCACCGCAAACGTGACAAGCGCCAGCTTCCAGTTCATGCACAGCATCACGCCCAGAATGCCGACCAGAACGAACACATCTTCAAAGATCGAAACCACGCCGGAGGTGAACATTTCGTTCAACGCGTCGACATCCGTGGTGACGCGAGTCACCAGCCGTCCCACTGGATTCTTGTCGTAGAAAGCAACGTGAAGGCGCTGCAAATGCCGGAAGATTTGCTTCCGCAGGTCGAACATTACTTTCTGTCCGGTCCACTGCATGAAGTAGGTTTGCAGAAATTCAAGCAGGAAGCTGAAGACCAGGAGTCCAACATAAATCGATGCGATCTGCGCAATGCCAACGATTGCGCGCGGGCTCAGCCAGTTCCAGAAGCCGGTGGACATTCCCTTCGCCGGAGATAAGTAGCGATCAATCGCCACTTTCGTGAGGTAAGGACCAAGAACGTCGGCGAATGACTTCAGCAGGATCGATACCAGCGCAATCGCCACCTGCCAGCGGTATGGGCGCAAATACTTTAACAACCGCGCCATTAAGCGGCTGTCATAGGCTTTGCCTAATATTTCTTCTTCCTGGGACATCTTCTGTTCTGAATTCGGCTGCGAAGCCGCCCTTCTGGCACTGTTAACAGGTTAACCCAAATAGATGCATCGGAATTCGGACAGGATGGAAAAGGTCTGCGCACGTTGATGGGATACACGCTGATGGGATAATGGAAGAGCTTGCCAGTTGGAATTTATATTTCCGTTCCGTTCTGCCGCACGAAGTGCAGCTACTGCAATTTCGCCTCTGACGTGTTTTCACGGGTAGTCTTCGAGCGGTACGTGGATCAAGTATGTACGGAAATTCAGAACGCACCCAAGACTGCCGCAATAATGGGCGGCAAGTTTGAACGCTTCGTGGATTCCATCTATCTGGGTGGGGGCACGCCGACCGTTCTCGAAAGTGCGCAACTGCATCGTATTTTTGCTGCGGTGCGAAATAACTTCGATGTTGAGGAAGGCGCGGAGATCACGGTGGAATGCGCGCCGGGGACGCTGCCCGATGACCAACTGGAGGGCCTTTTGCGATGCGGCGTGAATCGAGTGAGCCTGGGCGTGCAGTCCTTTGTCGATCAGGAAGCTGCGGCGGTCGGGCGTCTTCACAAGCGCGAAACTGTGCTGGCGGACATCGATCGACTGCGATCGTCGGGCATCAGCAACCTCAATATTGATCTGATTGCCGGACTCCCGCATCAGACCGCCGAGAGTTGGGCCTATTCGATCGAGGAAACGATAGCGACAAACGTTCCGCACGTCAGCGTCTACATGCTTGAAGTCGACGAAGATTCGCGGCTGGGCCGCGAGGTTTTGGCTGGTGGTACCCGCTACCATGCGCACTTCGTTCCCGATGAAGAAGCGATGGCCGATTTCTATCTTGCCGCTTGTGCAGCTCTCAGTTCGGCGAAGATTGGGCAGTACGAAATTTCCAACTTTGCCCGCGCCGGCTTCGAGTCGCGACACAATCTGAAATATTGGAGACGTCAGCCATATTTCGGTTTCGGTGTGGACGCCCACTCCATGCTGCTCTCGCTCGCGCCCGATCTGGACGCCGTGCGCTTTGCCCCTTCGGATTCGCTCGAATCCTATATGAAGGGCGCCGATCTTCAACGAACCTCGGTTTCCCGGGAAGCGGCTTTGGAAGAGAGCTTCTTCCTTGGTTTGCGTCTTACACAGGGCCTGGACACGCAGGCGCTCGCGTCGGAATTTGGTGGTGAAAACATTCGCATGGCGGACGCCATCGTCAGAGAACTGATCGACGACCAGCTCATGGAACGGCATGGAGATTTCGTCTGCTTAACTTCCCGAGGCAGATTGATTTCGAATGAAGTCTTCGAGAGATTTCTCCGGGTCGAACAAAACTCCGCTGTTTTCGGTCGGTGAGAGCAAGTAGGAGCAAACCATCCGGTCGGTTGGCCTGATCCCTTGAAGGGGGTAAATGGCCAATAATGACAGGCCTTTTCGCACTTGTGCGACCACGTCTCCGCCGTAACTTCTGCTGATGCTGCCGCTGTGATGTAATCGAAGGTTGTCTCGCACGCTGGAGGAACCTTGGATTTTCAACTGAACGAAGAGCAGCAGCATTTGAAAAAGAGTGTCCGTGAATTTGCCGAGCGGGAGATCGCTCCGAATGTCATGAAGTGGGACGAAGCCAGCGAATTCCCTCTGAGTACCGTTAAAGAGCTGGGCAAACTTGGATTATTGGGAATAGTTTTCCCCAGCGAGTATGGCGGCGCCGGTATGGGCTATGTGGAGTACGTGACTGCGATTGAAGAATTGTCGCGCGTGGATGGCTCGGTGGGCATCATCGTGGCGGCGCATACTTCGCTTTGTTCCAATCACATTTTTCTCGCGGGAAACGAAGAGCAAAAGAAGAAGTATGTGAGCAAGCTCGCCACCGGGGAATTCATCGGTGCCTGGGGATTGACCGAGCCCTCGGCTGGGTCGGATGCGGGAAGCGCACGTATGACCGCGAAGCGCAAAGGTAGCGACTGGG
>Ga0182015_10003617_pt1 | contig 17177 bp, 15 predicted proteins | sample 712P3MmetaG_FD_120478 | JGI IMG/M metagenome (GOLD analysis project Ga0182015, IMG submission 120478) | Permafrost microbial communities from Stordalen Mire, Sweden - 712P3M metaG | ecosystem: Environmental > Terrestrial > Soil > Wetlands > Permafrost | place: Sweden: Stordalen | collected... | reverse complement strand
GACCGAACGCCAGACTTCTTGCGTGCGCTTGAAAAACGGCGCGAGAATGAAGCCGACCGTCGGCACCGCCAGAATCAACGCACCGACTCCGCCAATGGCGAGACTCAATCGCGCGAGAAATTTTCGCCGCGAAAGTTCCGCCGGTGAGGCCGTGCAGCCGGTTGAAGCCGGTTCAGTGTCTGGTTCTTTCATGACGAATATCTCGAATCCATCCGGCCAGCGCGACAGCAAACAGCGCGAGGCCGACGCCGGTGATTATCAGTGAAGTGACCAGTCCCCACACCAAAAAAGTAATTCCCAGTGCCATGGTCACGGGCCAAACGCCCGGTTCCGGCAGTTTTTCCGGTGGCAGGACAGTCCATCCCGGATGCGATTCCGGCGGCGCAGGTTTTGAAATTTCAGTGGCCATGAGATTTTTCTGTGAAAGGGGTGCTTGATTTTGAAACGCTGATTTCGTTGCCGGTTTCGCCGTGCCAGCGGGCAAACAACCCAAAAATTCCACAAAAATAAATCAGGCACGCGGGAACCCACATCAACAGGCCGCCCAATTGCTGGTCTTTGGCGGGCGTCAGTCCCCATTGATTTTGAATGAGTGGCAGGATGCCGAGCCGGTCAACGGGATGAAGATAAATGGAGCAAACTTCCACGGGCGAAAACGTGATGATGATTCCCAAAACCGTGCAGCCGACACACGCGCTGAACAGATAAATAATTCCTGCGAGTAGCGACAGCCGTTGCCTGCTCCACGGGCCGATGATCGGCCACCAAAAAGCGAAGCCCATCAATAGCAGCGAGACATATTGCAAGCGATGAATCCACGGGTTGGTCACGGCGGCATTGCAAAGCATGGGCGCGTGCCAAAGCCACATCCCGCCTACGCCTAAAAACCAGTTGACCAATGGATGACGCAACATCCAGTTCAACCATTTCCAACGACCGTTTTGAAAGCCGTCGGGAAACGGCGCTGAAGGCCGGCTCAATAAAATCAGCGGCGGCACAATCAACAGGAGCAGCAGATGTTGCAACATGTGCGCGCTGAACAAATATCCATCCGCCAGGGTGTCAATCGGCGACGCCAAAGTGATGAAGAAAATAATTATTCCGGCGAGCAGCCAGCCGGATTTTTGACCGAAACGAAAATGATTTCGCGCGCCGTAAATTAAAATTGTCGCGCCGCAAATCGTGATGACCCACGGATTCCAGTTCCAGGCGGAAATAAAAAATTGTCCGGTCGTCATAAAAGCAGCCTCAAATAAATCACTGAAAACACCACGAGCCAGACGGCGTCCACAAAGTGCCAGTAAAGCCCTATGGATTTTACGGCCTCGATCCGACCTTGCTTGAAATCACCGGCGAACGCGAGCGCCATGAGAATGAGCAACGCGATCACGCCGACGCAGACGTGGAGGCCGTGAAATCCAGTCAGCGTGAAAAACGTGGTTGCGAACAAATTGGAATTGACCATGACGCCTTCATGGAAAATGCGCAGATATTCCCGACCCTGGCCAATAATGAAAACGGTTCCGAGCAGGATTGTAAGCGTCAGCAGCCAGCGAAACGCGGAATGTTTTTTGGCCTCCAATTTTTTCCCCGCGAGCCAGATGGTCAGGCTGCTCGCCAGCAGGCACAGGGTGTAAATCCCGGTTCTTTGCGGATTCAACATGCTCGTGGGCGTCGGGCCGTTCATGGCGTGGCTGTTGTAATAGAGATAGGCCAGAATGAGCATGAGAAAGAAAACGCTTTCGGTGATCAGAAAGCTGACGATGCCTGCGCGATTTTTTTCCAGAATGAATCCGTCCTGCGCTGCTGCGCCGCCGACGATTGGATCAGGATTTTCTGGATGTGCCAAATCCCACAACGGCCGCCGGCTGCGGATTGGCGGCACGCGGTCAAAATTATGCGCGGGCGGCGGCGAGGTCGTGGCCCATTCCAGCGTCCACGCCTGCCACGGATTGTCACCCGCCGGTTTGCCGTGACGCAGGCTCACAAAAATATTCCATAACAAGACCAGCACCGAAGCGCCGAGCAAAAATGCGCCGAGGGTGGAAATCATATTCAGCAAACCCCAGCCCGGCAGATCGGGATAAGTATAAATGCGCCGCGCCATTCCCATCAGGCCGAGAAAATGTTGCACGAAAAACGCCGTGTTGAAGCCAATCACCGCCATCCAGAAATTGAGCTGGCCCAGCCGTTCGGACAGCCTCCGTCCGGTTATTTTGGGAAACCAATAATAAAGCCCGGCAAAAACCGCGAAGAATGTGCCGCCGAAAAGCACATAATGAAAATGCGCCACCAAATAATAAGTGCCGGTCACCTGCCAATCAATTGGAACAACTGCGAAAGTAATTCCGCTCAATCCGCCGATGGTGAACTGGATCAAAAAAGCCACGGCAAAAAGCATGGACGTCGTCAGGCGAATTGCGCCGCCCCACATCGTCGCGCTCCAGGCGAAAACTTTTATGCCCGTCGGCACGGCAATCATCATGCTCGTGGCGGCAAAAAATAAATCCATTGGATGTCCCAAGCCCACGGCGAACATATGATGCGCCCAGACGCCGAAACTCAGGAGCGCGATGGCGACCGTGGAAGCCGCGACAAATTCATAACCAAAGATTGGTCGCCGCGCGAACACCGGCACTACTTCGGAAATGATGCCGAACGCGGGCAGCGCCATGATGTAAACTTCGGGATGGCCAAACGCCCAAAAAAAATGCTGCCACAGCACCGCCGACCCGCCGTGCGCGGGCGCAAAAAAATGTGTGCTCAAGTGACGATCAATAAAGAGCATTACAATCGCGGCGTTTAACGCCGGGAGCGCTAGAATGACCAGAAATGAATTGATGAAAACCATCCAGACGAACAACGGCAGTCGGCGAATGGTCAATCCCGGCGCACGCTGCGTCAGAATCGTGGCGATCAGATTGATGGACGCCGCCACCGAGCCAACGCCGAGAATCAACAGCGACAGCGTCCAATAATCCACGCCGGATGTCGTGGCATACGGCGTTTCACTCAACGGCGCGTAACTGAACCAGCCGACGGCGGGAGCGCCGCCGGCGAGCAGACTAAAGTGCAACAGCAAACCGCCGCAAGGCAGCAGCCAGAAGCTCAACGCGTTCAGTCGCGGAAACGCCATGTCGCGTGCGCCGATCATCAGCGGCACGAGATAATTTGCGAGACCAATCAGCGTCGGCATGACCACCAGAAAAATCATGGTCGTGCCGTGCATGGTGAAAATCTGGTCGAATGCGTCCGGCGAAAGAAATGTGTTGTTCGGACGCGCAAGTTGAATGCGAATGAGCAACGCCTCAACACCGCCTATCACAAAAAAGACGAGCGTGGTCAGTAGATAAAGAATGCCGATGCGTTTGTGATCCACCGTGGCAATCCAACTGAAAAGTCCGCGTGGTGCGCTGGCGGCTGCGGGCGTTTCCATCGCGGCGGGCGCTGAAGCGGTTTCGCTCATTTGAGAGTCTCCAAATAACTCACCAGCGCGTCCGCCGGCGCGTCCGTTAATTTTAGATTGGGCATGAAGCAGCCCGATTTGATTGCCTGCGGATTTTTCAACCAGCGAAAAAGATTCGTTTCCGTGTTGGACAATATGCCTGCGCCGAGGATTTTGCGGTTGGCCAGATGCGTCAAATCTGGAGCGGCGTTGGCTAAAATGGAAACGCCGCGAATGGAATGACAATTGATGCAGGTCATCGTCTGGAAAATTTTCAAACCGCTCTGAACTGAATCCACGGCTGGCATGGCGGCAGGATTTTCCTGTCCGCGTAGCCAGGTGTCGAACACCGCTGGCGATTCGGCGATGACAGAAAAACGCATCCAGGAGTGTTCCGCGCCGCAATACTCTGCACAGGTGCCGTCGTATTTTCCCGGTGCGTCGGCTTCCAGCCAGATGTGATTCGTCTGGCCGGGAATCATCTGCATTTTGCGCGCCAAGGCCGGTACCCAAAAATCATGGATCACGTCCGCCGATTCCAGACGGACGAGCCATTTCTGGCCGACCGGAATGTGAATTTCATTTGCGGTCACCACGACGGTTTGCGGATAGCGCACTTCCCACCACCATTGATGGCCGATCACGATGAGGTCAGGCTGCCGATTCGCTGGCGGATCAGACTGTCGCATCCCGCGCGCAGTGAGGACGAAGAGCCAGATGATGATCAGTATCGGTCCGACGGTCCAAATAATCTCCAACTTCCGGTTCCCGAAATACGGTCGCGGTTCTCCCTCGCCTGTCCGCTGCTGAAAGCGAATTAAACTGACTCCAACCATGCTGGCGACGATCAACAGGATGACCGCACAAATGACCAGCACGACTTTGAACAGGTCGGAAATCGCGGCAGCTTGCGACGAGGCATTATCGAAGATGGGACTGAAGCTGGCTGGCATTTTTTAGGAAATATCCCCGTTTGTTCTTTTGTTAATTTCCAATACACGATGCGCGTCTGTGCCTGTCGAATCCCCACGGGACTTCCGGAAATGCGGGTTTCATCGACAGCGCAAACAATCCTAATAATAATGAGGCAAGTGCCTGAATCCGTACATGGGGTGAACACCCTATGGCGCACGGCCGGTTTTCTGGCCATATTTGGCTCATTGTGTGAAGCTTATGCTGGTAGCATGTCAAACATGCGGATTGGTGCAGGAGGCGGACGCCGTTCCGAAAGACTCGGTGGTCAAATGTGCCCGTTGCAATTTTCAAATTTTTCACCGTCGCGTGAACAGCCGGGTGCGGACGCTGACCTTTTCGATCGCGGCATTGATCCTTTATTTTCCGTCGAATTTTTATCCCGTCGTCACCGCCGAATATCAAGGGCAACATTCGCAGACGACCATTTTTCAGGGAATCAGTTCACTCTATGCACACAAACAATTCTTCATCGCGTCGCTGATATTTTGCACGAGCATTTTGACGCCCTTGTTGAAAATCATCGGGCTGATTTTCATCACGCTCACCCTCGACTGGCCGCATTGGAAAAAAACGCGCACTTGGATATACAAAATCATCCGCATCATTGATCCATGGAACATGCTGGAAGTTTTTTTGCTGGCGATTTGCGTCTCGATGATCGAAATGGGCGAAGTCGCCACAGTGCATCCGGGACGCGGGGTCTTTTCGTTCGCGGTGGCCGTGGTGCTGACCTTGCTGGCGACGCTCAGTTTTGATTCGCGCCTGCTCTGGGATTCGCCGGAAGATAAAAAACATTATGAATGAAGAAAGACTTGGCCTTTCAAAAGCCAGAATCGAAAAAAGCCGCCTAGGCTGGCTCCTGTGGCTTGTTCCGATTGCAGCCGGGCTTCTGTGCGCCTGGTATGTCGGCCACGACATCGTTTTCGCTGGACCAACCGTTACGATTCTTTTTCAAAGCGCCGACGGATTACAGGAACATAATTCCTTTCTCCAATATCGCGGAGTAACCATTGGCGAAGTTAAAACCCTGAAACTCGTGCAAGATCGGCAGTGCGTGGCCGTCACAGTTCAACTCGACCCCTCCGCCGCGAACATCGCGCAGCAAGGCTCGGTTTTTTGGATTGTTCGACCTGAATTGAAGCTTGGCTCGGTGAGCGGGCTGCGGACAATCGTTTCGGGAGATTACCTCACGGTCCAACCCGGCAACGGTGCGCGCACCAACCGGTTCGTCGGTGCCGAAAAAGAGCCGATTGAACCAATCCCGGCGCTGGACATTTTGTTGCTGGCACCGAAACTCGGTTCCTTGCAGCCAAAGTCGCCGGTTTTTTATCGGGACATCCAGGTCGGCGACGTCGTGGACTGCCGCCTCAGCGACGACGCCCGCGAAGTCGTTGTCCATGTCCGCATTGAGAAGGAATACGCTTCACTCGTGCGGGTGAATTCAATATTTTGGAATGCTGGTGGCATTAATTTTCATGTCGGTTTGTTCACCGGTGCGAATATCAGCGCCGAGTCCGCCCAAACCCTCCTCAGCGGCGGCATCGGATTTGCCACCCCGCCCGATTTTCAAGAGGCCGTGACCAATGGCGCAATTTTTATCCTCAATGAAACAGCCAAAGATGAATGGGCGAAGTGGTCGCCCGCCATCCCGCTTCATTCCGTGCCGGAGGCCATGAAAAATAAATCTGCTTTGCCGAACCTTAATTACAAGTAAGGTTTGGTTTGCCGGGTGATTTCTGGCATCTTAACGGACCGTTTTTGAGGCTTTAAGGCCGGATTCCAGCCGTCCGTTCCGCCCAGAACTTTTTCCACCGTGATTTTTTGCGCTTCTGCCCCGGTCAATTGTTTGATCCAGCCAGGCCGGTTCGTCGGACTCGCGCCCGGGCCGGTATTGCCAAATTCCGCGTAACGCGCCGTCGTGTGCGTCTCCGGTTTTTTCCAGTCGTTCCAGCCTTCCGGGCGGACAACCCCGGACATTTCCGTGTTCAGGAAAATCGTGGCGGCATAAATGCGCCATGGACGGCCGAGAAACGTCTGCACGGCGGGCTTCGCGCCGGTGATGTAGCAATCCGAGAAAACCAACCCAAACGGTTCGTCAACCGGCGTGGAGGCGGCGGTGATATAGCCATTGCCGAGACAGTGGATGTGGCATTTTTCAAACCACGCCGTTGCCGCGCCAAAAATAAAATCCACCGCGCCGGCGATGTCACAATTTTCAAAATACTGCCGTCCACGATTGAGCAGAATCGTATCCTGCCAGCCGAGGAAACGGCAGTTGCGGAAACTGGCGCGGTCGCCGTCCACACGGATGGCGAGCGCCTGGCCGACCGCGCCGGCGGAATTTTCAAACGTGAGGTTCTCCGCCGTGAAATCGTCCGCGTCAATCGTCGTCGAAGGCGTGTGAAAAGTTCCCACCGGCCTGCCGTCAAAGTTGGTCAGGCCGGCATAAAGACCATAGGTGAGCACGGTGTTGGTCGCGCTCTCGCCGACCAGCTTGAAAAAGCGCTTCTCGCGCTGGATATAGACCATCTCTTTATAGATGCCCGGCTTGATGTGAATGATGACGGGATTTGTATTGCTGCCGGACGGCACGGCCATGACAGCCTCCTGCACGGATGCGAACGGCGCGCTGCCGTCGGCGGCGACAAACAGATTTGTCTGCGCCTTCAACTGCGGATCGTAAAAAATACCGGCGACCAGCGCGGGGAAAAGCAGGTAGTGTATCAATTTGAAGGTAGGGACAGCGCGTCGCGCTGTCCGGACGCCGCAGCGCGGCGTCCCTACCATTGAAAATGATACAATACCGTTCATTTTGAAAATTCCGGAAAGGAACGTCACTTCTGGCCGAGTTTGCTTTTTGGGGCCAGTCCATAGGTCAGTCCGAGGACCGGGGTTTTTTCGCGAAATTTTTTGGACGACATCCCCGTGACGCGTTTGAAGGCGATGCAAAAACTGTTGGCACTCTGGTAGCCGCACATCCCGGCGACGGTCTCAATTTTATGGTTTGAGCCGATGAGCAATTGCTTGGCCCGGTCAATCCGCACGCGCTGAAGCTCCTGTCCGGGCGTGCGCCCGAGGTGTTCCAGAAACGCCATGTGCAGCCCGCGCCGCGACATCGCGGCGACCCCGACCAGATCCTTGACGCAGATGGGCTCGTGGCTGTGCTCCCAGATGTGGCGCAGGCTGCGGGACACGCCCTTGTGCGCGATGGTCAGAATGTCGCTGCTCTTGCGGGCAACGACTCCCACGGCAGGAATGCGGATGGGATGGGGGGGCGCAGGTTTGCCGTTCATCAAATTATCCAGCAGTTCCGCGCCGCGATAGCCCAGCGTCTCCAGATTCGTGTCCACGCTGGAAATGGGCGTGCGCATGGCATCCGGCGCCGGCAGATAATTTTCCGCGCCGATGATGGCGACCTGTTCGGGAATGGCGATGCCCGCGCGCTCACACGATTCGAGCACATCCAGCGCCTGCTGATCGTTTGCGGCAAAAACCGCGAGCGGCTTGGGCGCCCTTTTCATTTCCGCCGCGAGCCAGTTGCGCTTTTGTTTCCATTCATCACGGCCGGTCGTGAAAACCGCCGACTTGTGCCAGCGGAGCCAGGTGGCGTCGTGTCCGGCGCGTTTCAAGGCGTTGATGAACCCTTCGCCGCGCTCCTCGTAGGACCAGTTGTCCATGTCGCTGTAAAAAAGAAAATTGGTGAAGCCGCGGGCCAGAAAATGGTCGGCCACCAGTTGCGCGGCGTGTGCGTGATCTTCCAGCACCCGGGGAAATTTCAATTGCGGACGCCGCAGACTGAAATCCACCGTCGGCTTGTCGACGGCCTTGACAAATTCGGCGAGGTCGTCGCCCGCGCCAAGCCACGCCAGGACGCCATCGCCTTCCCAGCCCCAGGGGATCACCTTTTCCCGGGCCAGATTGGCGTAAAGATGCCAGCCGTGCTCCCGCGCAAATTTCTCAATGCCCTGATGCAACTGGTAATCATACCAGCCAAGTGCCAGCAGGACGCGCTTTTGTCGTTTGGCCATGGGTCGGCAAGCAGGTTAAAACAGACCGCCCGCATTTTCAAGCGTTTACCCGGTTGCGGTTTTTTTGCGCGGCTTTAAAAATTTCTATTATTTACTTGACGCAGGGTAAATCTCATTTAGACTCTCCTTGTGATGCGCGAGAAATACCTTGATTCATGGACTTTTCCACGGCCTTTACCACTGGCTTTGGAAACAGGCGGCGAATCACTTTTCGCGCGGGTAACTTGGTTAAATTCTTTTTTCTCATATGAAAACTATTCTTGTTTGGATTGACATACCCACTTCACTGCCCGGCCAAGACCACCGCGCCAAAACAGCTTGGAAAGAGCTTTTAGCCAGTCTGAAAAATACGCCAAACTTCGCTTCAACTGCCACAATGCTTGCCGAAAATCTTTGGCAGATTGACGCGCGCACCAATTTGCCATTCCTAGTGGAGTTATTGCACGGCGTGGGAAAAATCCCACTTCCGTATGCCATTCTCCCGCTTGAAGAAGGCCAAGACTGGATTTCTTCAAACACCGCCAAAATTTTACAACAAAGCTCATAATATGGAAACAAATCTAGTCAAACTGATTGAGGACTTCCGCACCGAGGAACAATGCCGCGATTACCTCACCGACATACGCTGGCCGGACGGCGCGTGCTGTCCGCGCTGCCAGTCCAAAAGCCTCTCGCAACTGCGCGAGCGCAGCCAATACGAATGCAACGCCTGCCGCTACCAGTTCTCCGTCATGTCCGGCAGCGTCTTTCACGACACCCATTTGCCGCTCTGGAAATGGTTTCTGGCCGTCTATATCATGTGCGAATCCAAGAAAAGCACGTCCGCCAACCAGCTTAAACGCACACTGGGCATATCCTACAAAACGGCGTGGTATCTCTGCCACCGCATCCGCAAAGCCATGCAGGACGACGGAGAATTGAACGGCGTGATTGAAGTGGATGAAGCCTTTGTCGGCGGCAAACGACATGGCAAAACCGGTCGGGGGGCGGCGGGCAAAACCGGCGTGGTTGGCATGATTGAACGCGGCGGCAAAGTCCGGCTCGACGCCCTCGCCAAACTGGACAGGGAAAGCCTCACTAAATTCATTGAAAGCCACTTGGGAAAGAACGTCAAAATGGTCATCACCGACTCCTACAAAGGCTACAACCTTAAAGGGATTGCCCCTCACACAAAGGTCAACAAAACGCAAGGGGAAGCCACCAGCGAAGACAACACCAACTCCATCGAAAACGTCTGGAGCCTGCTCAAACGCAGTCTCATCGGCTCGTATCATCAGGTCAGTTCCAAGCATCTTCCGGCCTATTTGAGTGAAATCGCCTTCCGGTTCAACAATCGGGATAACCCGAATCTGTTCCGGCACACGATGGAAAAATTGTTGCTTGGTGATCATGTCACTTTTGAGCAGTTGGCGGCTTGACCTGCCGCCTCGATTTGTTAGACCTTTTCACACGTTTATGGACTACATTGACCCCGAAGATGAAATTTTGGCGGGCGCTAAACAGGCGACTAGAAACATTGTCATTACCACCAGTTGCCCGACGTGTGGCAAGAGCTACACGGAGAAAATGCCGTGGTTTGATACGCACGACTTTAAGTGTCCGACCTGTGGCGTGCACCTCGATAAGAAACCATTTATCGAGATGGATGAGAGAGCGTCGAAACGTCTCCAAAAGACGCTCAAACGCTTTAAGCTCTGATTCGGCGGCCAATTTTACACCTGCGTCAAGTAAACAAGCGCGTTAAAAATTGACGAATCGAGACCTCTGAAATACCCTAATTTAGCCGCAGCAGCCGACAGGAGCCGGCTCATTTCTTATGATTTTGAGTCAAAGTTAGAGCGGACTCACGTCCGCTGCCACGGTTTTTCAGAGGTCTCGAATCAAGTTGTTTTTTTAGGGCGGCGCGCCTTTGTGCTCAAATTTCAAACATCTTTGCAATAATGCGGGGCTGACAGGACGGGAAGTTGTGATAAATTTTAGCATCCATGAAACAGTGCGCGTTTGGCGACAGGCCAAAAACAACCGGTTTGTTTTTGGTGCAATCAGGATCAATCGCCGCATGTGTTGTAAGATTCAGTTAAACTCAAAAAAATCTGTATGAAAATAAATCAAATCAAACTCCTGTTCGCCGTTGCGTTCGCCGTTCTGCTGAACCAGAGCGCCGGGGCAACCACCTATCTCGTAGATCAATTTTTAGACTATGCCACGGGACAGCTCGGTGCCACCGCCACCGGCAATGCCCTTGGTTGGACTTCGCCGCAACCCGAAGTCACCGTCACCAACGGAAGTGGAAGCCTTGAAGGGACGTCACTGGGTTTGGAGGCATCATTAGGAGACAAGGTCAGCATCTTCGGCACCAATGTGACGAGTAATGCGCCGTTCCCAAATGGGTGCTACAATCTGTTTATCCCTACTGCCAACAAGGGCGCGCTTAATGCACAAAACACAACCAATATTTATGCCTCGTTTCTTTACCGGTTCAATGTGGGCACGGATATCTCCAATTGCATGTTTGCGGCGATTTATTATGAAAGCGGAGGCGTAGCCAGCTCGAGTGGCGACTACGGGTTTTTGCAGTTGTTCGCAAGGCAGGCGGGAGGGGGACAGATCCAGATCGGCGTCGCTAAAAATGTCTTCAACACCAACGGTATCGGTGGCGGCGGCGTGACCAATTGGGATGGCACCACGGTTACTGCCGGCCAAACCTTCTTCGTGGTTGTGAGATCGCAACTGAATGTGACCAACGCCAGTAATATTGGTGGTTTTACCACGACCAGTTTTGAAACCAACGTGATTGATGATTTGTGGATTGATCCTGCCCCGGCTTCGTTTGGTGTCGCTGAAAGCAGCGTGCCCACGCCAGATGTCAGTTCACTGGCCGGAGACGGCACGGTTCCGGGTGGCACCGGCGGACCGGGCCGGTTCTTTATCATGGAAGATGGGGCCAATGCCAATTTGGATGAAATCCGCATCGCCTCTTCCTGGGCGGAAGTGACCCCGCCCGTGGGAACATGTGACGGCGCCCAAATTATTAACAGTCCGACCAACGTGACGCAAAGCGCCGAAATCAATGCGATTTTGAAGTGCGATTTCAACGGCACCGGCGCCACCAACCAGTGGCAAATCAGTCAGAACAATGGCACCAACTGGACCAGCATTCCGGGTGCAAATTTTGCCGAATACGTGACTCCAAACCTGCAACTGGCCACTGACAACGGAAACCAATACCGGTGCATTGTGGGGGTTGGCTGCGATAATACAGTTGTCACTTCGGCGGTTGCGACCGTGACGCTTACCGCTCCCGTGGTCACGCCGGACGGGCTGATCATGGGCGACTTTTTCGTCAACCAACTCTTTAATGATCCAGTGACCACCAACAATTCGGTCTGGTATGGATCAGAGGATGCATCATCAGATGAATTATTCACCGACTACCCGGGACCCGGGGCGACGGCGACTACCATCACGAATACGTCAACCCTGTATGTGGGTTACTTTGTGAACACCAATACGCCGCCCGTGGACCTGGCGATCGGGAACGAGATACAAGTCACCTTCCCGTTCACGCCGAATGATTTCAGCCAGTTTACCGGCAATGGGCCGGTAGAGTTCGGCTTGTTTGATTATTATGACGGCGGAACGCCCATCAATTCGACTACCACCGTGACCGGGTCCACGGGCAACGGGGTAAACGTCCGGGGATATATGTTGAGCGTGGATTTTGGCCCCACCTTCACCTCGGACACACCGTTGTCGCTTTATACAAGGGATGTCTATACTGACATTGGGCTGATGAATACGACCGGCGATTACATCTCCATGCAAAGCGGACCGACCAACGGCACCTACACCGGCGCGACCGCATTTCAGAGCGGCACACCTTATACGCTGGTCTTCTCCGTCACGCGAACGGCTCTCAATGCCTGTTCCGTCACGGCGACCATCACCGGTGGCGGCACGAATTGGTCCTACACTGCCGTTGATACCAACAGCCTGGGTTACCATCGGTTTGATTCGTTTGCCATGCGTTGCAATTCAGGGGTGGAATCTTGCAATAATTTTTTCATACCTGAATTCAACATTGTGGTGCTTCCGGTGACACTTTCACCAACGAGCATCTCGATCACGAATGTCTCGGCCAGTGGAGGCAATGTCATCATCGGCTGGAGTCCGACGCCGGCCGGATCTTATACCTATAGCGTGTTAAGTACGACCAACCTGGCCGGTAACACATGGGTCACGAATCAGACCGGCATATCCGCGAATTCCTATACGAACACGGCGGTGACGGCAAACGCGAGTTTTTATCGTGTGCGCAGTCCGTAAAATTCATTGCCGTTAAACAGCGCCCCCGGTTTTGTGCGATCGGCACTAACCGGGGGCGTTTTCTATTTTGGGTGACTGATTGGAGTGTATCAATTTGAAGGCAGGGACAGCGCACCGCGCTGATCCTTGCGGACGGCCACCAAGGACGCCGCAGCGCGGCGTCCCTACCATTGAAAATGATACAATACCCAGCGGCGTTGGCCAAGGCTAAAGGGGGAGTGGTTTTTACGGTGTGATCGCGAACCGGTAATACTGCTGTGGTTGCGAGAACCCGCCAAAGTTGGTCACCGTCAGCAGGCGGCCGATACTGGTCACTTGTCCGGCAACATCAGCCCACGCGCCAGTTGTCAACGAGTCCCGATCCTGGAGCTGATACGACTCATTGGCTACGGACGGGATGGTGACGAGAACATTCACGCCTGCAATCTGGATGGCGCTGATTTGATTGGCTGGAAGGCTAAGGGGAACCGTCAGTTGGAACACATTGCCGCCGGCGATACCGCCGTAAAGGGTCGTCCCGTAGAAACTGCCGTCGCTGGCCTGCACCAGTGGTGCTCCCGGGGTTTGTCCATCGTCGGGGTAGCCATTTGCCGGTCCAATAAATGAGTAAAGGTTCGTATAGGCGCCGTCGGGACTGATCAGAAATATGGTGCCGTAGAAGTTCGTCCCGCCTTGCTCGGCTGTCCCGTAGAAATTACCGTCGCTGCCCTGCACGAGCGTGTTGGGAGTGGCTCCATCGGTGGGGTAGCCGTTAAATGAGTAAAGATTCGTGTAGGCACCGCTCGGACTGATCCGAAACACGGTGCCATCATCAAGGTAATTCACTCCGCCATATTTGGTCGTCCCGTAGAAATTACCGTCGCTGCCTTGCACGAGCGGAGTTTGTGGTCCGTATCCGTCGTTTCCATCGGGGTAGTCGCTGCCAAACGAGTAAAGCACCGTTTCACTGCCGCCGGGGCTGATCCGAAACACGGTGCCCGAGTCGGTAAAAACTGCGTTCGAGCCGCCCCCGGAGGTTGTTCCGTAGAAATTGCCGTCGCTGCCCAGCACCAGCCCGGCGTAAGGCTCGTTTCCATCGGTGGGGCTGCCGCCAAACGAGTATAGATTCGTGTAGACGCCTCCGGGAGTGATCCGGAACACAGTGCCGTCGCCATACGTCCCCCCTCCGCTGGTCGTCCCGTAGAAATTGCCGTCACTGCCCAGCACCAGCGCGCATCTTGGAATGATTCCATCGTTGGTGTAGCTGCCAAACGAGTAAAGATTTGTTTCAATGCCGGTTACCGGGTTGAGCCGAAAGATGATGCCGTATCCGCCGTTGACCGGGTTCGTCCCCCCGGACGGGGTCGTTCCGTAGAAATTACCGTCTTTCCCCTGCACGAGACTTTCGATTGGGCCGAGTCCATCGCCGGCGGCAGGGCCGAGAAACGTATATAAAGTCGCTTCGATGCCGCGGGGGCTGACCTTGAATATCGTGCCGGTGTCGTAGGGGGAAGCCCCGCCCGTGAAGCATGTCCCGTAGAAATTGCCGTCGCTCCCCTGCACCAGCCCGGCTTCGGGAACGCCCCCATCGTTGTTGCCGTTGCCCTGAAATGAGTAAAGATTCGATACCAGGACCTGCGCGACCAAGTTGCCGGCGGCAGCGCACAGACCCAGATTGACAGCGAGAATTTTCAGGGCCCGCGTGTTCATCGGTCTCTTTCTGCTCGCAATAATTCCGTTCAGGCGGAAATCAATACGTTGATTGAATCAGGCTCGCCCGGAAGCCCTGGCCGAAACTCCAGCCGGGAATGGTGAGCAAAGCCGACGGGCTCAACATTACCGTTTTGAATAATAATGTCAAGAAGAACTGTTTGGCGAGTAGTGTATCAATTTGAAGGCAGGGACAGCCGCGCCGCGCTGGTCCTTGCGGACGGCCACCAAGGACGCCGCAGCGCGGCGTCCCTACCATTGACAAATGATACAATACCGCTCAATCTCTGCGCTTGACCGCAAGACTGGCATCGCTCCCAATCTTGGTTCGAAATACCTTCGGCGAACCGGCCTTAAAGGAATCCTTACCGTATCCGTCTGACCAAATACGTCTAGCTTTTGTCCGTTTCTATTGTTGAACGAGCCGGTAAAATCGTTGGCCAACGCCCACCCCACCATTGGTCACAGTAATAATGCCACCTGTGCCGGTGATTGGCGTCAAACTTTGCCAGCCAGATCCAAGCACGTTCATGTATTGCACCGTGTAGGTATCGCCGAGTTCACTCTGGATGGACACCAGAAAATTGGTTCCGACGGCAGTCTGGCCAAACAGAATGGGAGCGGGCACAATCCAAAAACCACCTTGGATGGAAAAGCGGCTGCTGCCGGGCACGGTGGCGAGCGGCTGGGCGATGGTGCTGGCCAGTTGAAAACGGGCACTGCTGTTGGTGGTCGCTCCGCCACCGGCAATGATGTTGCGGGTGATGGCGAACCGGCTGCTGATTTGGGCAAAAGCGGATCTGGAAACGGAGACCAGCAAAATGAAAACCAGGATTTTCATAGGCGACTCCCTTATTTCTGTCCGGTTGGTTCAACCAACAGTTCCAAGTCGGCCAGCCGTTTTTCCAACGCTTTGATTTGAGCATCCTTTTGGGCGTCATCTTCCTTCAGTTTCTCGTTCAAACCTTGAATGGCCGCCAGTGCCACGCCGCCTTCATCTACGGTGTTGATGTGTTTTTCGTCCGTGCCGACGTTGAAGGCGGCGTAAAAATCCTGCGCCATCGGGCCGATGTGGCGCGTTTTCGCATCCTGTTTGTAGTCCCATCTTGAAATCGGCAGGCGGGCGACACGTTCCAGAATCCCCTGACTGTCAACCGGCGTGAATTCCTCTTTCAAGTTCCGGTCGCTGGATTGGTTTAAGGTGCCATAAAATTCACCAGGGGGATTGCAGGAGATATTGCCAAAGACGCTTAAACCGCTATTGATTTGGACGCTGCCGTTGATCAAGAGGCCGCCCGTGACGCCGCCGATGGTGGAAACGCCGCCGCCGGGACCGGGGAAGCCAAGAACGCCGAGAGAGCTGATACTGATGTTATTATCAAAGGTAAAGTCGCCGCTGTTGTCCACGGCGATGTTTGCGCCATACTGGGCAGGAAATTGGACCGTGTTGCCATTTAGAGTAAGGTTGTTAATCGTAAGATTGGCGTTGCTGTTGCCATTATTGATGTCAAGGCCGCCGTTGCCGTCACTGCTGATGGAGTCGTTATTGCCGATTGAGAGTGAGTTGGCCTGAAGTTTGCCATTGACCAAAACGCCGTTCGCTGAAAGCCCCAGCACCAGTGAGTCGTTTGCATAAATCCCAAAGACATTGGAATAGGTCTGGTAATTGCCGACGTCGGCATTCCAAGTCCCGCTGGACAAATTGGCAGCAGACCCTGCGGTGCTGGAATATAGAGCATACGGCGCAGGCAGCACCTGCACGCGCGGCGACAGTTCCTGGGTTGTCCCGCCATTGGTGATGGTGATGTCCAGCCAGCAGGCACTGCCAGTGAATGCACCCGCACCAAAATCAAGATTTACAGAGAAAAGCCCGTTGGCGAGAGTCGCGCTGGTGGTGATATTGCTACCAATCAGGTTGCCGTTGGCGACGGAATCGTAGAGCGCGAATATCATCGTGTAATTGCCGTTGGCGTTGGTGCCGTTGTCGTGGAGTTGGCCCTGGTAGGTGAACGCCGTAGTGCCTTGGGCGTGGGCGGTTGAAAGGTGAGAGTTGAAGACGGCGAGAATGGTCAACGCCAAGACTGCAAATAATTTGTTTTTCATGGTTCCGTTGGCCGTAAGTTCACCTTTTAACATCGGTGTCACCAAATTGGAGGTCCACGGCCTTGAAACCCGAAAAGCTGGCAACCGACAGACAATACCACATTCCGTGGCTTATAATAAATATATCGCAACTTAATTGGGATTATGCACATTACGGAAGCGAATCGTTGCAAGTGATTGATTTCAACCAGTTAGGAGATTAACGGCGGTTTTTGCGCCCTGTCTTGATGACTTTGCGCCAGTCGCGCGGCGGTTTGACCTTCAACACTTCGCGCAACGCTGCGTCCGGGATAAAGGCGAATCCAAGCGGCCTATTCGCCCAGTTGGGCAAATGGCACTTTGTGCCGTCGGCTACCGCAGGGTGAACTCATTAATCTGGGTGATCTTGGCCGCTGGCAGACGGGTGAACAAATCTTGCAGGTAATCAAACGGGTTGACGCCATGTCGCCGACAACTGCCCAGCAACGTGTAGATCGGCGAACCGGCCTTAAGAGTCTGTCTGAAAATTGCGAAGGGTACTGCGGCAAGAGATTTTGGATGTGGGCAAGGCGGCGAGGGAGGAGCACCTGTCCGCCATAGCCGCTAACCCTTTTGAAAAACGATTCCTTGCG
>Ga0182015_10003616_pt1 | contig 17185 bp, 21 predicted proteins | sample 712P3MmetaG_FD_120478 | JGI IMG/M metagenome (GOLD analysis project Ga0182015, IMG submission 120478) | Permafrost microbial communities from Stordalen Mire, Sweden - 712P3M metaG | ecosystem: Environmental > Terrestrial > Soil > Wetlands > Permafrost | place: Sweden: Stordalen | collected... | reverse complement strand
TTGACCGCGCAAGCACTGCGCCGTGTGAGCAGCAACGTCGTTGATGTCGTCACCGCTGAGGGAACGTATCTCCGTGCGCTACCGGGCGACGACGGCGTCAACATTATCGACGTGCAGCAACAGACGGATGGCCTGCTTGACGTGCGAATTACGGGACGCGGTGCACGCGCACGCGTTGAAACGGTGGCAACGATGTTGGGAACGGGGGTCGACTTACGTCGCTGGTATCGTCGCGCAGCGCGCTTCCCGTGGCTCGCCACCTTAGCACGAGAACTTCGCGGCGTGAAGCCGCCCCGGTATCCGGATCTGTGGGAGGCGCTCTGCAACGGTATAGTGTTCCAGCAGCTTAGCATTTCCGCTGCCTCCACGATCATGCGACGGTTTGTGGAGAAATTCTCGGAGCCGCTGGAGCATCACGGCGTGCGACTCTACCCTTTCCCAAGCCCCGATAGGATCCTACAGGCGAGAGATCAAGATCTACAACGCTTGGGGCTAAGTCGACAAAAGGCAGCATACTTGAAGAAAGCAGCGGCAGCGGCGCATACGATTATCTTTGCACGTATTGAGTCGCTCCCGACGAGTGAGGCTCTCGTAGAATTGCAAACGTTCAGCGGCATTGGTCAATGGAGCGCCGCCAACATTCTGCTACGGGGCTTCGGGCGCCTCGATGTGTTCCCCCCTGGCGACTCCGGAGCAGCGCAGAATATCAAACTGCTTTCAAGCGATCCACATATTAGTCTGAACGAGGTTCTTCTTTCGCTTGGCGATATGCGCGGAATGTTGTACTTTCATCTGCTTCTCGGCAAACTGCGCAGACCTGCGGCACCCTCGCCTACGAAGGCTGTGGATTGACTAGCGGTATTTTGTTCGAGCGCATGGCTTCGGCCACGACCGGCTTTTTGGCGTCGCCGCAGGAGCTGGTTAGAGCGCACATGGGTTCGCGTAGAGCCTTACCGATTATCAGCCTTACCGATGCACAGCTCGGCATGGGAGCGAGCTTCGGCAACAGCACGATTTGGATCAACACGAAGGGCCCAGGTGCTGTCGAGCGTGTATTTTCGAACTTGTTGGCGCAGAGTTTAATAGGAACCATTTCCCTTCGGTATGCCAGTTCGGGATTGCCGCTGAGCATCGCTCAGCGCACGGACCCGTCAGCGCAGGGATATGTCGCGTTGCGGCCGGATGGCGGCAGCCGTCGCTTGAAGATCGGCAAGCTTCCCGAATATTACTGGTAACGCCTGATGCACGGGGGTTCAATATTCAGGAGCGCAAAAGTCCAGGTTTCTCGCGCGCGCGCCCAGTTTGTGCGCAAGCATGTACCGAGGAACGTGTTAATTGGCGGCCTCCATGATGCCTCCAAGCAGCTCGTTGACAGCACCCGATCAAACGCCCATATTTGCGCGGGAATGCTAAGGACGAACCGTTCACACGATGTTCGTTCGAGAGAACTTCGCGCGACGAGTATAAAGTTCGAACTCAAGCATGGTAGATTTGAGATAGCAATGTTCTATCATTTTGCCGACTCGGGCATCGTAGCGCGATTGGCTCCAGGCGTGATGATCGCTCCATTCGGTTAGAATAACAATCGTTTTGTCGTCCACACTGACGAGAATCTCTGCTGCCAAGAATCCTGGCAGATCTCTCGACTCGCCAGCCAACACGTCGATTGCCTCTGCCAAAATCTCAGGCGCATCTGTCGCGTGAACTTTGAGTTTGATAACACCGACAACTGGTTTGTCAGTTTCCGCTGTATCCGAACCTCTGATTGACGACATTTTTGGGGTGTCCCTTTTTGACCGTTTTGGAATAGGTATTATCGTCGACTTATATCCTCTGGCGGCTGAGCTCTCGTGGTGGTCAAGCTCTCGTTGGCTCTATGGTCGGCCTGGTGTCGTAAAAGTCGTAGCTTGTTGCCGACTACGGTCGTTTCGCGGAGCCGCCGTCCGCGCTACGCTAGATGTCTATGCCATACATTATCGCGGAACCATGCATAGGCACCAAAGACAAATCCTGCGTTGACGTCTGCCCGGTGGACTGCATCCATGGCGCGGAGGACGATCCACAGCTCTTTATCGATCCGGAGGTCTGCATAGATTGCGGCGCTTGCGTGTCGGCTTGTCCCGTCGAAGCCATCTTTGCGGACAGCGATCTGCCGGAGAAGTGGGCGCATTTCACGGAGATCAACGCCGAGCAGTTTTGTAAGACGCCAACCTAGGAGGCATGCACGGTTGCCTTGGTTAATCGCCTGGTTAGCTTAGGCAGCGTTCGTAAGCCATCCGGCAGTAAGGTACCGCATTGAGCGTCTCCGTCGAACTTCTGCGCGACAATGTTGAACCCCAGGACAGCGCACTCTTTAGCGCGTTCATCCTTACCGCGACATTTTGGTTGTTGCTAACGACGGCCGTCGGGCTCCTGCTCAGTTTTAAGTTCCCGTATCCGGACTGGGCGACAAGCCCGTTCCTTTCATTTGGCCGCTTGCGCGCGATTCACACCAATGGGACATTCTACGGATGGGCGTCCATCGCGCTATCCGGCGCAGCGATTTATATCGCGGCCCGTACATCCGGGATACCAATCGCTGGTAAGGCCTGGGCGTGGTTCTCGCTGGTGTGTTATAACCTCGCGGCCCTATGCGGCACCGTTACCCTGGATCTCGGAATGAACTACGGCGATCAAGAGTATCGTGAGTGGATCTGGTGGGTGAAGCTCATCTTTCTGCTCGGCGTGTTCTTCAGTGGCCTGACTGTTGTTCGAACGGTAGCCCAGCGGGTCGAGCGCGAGATCTACATCTCGAACTGGTACACGATTGGCGGTTTCGTCTTCACGCTCATTCTGAGCATCGTCGCCATCATTCCAAGCTACCAAATCGGGCTTGGGCAAGTGGCGGTGCAAGGCTTTTTCATGCATAACGCCGTCGGCATGTGGTTCACATTCCTGGCGCTGGGCGCCACATATTACGCCCTACCAAAACTGCTCAACCGGCCGATCTATTCGTACGCGCTCGGCGTGCTCGGATTCTGGACGAATCTCGTCTTCTATCCCATCATCGGAGCGCACCACTTCGAATATTCGCCCTTGCCGTGGTGGTTTCAAACGCTCGCGATCGTTTTTAGCGTGGGTATGCTCGTGCCGGTGTGGTCGGGTACGGCGAATTTCGCCCTGACGATGCGCGGCCACGGCGAGACGGTTCGGCGCTCCTATGCTCTGCCGTTCATCGTGGTCGGCGTGGCGTATTACTTTCTCGGATCTACGCAAGGTACGATAGAAGCCTTTCGCAGTTTGCAGTCGATCTGGCATTTCACTAACTATACGATCGGCCATTCGCACGCGACGATGTATGGCTTCATCACGTTCATCGCCTGGGGAGTGATTTATGCGCTCTTGCCGCGCGCAACGGGAAAACGCCCGAGCGCAATAGCAAGCGGAATGCATTTCTGGTTTGCGACCATCGGCGTTACCTTTTACGTTATTTCCTTGTCGGTTGCTGGTACGCTTCAGGGTCTAACCTGGGCCGCGGGCAATCCGTTTATTGCATCGGTTGATGCGGCAGCTCCCTACTGGGTCGGCCGGGCGGTGGCCGGGTGTCTTATGTTTTTGGCGCACATCATCTTTGCGTACAACGTGTACCTGATGACGATCGCACCGAGAACAGAAACGCCGAAATATGAACCCACGCCGCGAAAAACGGTGAGCGCATGAACCGCAACGTGTGGACGATCGTGGTGGCGAGCGCAGTCGTGTACGGCCTTCTCGCGGTGCTTATGGGTGTTGTGCCCGGGATTGTGCTTTCCAACACGTCACCGACCGAGGGCTTACAGCCGTACACACCGGAGGAGCAGCGCGGGAGAGACATCTACGTCAGTGAGGGGTGCGAGTACTGTCATACGCAGAACGTGCGCCCGCTCAAGCAAGATCTTGTGTTCGGGCGGCCGTCGATTGCCGGCGACTACGCGTACGACACTCCGGAGCTGCTCGGCGATCATCGCAATGGTCCGGATCTGACGAACATCGGCAATCGCCAGCCGAGTCAAACGTGGCAGTACATTCACCTCTGGAACCCTCGAGCCGTGGTGCACGACTCGATCATGCCGCGGTACACGTGGCTCTTTACTGTGAAACCGAAGGCCGATCCCAACGACGTTGTCATCCCGCTTCCGGCGGCTTTCCGGCCTTCGCACGGCGCGATCGTCGCAACGCGCGACGCCCAAGACCTGGTCGCGTATTTGGAGTCGCTCAAACAGGTACCGCTAAAGACGAAAGCGTCAAAATGACTGGCATGCAAATGCAACCGCTAGGACACGACGTGTTCGGATGGATCGTCGTGGCGGGCGGTTCCGTCGCGACGGTTTGGACCATCGCCATCGCGCTCTATTTGACGATAAGGCCCGGCGAGACTGATCACGATCATCCCAAGCGTATGATCTTGCGGAGCGACCGATGAACGTGCATGAGGGACTGACTCCGGACGATCCGGTTTCGATCAGTGTTTTTCTCGACGATGCTGCCGAGCCCATTGCAACCTACAAACCGCCCGCGATTTTTCAACTCAACACCAACACGATCGTTGACGGCGAACACGTGCTTCGCATTCAAGCAGTAGATGCGATTGGAAACACGGGTGTTCGACGCATTCCATTTACCGTTGCGAACGGCCCGGGCATCACGGTTACGGGCCTTCGAGCGGGATCGCGCATACGAGGCACCGTTAGTCTGAACATCAACGCGTTCGGCGCCGACGAACCGTTCGATCCCGTTCGCGCGGAGTCGAGCGGCCCCGTCCCCGTCTGGACCTGGGTGTTCTTTGCAATCATTGCCGTGTGGGCAGCATGGTATGGGCTAGAGTATTTTAAAACGCCGCCTGAATTCGCACAATCACCGACTTTTGCGGCAAATCCCGGCCTCGCAGCGGCGAATGCGCCGGCGACGGAAACCAGCGTCCAATCTCCCGCACCGATTAACAAAAGAGCTGCCCTTGGCAGCAAGAACGTCGCCGGATTCGATTACTCGTCACTCGGTGCGCAAGTCTACTCGCAAAATTGCGCATCGTGCCACGGTCTAGCCGGTGCCGGAACGCCGAGCATCTTTCCGCCCCTCGCCGGGGATTCAGTTGTAAACGGTGGCGATGCCGACACGCACATCAGGACCGTACTGCACGGCTTATCCGGGAAAATCATCAACGCGACGCATTACGCGGCGCAGATGCCCTCATTTGGTACGCAGCTGAATGACGCACAAATAGCGGCCGTAGTAGATCACGAACGAACCTCCTGGGGAAATCACGGCCCAACCGTGACGCCTGCACAAGTGACGCGAGATCGATAGCGAGTCCGTTGCGCTCGCCGTTGGCCTATCTTCGGTCTCTCGCTGCGTCAGGTAGCGAGCTCTTCTCGGCCGAACCTGGAACCGTCGAACATCTGGTGGTCAAGAGCGAAGACGGTGCGACGCACGACATCGAACTTCGCTCCCTCTTCGATCCTCGGTCCGAACAAAAATCCCTCGTAAGCTTCTTACGGCGACTTCTGCAAGTTGCCACTAGTGCGGCGCGGGCGATCCGTCGGACCACGTGAGCACCGGTGTCATAACCACCGTCGATAGATATGGGCCGCGATCCACGGACTGAGTTGGCGAATTGTCTACGTTAGGGCCCCCACTAGCGACTTGATCTCGTGGAATGAAAAACATCACGTGGGGATACCATGGTCCGTGGGCATGGTTAAGATACCCCTTCTTCGAGAGCATAAAGCCAAATGCACCAGGCTCCGGCGGCCTAAAGCTACGATCGGCGAAGGCAGCTTCCGTTCTTTCCGCCATTTGCTGCTTACTGAGCCCGGCCAGGGCCCATTCTGCCTCCTGAAGTAGCTGCGGTATCTCGGTGCGCGACGCGGGAGGATTGTAACAATCGGGGCCGCGCTCTTGCGGATTCCAAAACTCGGTATCGTTAAATGGCGAGGTCCAAGAACGTTCGACGAGGCACACGAAGCCGTTCGTTCCTTTCACCGCCGTCTCGAAACCGTGGGGAGTGAGCACAAGCACCTCGGCGTTCGCAGCGATGGAGGGCGGAGCGGCGCTCCGCGCCAAGGCAACTTCAGCTTGACGATTGGGCATGAGGTATGGAGCGATTGGGCCTCTCGTTGGCAATCCTTCGTTGGTGGCGGCTCGCGCCACAAATGGCAGCGCCGTAACGGCGAGGAGCAGCACGAGCGCTCGACGCAATCGAAAAAGAGCCACGATCGGTACCTCCGTTTTTAGCGGCGTACACGTTAAACACGCGGCTCCCGGCTATTGCGACGACAAAAAGATGCCCTCTCCGAATTCTCCAACTTTGGCGCCGCCCGTGAAAGGCTTGCCTCCGAAACGCAAGTGCCACTAAGATGCTCCTCCGATTGATAACGCTTGAGCTGTGAGCGCAGTAGACTGCTCATGCGGGCGACCGCTTAATCCAGCCGCCTCGACCGCAACCCTAAAGCGTCGAGCTGCTCTTCTGGGTCGCGGTATTCGAGGCTTTTCCTTTCTTAAAGAGCGCCGCGCGCGCCTCAAGCCGAGCGACGTCGGTTTTCGACTCACGTCGATGATAGGCACAAACTCGCGGCGGCGCAGTACCCCCAAACCAAATGCGCCGAGCACGGCCGCACCGGGAATGAGGCCGATCAGAGTGATGTCTTTGTCGATGAGCCATCCGCCCAGCGAAGGCGCCGTCATGAGCGCGATACTACTCATCGCATCGTTGAAGCCGAGCGTCGCGCCGCGCTTGTCTTCGGAGGCGCTCTCGGAGATCAGTGCGGCAATCGTCGGTTCGATGCACGAGGCCCCGACTGCCCAAAGAGCGAGCATGCCGATCACCGTCCAAAAATTGTGCGCGAACGCAAGGACGCCATAGGCGACGACGCTCAACGCAAATCCGAGTTGCGCTACCCAGGCATCGCCAAGGCGCTTCGCCAGCGGACCGACGACAATCCCCAGCGCGACCGCGCCGACCCCGCCGGTGGCGGCGAAAAACCAGCTATTCTTTTCCGGGCCGAAGTTCATCGCCTGTTTGAGATAGAGCGCGAAGATTGAAAAAAAGTACGTCACCGCAAAGATGAACAGGAAGTGCCGAACGATGAGGCTGCGCGTCCGCGGACAGGCCCAAATCTCCTTCGCCACACTCTTGATGTTGAACCCGTTTTTCTTCTTTTGTGGCGTCTTCGGGAGAAACATCAGCGTCAAGCCGGTGTTGACTGCTTCGATCGCGGCCGAAGCGACGAACGGCACCCAGAAGCCGTACTTCACGAGAAATCCGCCCGCGATCGGACCGAGTACGATTCCAATGCCAAAGACGACACCGAATCCGGCAAACGCCTTGTCGCGATGCCGATCGTCGGTCACATCGGAGATGTAGGACTGGGTGACGCCGAGATTGCCTCGCCGATGCCGGCGATAGCGCGTGCCACGAACAGCATCCCCAGCGACGGCGCCCAGGCGACGAGCAGGTAGCCGACCAGCGAGATGAGCTGCGAGATCGTCACAATCGGCTTGCGTCCGAGCTTGTCGCTCAGTGCGCCCCAAAGAGGGGCCGCAATCGTCGAGGCAACCGCCATGATTGCCAGGAGCGCACCCACCAGCAACCCGCTCGCACCGTACTTTTGCGCGAGATAGGGCAATAGCGGAATCATAATCATGTACCCAAACACGTCGATCAACGTAATGGAATAGATCGGGATCAGAGCGCCAATCATCGTTCGGGTGTCGGCGGGTATCTTCAAACTCATCGTGATCTGGGACTGACGGTTGCCGGGCAGCGTCGGCGCCAGCGGGGGCGGCCATCTGCCACCTCGGCTACCTCGCAACCTTACCGTTTACGGAGCCGGATTGGAGTGCGGCGCAGGCGTCGCGGCGGATCGTACGCACGGGCCTCGCTGCCACAGATTGCCGAGCGGGACGACGTGAAAGGTGTAGCCCGGACCGATCGTGATATTGGTCCCTTTGATGCCTTCGTCGATAGCCAAGCCGAGGCCGGGAACCGGAATCGCGCCGGCGCCGATGCCGAGCAATGACGCGCCGTGCGTAAGGATCGACGCGTCGCGTGGGTCGCCCGTCACCTGCACGTGGTGCCCGTCGACGACGAGGAAACGCGCTTCTAGTACAATAATGCCGTTGCGCGCTCGATTGCTCGCCGGAACCGCGCTGAGAACGATTCCGTAGCCCCGAGTACCGGCTCGGATCTGAAGGCCGTTGCTGACGACGGTTGCCGTGGTTTTGAACTCGAAGACTCGTCCGGAATAGCCATGGGCGGAGGCCACCGTCGTCAGCATCGTCGCCGGGATCAGCGGGTAACAGGTAAGAGCGGCGTCGCCGCGAGCGCTGCCGGCGACTGCGAGTACCAGCGTGGAAAGAAAAACAGTGGCGTTGCAACGTTTCGGCATGTCGCTCACTTGTGCCCATGCGTTAGATGACGAATGCACTCGGGGTTCCAGACCGCGCAAGTGGCCTCCCGTACGGAGGCCGCCGCGCGGTCCCACTGGAACTGCCTTACGTCGATTTCGGATTGAAAAGCCGCACGAGACGTCCGGTCAGCGCCGTGCCGCTCAGCGAAACGGTGGCACCGAGCACGAGCAGACCCACCAGCATCAAGATCGGCGCATATGCGGTTACCGTTAGCGCGAGAATGCCGAGCACGATCGCCGCGCCGCCGCATAACACTTGAGCCGTGATCGCGCAAGCGACTGCGCCCTCGGCGACGTTTTGTGCTAGCTCGGAGAGCCCCGCGGCCTGAACCTTGAGCGTGTTGAGTCGCTGTAAACCTCCGGCGGCGAGTATCAGCGATGCGCCGACCGCGATAACTCCGGCCGAGATCAGAATGCCGGGAGTGAAGCCGAGTAGCGCGAGGATTCCGAGTACGACGATGCTTCCGCCGGCGAGGACTTCGACCGTCATACCTCCGCCGAGCTCGATTGCTCCGACGACACCTCCCGTGATAACGGAGAGCAGTTTTGTATATTCGGCCGCTACTGCTCCTCCTTGCGCGAGTAGGGCCGCTCCGAGAACGATGGCGGCTATACCGCCCAAAAAACTCGAGCCGGCATGCGCGAGTCCGATAATGGCGAGGACCACAACGGCAATACCGGTCGCTGCTTCCACAACCGAGCCGGTCGTCTCTATCCCCAGGATTGTTTTGTCGTCATAGGTTGTCGCTGCTGTAGTCATGATTGTGAACCTCCAATTGCGAATGTTCTCAAAAATATCGTTGAGGAGCGACGACCTGGGTCGTCGCTCCTCAACGCCCCGAATATCGTCAACCACACCACTTGCGCAACACGTTACGCCACAGAATGAAGGCAGCACCGATGACGCTCGTTCCGATGGCGACGCCTGCAACGTACGGCTCGATCTCCACACGCAACAGCGGCGCCAGCGCCGCCAGAGCGAGCGCCGGTGGCATGTAGGCTCGCAGGACCATCTGCGCAATTAAGACCGACAGCGTGGCCAGGGCGATGCTCAGAGGGCCGTCACCCAAGAAATGCCAGCAGAGTGCCCCGGCGACGGCGCCGAGACATGGCAGGACGATAATGGAGCGAAAATTTGCACAAGCGCCGGTTTGCGTGAACAGCAGAAAGATAATCACCGCGAAGGGCGGCAACATGACATATTCGGCCGCGCGCGCTCGCCATGCGCCGGCCACTGCGTCAAGCAGTGCGAGAAGCAACGGGACGGCAACGATTGCCGCGAGACCGGCGCGATTCATTGCACTCCCCGATTCATTGCACTCATCGTAGGCGCGAGGCCATCCGCCGGCATCGACCCAGGTCACCTGAATATGTGAGAAACAACGACCTCGGTCGTCGACCAAGCGCGCAAAGAGCGCCATGCTGCATGGTGGTGGATGATGGATTGTCTGTTTCTCAGTGGCAGGTTGGAGTGGCTGGCGCGTTCGCAAGCCCGAAGAGCGCGTTTAGCGCGCTTCAGGCTCTATGCGCCGTGGGGATACAGCGAGCGTGGGTCGGCTTTTTTCGGTCGTCGCGCAGTGAGACCGTAGCCGTACTCGACAGCGAGTGGGAGGGCGATCCGCGCGGCATGAGCGGAGTCTTCCCGCTGCGCGACGGTCGCGAACGATCGCTTCCCGAGGCCTTGAAACAGCGGGGCCTGTCCGATGCCGAAATCGAAGATTTCGAACGGGCGGTCCCGCCCCAGGCCATCGTCGTAGTCGTCGACGCCGGCGGGAGACCGGAGCAGGCCCGTGCGGTGCTGACGCGTTGCGGCGGCCGCTTGACATCTTCGCGCCGATAGATTCATACAAATGCCCCGACGTGGGTACGTTGGGAACGTGAGGCAGGCAGAACGCGGCGATCTCGACGTCCGATCGTGGACGACCGCGCAGCGCTACGCAGGCGTGCTCGGTGCATTCGAGGCTCTGAATCAAGGTGAATCGGTGCGAGTGATCGTCGATCATGAACCACGCGCCCTCCGTCTTCGATTGGGGCAAGGGCATGCCGGTCGTTACGTCTGGACTCAGCGCAATCTTGGTGAAGATTATTGGGAAGCGACGATACGGCGCGTGGCTCCGCTGCGCGATGCCGTCTCTCCGCACGAGGCGCTGTTGTATTGCGCGTGGTTGTTCACCGATCTCCGGCCGGCAGCCCGAAGAAGCCTCGCGCAAGCGGCCGTCCGGCGCGTCTACAGCCCAGGCGCACGCTTGTCGAGCAGGGAACGACGTGGCCCAACGTTGGGCTCGTCGCCTCCGGCAGCGTTACCGCGATGGTCGGTACGGAAGCCGGGCGCGATTACTGCCTGTATGAAGCATTTCCTTTCGATATTTTCGGTGAGATCCAAGCACTCGACACCGGCGGGACGATCGCTCGCTACGAGGCCGGCGCGGCAAAGGCCACGATCTTATCGTTGCCGCGTGACGTCGTGCTCGACCTTGCCGACAACGATGGAAGACTCTCCCGCCGCTTCGCCGAGCTCTGCGCTCAGCGAGCGCGCCTGCTTCACGACATGCTCTATGCCCGCATGACGAAGCCAACGATCAATCGACTCGCGGCGGCCATGCTTCCCTACGCTACGCGGACGGAAGGTCTTGCGGCGGTTTTGCAACCGTTGCCCTCGATGACGCAGGCGCAACTCGCGGCCTTGGCTGGTACCGTGAAGGACGTGATTGGGCGCGAGCTCGCCACGTTGCGGGCTGCCGGAGCAATCGACCTCTGCGGCGGACGCATTGCGCGCATCGACGAAGCGCAGCTGCGTAACTTCTTGTAGCGCTAGCGTCGACGCGACGACCTGGGTCGATGCCGGCTTCGTCCTCACCGGCTACCATGAGTTTCGGAGGAGCAATCATCATGAAATCGGCATCGTTCCATTACGAGCGGGTCGGGCGGGTCACGATTCTGCACGTCGACGGTTACGTCGAACGAGATGTTGAGCAGAGATTTGAACGGGCACTGCGCGAAGCAGCCGCGGGGTCCTCGAATTCCGTACTGACGGTGTCGTTTTTGAACTGCTCCCATATCGATCGCGAGTGCCTCTCAACGCTGTCACGCATCGGCAAACGCGAAACGACACAGCTACACGTGATCGCAGCTCCCCACACAGAGGTGCGCCGCATGCTCGAGCGTCCCGAACGTGACTGCACGCTGGCGGTCCACGATGGTTTCCGCGATGCGTTCTTCTCGATTGCGGCGTCGCCGGAGACGGCGAAAGGGCCGGTTGAGATACACGCATGAGGCACGCCCGAGGCAGTTGGTTTAAGGTGGTGGCATCCGTCGCGGGGCTGCTCATATGCGTCGGCGTTTCTGCATCGGCTCGTCCGCAGCACTCGGCGTATGCCCTGGCCTGCAACCGCAACCGTTCGCTCGCCGCGTATACGTTCCATATGAACGTCGCCTTGGCGATGCACCATTTTCCGTGGCTGCATTTCCATATTTCCGGCACCGGGCAGAACGTGCGCGGCCGCCGGTACGTGGTGCGCTTTACGAAGATGCCATTCTTCGCGAGAGGGCTTCATACGATCGACTTATCCGCGCTCGATCCAAGCATGTGGCAGAGCCGGTATACCGTGCGCCTCGTTACTCGAAGAGGTTCGATGACCATGTTTTCGTTGCTCCCGCGCGGCACGGGCAAGGAACGGCAGAATCAGTTACGAGTTGCGTACGTCACGCTCGACGCCAACTACGCGACGCGGTCGGTCGCGCTCTACTATCTCAACGGTGGCAGCATTACGCTCGATCTGAGCCCCGGGAGCACTTCCGGCTACTGGTTGCCCGCAACCGTCGTCGCCCAGATCGATATGCCGGGCGAGGTACTCAGCGCCCATGCGACTCTCACCGACTATGCAATCGTTTCTCAGCAGGCCGTTGCATCGAGCCAATGGACATTATGACGCTCCGGTTGCTGGAAGACAAATCCTCGTCGGCGGCAAGCCCAAGCGCGGAATCGGGCCGGGCGATCGCCGCGCTTCGGACCTTTTTTGGAGATGCCTACGCCCGAGGTTTTTCGATCGCACTCTGGGACGGAACGTTCGTGCCAGCGCGCGGAGCCGAACGTTTTGTTTTCTGCATTAACGATGCGGGAGCGCTGCGGGCGCTCGCGCCGCCCGTCGATCTTGCCGCGGGGCGAGCGTTCGCGGCCGGCAGAATCGACGTTCGGGGCGATGTCGAATGCGCCTTCGAGACGGTTATTCGCGCAGCAGGCTCGTTGACGCCGCTTCGAAAGATGAAGCTGCTTTTCGAGTTACAAAGCCTTCCCTCGCACTCGATGCCCACGTTGCGGGAAGCAACGCTCCAGGGACGACCCCATTCGCACGTGCGGGATCGCGCGGCGATCGCGCATCATTACGATCGCCCCGTCGAGTTCTACGCAAGCTTTCTGGATCCCGAACTGCTGTATTCGTGTGCGTACTTCGATGAGAACGTCGAGACACTCGAGCGGGCGCAAGTCGCAAAACTGGACTATATTCTGCGCAAGCTGCGTTTGCGTGCCGGCGAAAGCTTCCTCGACGTCGGCTGCGGCTGGGGCGCTTTGGTTTTGGCTGCGGCGCGCCGTGGTGCGATTGCAACCGGCATTACCCTGAGCAGGCAACAGTATGACGAAGGGAGCCGGCGCATCGTTCGGGCCGGATGCCAAGATCGTGCCCGGATCGTGTTGCGCGACTACCGCGAGCTTGGGCCCGCGCGCTTTGATAAGATCGCGAGCGTCGGAATGTTCGAACACGTCGGTCGCGCTCGCTTGCCCGAATACTTCAAGATGGTGTTCGAAGCCCTCGAGCCGGGCGGACTCTTTCTTAATCACGGGATTGCCATCGAGGGCGGCAGCCGCACGAGCGGCAAGTGCAGCGGCTTCATGCAACAGTTCATTTTCCCCGATGGCGAGCTGATTTCAATTTCCAATGCGTTGTCCTATGCGCAAGACGCCGGCTTCGAAGTTCGCGACGTGGAGAATCTGCGCGAGCATTACGTGCGAACGCTGCGCGCCTGGGTGAGAAATCTCGAACGGAACCGTCACGCCGCCGAGCGGGCCGCCGGCGAGCAAACCTACCGGGCATGGCGCCTCTACATGGCGGGCAGCGCTCAAGGCTTCCGAATGGGGCGGCTGGGGCTTTTTCAATCGCTTCTCGCGCGCCGGCGTGAGGACGGGGGCGTCGGGGTGCCTCCGACGCGTAACGACCTCTATCGGTGCGCCGAGTGGTGAACGGCCCGCTTTGCAGCGGCTTCTAAGAAGCGCGCGCCCGAGTGCATCGACTCTTCTATCGACGTGCCCGGCGGAGTAATCGCAACGACCTCGATCCCGCGCTGCGCCAGCCTCTCGGCTGCCTCTTCTTCAACCGCGCCGCCAAAGGCAGTGGTGAAGGCTCTGCAGACCGACGGCCTGAGCGAACGGCAGGCGTGCGGGTTGACCGGCTTCCCGCGCTCAACGGTGCAGTACACGTCGCGCAAGCACCCGACGATGCGCTGATTCGCGATCGTCTGCGGTGTCTCGCCCAGGAGTGGCCGCGCTTTGGGTGGCGCATGCTCAAGGTCTTTCTCAAGCGCGAGGGCATCGTCATGAATCATAAACGGCTACGGCGCATCTATCGCGAAGAAGGTCGTGAGAAACCAGCTTATGCAGAAAGCTCAATAGCCATAAGGATTTGCGAGGACTTGGGGAGGTGGCAGAGTGGTTGAATGCGGCGGTCTTGAAAATCACTAAAGCCGTCCCGACAAGTCACCGCTAGCGTCGATTGAGCACAAGAATAGGACCTATTGTGACGTCCGGATACCTACGGGGACGTGTTCCGTTAGCAAATTGTTAGCGAATCCGCGATTTGCTAACGTACTTGCTAACGCGGGCGTGGCGATGCGTCGCTTCTCGTTGCAGAGCCAGCAGGAACCCCTCCCGTCGAATACCGAAAAGTCCTGTCCTGTCAGGGTTTTCTCTTCTTAGGTCTACGGTAGTACCGCAAACCCCGCCGAAGCTCGAGCCAGCGATCGTCATCGCGATCACCAGCCATCTTATCAAACTGACCGCGCTCGTGCATGTGGATGCGATGGAAGAAGCTGGCAATGCCGCGGTATTTTTAAGATTAAGGCCAAGCGCTCTCCCGATCACTTAACGCCGTTCCGAAGTGAGGCAACGTCACTTCCCAATTGATCAATGCGCTGTTGTTGCTCGATCGGGCGCTTCGTCTCAAGGTACGTTCCGCAGGTAGTGCCGCTTTCCATACGTTGCTTTTGCTAGGGCACCTTGCTGTACCAACGACTCACAAACCGCGACTATGTCCCATGGGTCGGCATCGGTCACCTCAGCGGCTGCGTCGGGATCAACGGAGCCATCGGCGTCAGCTAGCCGGAGTATCGCAGTTTGCAATCGCTTTGCATCGTCGACTTCGTGCGGAAAAGTCTCGTCGCTCATGAACTCCTCAAAAATATAAATATTGCTCTTCCAGATTATGAAGTGGCTTTCACAATCGCTTTCCCGCCAGACGGATGGGTATAGGCTGATTGAATTTGGTGCTGCGCTCCTGCGTAGGTGCCAAGCGGGCCCGACGCGTGCGTCCAAGTTAACTGGGTACGCATCTCCGCAGCCGCATGGGCAATGAAGCAGGAGACTGCGAGCACGGCCACGCTTTATTACGACAGCGTCACCGGGTCTCCGAATGCATGCAAGGCCCTCGCATATATAGCGGGCATCGGGCTGAAGTCTTAGTTTGACGGTCCTCATGTCAGTTTTTTTGTTGATTTAGCCCGGTGTTCCAAGCGCTCAAGAAGGTGCTGCGCGATCAGATAAGCTGCGCCGCGCCTGAACTGTTGCCTTCTGATGTCCTTTCGTTCCTCAGTCGACACGTCGCTGCTCATAGTTAACGGCTTACCAGCCTTCCATAGTAACGCTGCCGCTAATACTGCCAGGTAGTCGTCTTCATTGCGCACCATCGACCGGACGAACAACCTGATCTGGTTAATTGCGACATGGAACCAAGAAGACTTATCCGTGAGATGCTCATGGGACCAAAAGTTGTACATTTCGTCAAAGAAGCATGGTTTGATGGATTTAAACCAGGATTTCGGATCACGAGTATCGCGCCCAAAACCTTCAATCAGGAAACTGCACTCGAGACAGGCTGGATCCCATAGCAGCGGTCCTGTACAGTGCTTTTCCATGTCAATTATTACAGCGTCATTAGCGCGAATGCGGATGTTTTCCGCGTGCAGATCGCCATGAATCCAGCTATATGGGACCCTCAGAGGAGCGCCGAGTCGGTTGAACGCAGAACGTAGGTTATTAAGGGCTTGTGGCTGTCCGAGAGCCTTGGCGCACTTGATAACCTGAGCGTCAATGCTATCGGGAAGTTTTTTTGAAACAAAGTCCCCGAGCGTGTGAGTCGCTGTAGAACGATGCCACGCGTTTAGGGTACGGCTAAAGAGGCACGAGATGGGCGATATTGCGCGACCGCCCTCCGCACACTCAAGTAGGCTTTCCGATTCGGTCACGTAGTGTTCCAGAATTAGACCTTCGGTGGAGCCCAGGCAACAGTTCTCTTTGAGCATGGGCGGTGCCAGATAGAATGGCACGTACGGTTCAACGCCTATCAGAAAGCCGTTGTACTCCTCCACAATTTTCTTGCGGGTACCGATCTTAAGAAAGTAAGGGATCGGTTTCCCGCCGCTCCGTTCGACCTGTGCCTTGAACGCGTGGGCCCCTGAGTATCCACCACCGAGCCTCGTTAAGTGTACGGTTTTGAAGCTCGGCTCCGCAAAGGCGCGTTTCATTAGGGTGGCTCGGGCGCCTCGGGGAACATCGCCTCTAAGCTTTACCGTGAGGTTAACGGCGTCATCTACTCGGCGGGAGGCGATAACTTTGGCGATTTCGCTCCAGGGCGTGCCCTGAACGAAAAATCTGCAGCTCGGTGACAGCTCCTCCGCCTTTGGGTCCCGCCAGGTCATCGACCGTGTTATTTCGGGCGCAAGGTTGTTCACCGGCAGCCGGCGCTTTTTGACGATCCTTACGAAGTGAGGGAGCGCCTGTGTCGTTGCAAGGACGATCACCTCACAGCCATGATTCAAGAGCCGCTCAACCATGTAGTCAAGTAAACGAGCAGCTCGGGCAAGCTTGACAGCTGGGTCCAGGAGAACGATTGAAGCCGCGAGCGTGCCGAGGTACGTTGAATCGGTGGCTCTTGAAAGGTCGAACCGAAACAAAAAAAGGTCGTTTTCAGCCAAGCTTTGCGTAGCCTGTCTTGGTGGGTCGGCGTCGAGAATTGCAACCGAGGTTCTGAAGGCACGGTCCCGAACCACTATCGGCATTTAATCCTGCCTTCCCGGGAACGGCCAGTTGTCGCCACGTGCGAGCCGCCCGTCCGCAGAGCAAATGACGCAGTGCTCTCGGGGCGCAGTGGCAACAGCGCGTACTGATGATGCTAGCGCCCTGTAAACCAAGTGTCTTGCTGGCACCGGGAGGCCGGCGACTACGGCAAGTGCCATCGTGACGGACAACGATGCAACAGTGGAGTTCAAAGACATAACGGACGGTGCCGGCTCGTAAGCACCCTCGATGTACGGATCGCTCTTGCGTTCGAAGGCAGTCAACATGTCGCGTCTCACTTGGTCTGGATCGAGGAGAGGCCGTTTCATTTTGCGGGGAAATACGCACGGCGGTGTAACTGACGTGGCGTTTAGAGTATCACGCTGCGCGTTTGAGCGCAATCGGTTTCGGAACGAGTTCGTACAAGTCGCGGTAGCCG
>Ga0182015_10003614_pt1 | contig 17196 bp, 12 predicted proteins | sample 712P3MmetaG_FD_120478 | JGI IMG/M metagenome (GOLD analysis project Ga0182015, IMG submission 120478) | Permafrost microbial communities from Stordalen Mire, Sweden - 712P3M metaG | ecosystem: Environmental > Terrestrial > Soil > Wetlands > Permafrost | place: Sweden: Stordalen | collected... | reverse complement strand
CTGGAATGCGTCACCTCGTATTCAGAAATCACCTGGCTAGGCATGGGCCATCTGCTCCTCTCCCGGCTGCGCCACCGGCAGGTGCTTCTTTGCCAACTGTCTCACCATCGCGAGCACCTCATCGTGCGATGGAACATTCCCGCCCATGCGGTTCAGGAACTCGACCGGCCTCGCGCCGTTGATCGCCAGCCGGACGTCTTCCACCATTTGGCCGTTGCTCATCTCGACCACCAGGAACACCCGCGCCCGCCCTGCCAGGTTCTGCAACTGGGTCGTCGGGAAGGGCGAGAGCGTAATCGGCCGCAGCAGCCCCACCGGCAGCCCCTCGGCCCTCGCCTCCACGGTAACTGCCTTCAGAATCCGCCCCACAATCCCATAGCCCACCAACACAATTTCCGCGTCCTCGGCAAACCAGTCTTCCGCGCGCGTCTCCAACTGCTGCGCTCGCCGAAACTTCGCTTCGAGGCTCCGCAGGTGCATTTCCATGTCGTTGAAGTCCATGCGCAGCGAAGTGATCAGATTGCCGCGCGACTGCGCATTCCCGGTCACCGCCCAATCCGGCACCTGCGACGCCACCGCTGCGTTCGGAAACTCCACCGGCTCCATCATCTGGCCCACAAACCCGTCCGCCAGCAGCACCACCGGGCCGCGATACCGGTCCGCCAGCTCAAAGGCCAGCGCGGTCAGGTCGGCCATCTCCTGCGCGGAGTGAGGCGCCAGCACAATCGTGCGATAGCTGCCATTCCCTCCGCCCTTAACGACCTGGTTGTAGTCGCTCTGCTCCGCCCCCAAGTTGCCCAGCCCCGGCCCGACGCGGCTAATGTCCGCAATCACGCACGGCAGCTCCGCCCCGGCCATGTAACTGATGCCTTCCTGCATCAGGCTGATCCCCGGCCCGCTCGACGCCGTCATACAGCGCACGCCTGCCGACGATGCTCCATAGAGCATATTGATCGCCGCGACTTCGCTCTCCGCCTGCAGAAACACTCCGCCCGCTTGCGGCATGTAGAGTGCCGCGGCCTCGGCTATTTCGCTCGCCGGAGTAATCGGATACCCATAGAATGCGCGGCACCCAGCCAGAATCGCGCTCCTCACAATTGCTTCGTTGCCCTTCATCAGTTGCTTGCGCATCAGCTTGTCCTCGCCGCTCTAAGGGCGTGCGGGCCGCTGGCCTTCACAGCCCGCATCACCGTTATCGCGCCGGGCTCAGGGCAGACCATGAAGCAGATGCCGCACCCGGTGCACCCAGACCCTGCGTAGCTCGCAGTGCGGTAGCCGAATTGGTTCAGCTGTTCGCCCATCTGGATGGCCCTTGGCGGGCACGCCTCCGCGCACATTCCGCACCCCTTGCATTCGCTCTGGTCGATGCGCAACAGGCCCCGGTCCTTTTTGGCGTTTCCAGGCTCCCGCTCGACATTTCCATGAACCAGCCTGTCGTTCCCGGAATTCTGTTCGGTGCTTTTGGCAGCGTTCCGTGCGTCCATCTCGTGCCTCCCGCGGCTTCCGGCCCGATTCGCAGCTTTGACCGGCCCGCGAAGCGCCCTCTCAGCAGGCGCAGTTTTATCTAAAGTGGCCCGAATTAGGTTCGTCCACGCGGGAGAGATTTGCTGTGATCGGTGTCACCCGCGCCGGAACTCGGCGGGGAAAGGGCTCAATCCTAATGGCTTATGGGGCCGGCATCAGCGATTGATGCATTCTCACACCATAACCCTGGGGGCTACTCGCCAGCCTTGGCGGCCAACTGTTGCGCGACCGCGATGTTCCGCAGCAATTCCTGTGGGAAGCCGTGCCGCTCCTGCAAATAAGCCGGAGAGTTGTATGAAATCCAGACCTTCTGATGACCGTCTTCCCAAACCAGGATCTTGAGCGGCAGATCGATCGCTGCGCTCGCTGCGGCCTGCATGATGGGCGTTCCTGCTTTGGGGCTGCCAAAGATCAGCAGTTTTGTGGGAGGCAACTTCATTCCCACCTTTTCTGCTTCCCCGCTGTGGTCGATCACGGCGAACAGGGTGACTCCCTTCGCCTCAAGAATGCCTTTGAGTCTCGCTACCGTCTCATCCACCGAGTGATTGCTCGCAATATCGACGATCCCGTTGTCGTTTCTCTCTACCACAATCCCCTCCTTAGCGTTTAGAACTTTGGGATGCGCCTAATGGCGAATCGAAACCAAATAGATCGCCATCGCGAGTCCTACCACTGCCAGAACGAATGAAACGGCGGCAGCCTGCATTGCAGGACGAGTATGCGATGTAACGCCCCTGTCTAGATCTCGAACCAGTCGAAGATGATGCCAGCCGGCAAATGCATTCACGATTACGCCGAACCCGATGAGCGCCGTACCAAACCAGAGCGAGAATCCATAAGAGGCCGTAGCGTGAGGTCGCTCCAGAAGTTGGAGTTGCTGCAGGAAGAGACCGAATCGCGCCACCACAAATCCAAACCCCATCAACGCCAAGCCGGTGCGAATCCATGCAAGCAGAGTCCGTTCCGCCGCCAGATAGTCGCTGAGAGCTCCCTTCTGTCCATTTCCTGATGGCGAGTCCATTCGTTCTCCCTTGATCGCGGCGGTGACGCGCGACAACACTCATTATGCTTCCGAAATCCTGAAATCAAGCGTCATCTGAATTCAAGTGGTGAACGAGCGCTTGCTCACTCCAATGGGTTTGCGTTCAAGCGAAAAAGACTTGCGAGCGCTTAACGAGCAGCCGCGCAAAGCGTCGGCGGTGGATCGGGAATGCTGCGATTGCTCCGGAGGCTCAAGCCAGCCTATCCTGCGAGGGAAAATTGAGCATCTGGTTCAGGGAATGAATTCACGCTCAAGCAAGTCCGTCCTGCGAGCGACTTGCGAGCGCACCTGTATCGAAATTCTGGCGGAGAGAGGGGGATTCGAACCCCCGGTACAGCTTTTGACCGTACAACGGTTTAGCAAACCGCCGCCTTCAGCCACTCGGCCATCTCTCCGCGTCTGCTGGGATTATACCGGAAGCTGAGCTTCAGGCGCGCGGAACGCCAAGAATCGCGGCCTCGCATTCGGTTTCGGCTGCTTGTCTCGTCGAATTGATCGCGAGACTGAGATCGTTTGGCGCGAGCGCGGGAGCCGCCACACAGACGATTTTCTTCTTTGTTCGTCGAGTCTGGGTTGATAGATTCGGGGTCATGCCCATGGCCCAGACTTCGTCGGCGCGCAAGATGCGCTTTCTGCCGCTCGTGGCTGCAACGTACTTCATGGTTTCAGGTGGCCCTTACGGCATCGAAGACATTCTGGGCGGCGCGGGGTTCCTGTGGGCCATCGGCCTCCTGATTCTGCTTCCTCTCTTCTGGTCGCTGCCTACGGCGCTGATGATCGGCGAGTTGGCCAGCGCAATCCCCGCCGATGGAGGCTTTTACGTCTGGGTGCGCCGGGCGCTGGGTCCCTTCTGGGGTTACCAGGAGGGTTGGCTTTCGCTCGCCGCCAGCGTTTTCGACATGGCTATCTACCCCGCCATCTTCGTTTCCTATCTGGGCAAGCTCGCTCCCGCCCTCACCCAGAATGGCCGTGGCTACCTGTGGTCGCTAGCCGTCGTCGTGGTGTGCTCGCTCTGGAATCTGCGCGGAGCCCCCGCCGTCGGCCGCGATTCCGTCTGGCTCTTCGTTCTGCTTCTCGCACCCTTCGCGGTCTTTGTCTTCCTCGGTTTCGGCCATGGCCTCCTGCATCATCCGGCCGTCCAGTGGAGCCGCCCAGCATCCGACGCCGGTTTCTCGACCGCGGTGCTGGTGGCCATGTGGAACTATATGGGCTGGGACAATGCTTCCACGGTTGCGCGCGACGTCGAAAATCCCCAGCGCACTTACCCTCGCGCGATGATCGTGTCCACAGCCCTGGTGGCGTTCACCTACATACTTCCCTTGGCCGCAATGGCCTTTGCCGGCCTCTCCGTACAAACCTTTTCCACTGGCGACTGGACCACCGCGGCCGAAGCCCTGGGTGGTCCGGCTCTTGGCGTCGCCATCGTGGCCGGCGGCGCGATCTCCGGCATCGGTATGTTCAACGCGCTGGTCATGAGTTACACCCGCCTGCCCATGGCTATGGCCGAGGAGGGCATGCTCCCGCGCTTTGTCGCCCGGCGCAACCGGCAGGGCGTGCCCTGGGTCAGTGTCGTCTTCTGCGGCGCGGCGTGGGCACTCGCGCTTAAGCTCCCTTTCGAGCGCCTCATCTCCATCGACCTCATCCTCTACGGATCGAGCCTGCTTCTCGAGTTTGTGGCGCTGGCAGTGCTGCGCCTCCGCGAACCCCAGCTTGAGCGACCCTTCAAGGCCGGTAGCTTCCCCGTCGCCTGTTTCCTTGGCGTTGGGCCGGCCGCCCTCATTGCCTACGCTCTCTACGTTTCCCGGAACGAGAAGCTTCTCGAGTCCAGCAGCGAGCTTGGTGGTCAAGTGGGCGCTTGGCTGGGTTCCGTTCACGCTCTTGTCTTTGCCTTGTGCGTCGGCCTTCTCGGCCCGTTGCTCTACTGGATCACGGCTGCTCTTTCACGCCGGAATCGCACCGTGCCTCTTCCCTAGTCCAGCTTCGCAAGCGCAGAAAAAAGCCCAGCCGTGCGGCCGGCCCTTCTCATTTTTCCTCGTGGCTTGCCCGTTCCCGGGGGCCTACTTGGCCACCTTCACCTTTGCCGGCCCGTGGTGCTTCACCTTACCATCGACAAACTGTTTGGCCGAGTCGATGACCTTGTCGCGCGCATAGGCCGCGTCGTGCCAACCCTTGATCTCCACCCGCTTGCCCTCGAGATCCTTGTAGATGGAGAAGAAGTGGGTAATCTCCTTGAGCATGTGGGGATAAATGTCGGTGTAGTTCCACACATTGTTGTAGCGTGGATTGTTCTTCCCCACCGCCAGCACCTTTTCGTCGAGCACGCCCTGGTCGAGCATCTCCAGCAGCCCGATCGGCCGCACTTCCTGCACACACCCCGGAAAGCTCGGTGTGGGCACAAGCACCAGAACGTCCAGCGGATCGCCGTCGTCACTCAATGTAGAAGGAATGAAGCCATAGTCGCCGGGGTAGTGCACCGGAGAGTGCAGGTTGCGGTCCAGCTTGAAGACGTGCAGCTCCTTGTCATACTCAAACTTGTTGGTTCCATCCTTGGGGATCTCGATCACTGCGCGAAACACCTCGGGGGACCGATCACCGATCGGCAACTCCAAATAATTAACCATTGCTCTGAACTTCTCCTTTAGGTAGGGCCTCGGGGGTTAGGGCGGGTGATTAAGGGGAATCCCGCGTGAGGGCAAACGGAAGAACTCGAGCGTCGCCGACCACTACCGCAGGTACTATAATCAGGGAAAATGAAGGCGCATGTCTATGTCACGCTGAAGACATCGGTCCTCGATCCTCAGGGCCAAACCATCCAGAATGCCTTACGCAAGATAGGTTTTGCTGAGGTTACCTCCGTGCGGCAGGGCAAGTATTTCGCGCTTTCTCTCGCCGATGGGCTCACCGCCGATGCCGCGCGTGCTCACGTTGAGCGCATCGCCGCCGAAGTCCTCACCAACCCGGTCATCGAAGAATACACATACCGCATCGAGGAATAAGCATCATTCCTTTGGTTTGGTGGCGCTTTCAAATCTCACGCGACCGCTTCAACGCGTAAATTGCCGAATAAACGTCCAGCACAGACTCGTCGCCTTGGTTTTAATCTTGCCGCAAAGCCTGCATGGGATCGATCGACGCCGCTCGCAGTGCGGGAATCGCTGACGCGCCTAAGGCCAGCAGCAGCACCCCAATTGCCGCCAATGCCAGCACCAGAGGATCGAACGGGCTCACTCCGAATAGCATGGACCGCAGCAGCGTCGACGTTGCCGCCGCGCCAGCCAACCCCAACACGCAGCCAACGACGGCCAGTTTTGCGCCCGACTCCAGAATCAAACGCAGGATGCCTGCCCGTTGCGAGCCGAGAGCCATGCGAATAGCCAACTCCTGCACCCGCGAAGCAACTGAAAAAGCGATCACACTGTAGATGCCGAGCACCGCCAGCAAAACAGCAGCGCTGGCAAAGCTTGTGATCAGAACCGTGTTGAAGCGGCGCGGCCCCTCGCTCGCTGAGACAACCTCCTCCATGGTCTGCACATGCGTCAGCGGCAGTTGCGGATCGATAGCCCGAACCGCCGTGCGCAATGCGTTCTCCATCTGTTCCGCCGCCAATTTCGATCGCAGTACGATAAACCCGCCGTTGCCGTTCAGATCGTTTGCCGAGCCCAATGTTCCGATGTCGTCTTCGGCCTGATCGACGGGAAAGAAGAACTGCTCCCTGGTCGCCTCGTCCGGGGAGCTGAGCTTCACGTCGGCCACCTCCCCAACGATCGTCAGCCAGGGAGTCTGCATCTCAGCCGTACCAATGCGCATCCGCTTGCCGATCGGGTCCTGGTTGGGCCAGTAGTGCTCTGCCAGCTTGTGGTTCACCACGACAACCAGCGGCTTGCCCGACTTGTCCGCCTCGGTGAACTTGCGTCCACGCAGCAGCGCAATTCCCATAGTGTCAAAGTAGTTGCCAATCACCTGCGCTGGAGTAGCCAGGTTCATCTTGGCGCCCTTGGGAGGAACGTAGCCCTCCACCACGAATGTCTCGTTGCTGTTTACGCCCGAGGCGGGAATCTGACTGGTCAGCCCAACCGCCTGAGCGCCCGGAACCTGCCGCAGTCGCTCCAGCAATTCGCGGTTGAACGAGTCCACCGACACCTGCGTCGAGTACTGCTTCTGCGGCAACCCATAGGCCGCGGTGGCGACGCGCTCGGGCTGGAAACCGAGGTCGACCGAACGCATCTTCTCAAAGCTCCGCAGCAGCAGCCCCGAGGCAGCCAGCAGAATCATGGCGATGGCGATCTCCGCCACCACCAGCGCCGACCGCAGCCGCGCATGCCCTCCGCCCGTGGTTCCGCTCCGTCCGCCGTCCTTCAGCGTCGCATTCACGTTGGTGCGCAGAGCCGCAAAGGCGGGAGCCAGCCCGCAAAGCAAGCCGGTAACCGCGGCGAGCACGAGCGCAAATCCCACCACCTCCCAGTTCAACGCGATCTCGTTGATGCGCGGTAGGCTTTCCGGCAGCAAGCTCCGGCCCACCCTGAGCGCAATCGCCGCCAGCCCCAAACCCAGCAGCCCTCCGCTTAGGCTCAGCACCAGGCTCTCCAGCATCGCCTGCCGCAGTAACGCCGTTGCGCGGGCTCCCAGCGCCATCCTGACAGCCACCTCCCGTTGCCTGCGGATGGCGCGCACCAGCATCAGGCCCGCCAGGTTTACGCAGGCAATCAGCAACACCACCGCAACTGCCATAAAAAGCGTCCGCAGCAGGGGACGCGTTTCCTCCACTGTCTTATCTGCGAGCGGGCGCACCACGGAGTCAATATGCAGTGTGGCCATCATGGGCGGATAGTTCCGCATAATCTCTTGCGCCACCCGTTCCGCGTCGCTCTGGGCCTGCGCAGCACTGATTCCCGGCTTGAGCCGCCCAACCATGTGGTAGCTCCAGTTGGCCCCCGCCTGCGGCAGCAGTTCCTCGGGCGTAAAGCTCATCGGAACCCAAAGCTCGCTGCGGTTCAGTTGTCCTGGCGTCAGCGGAAACTCGAAGTTCCTCGGCATCACGCCGATCACGACATATGGCTTGCGGTCGAGCAGGATTTTGGTTCCCAGAATCTGCGGATTTCCATTGAAGCGGCTCTTCCAAGTGGCATAACTCAACACCGCCACCTGTTGGCTGTGCTCGTCCTCGTCCGCCGTGAAAACGCGTCCCAGTTCCGGTTGCACGCCCAATGCCGAATAAACTCCGGCCGCTAGCCGGGCGGCGTTCACCTGCGCCGGCTCGCCAGCACCGGAGAGCTCGTAGCCCGCCCCCACATACCCGCCCAGCGCGGTAAAGGAGCTCGTCTCCCGCGAATACGCGCGAATGTCCGGAACGGTTACGCCCACATCGCCCCCGCTGCCCATGTCCACACCCTGGAGTTTGTCTGCCAGCACCACAAGCTGGCCGGACTCCGGAAACGGCAGCGGCCGCAAAAGCACCCCCTCGACAATCGAAAAGATCGCCGTCGCTGCGCCGATGCCGAATGCCAGCATCAGCACAGCCGTGACTACAAATCCGGGAGACTTTCGCAGTTGGCGGAAAACGAACCGAAGATCGAAAAAAATGTTCAAAATGGGCATCCTCGCTGGGGCCGAGATGCAGCTTAAGCGAGCACTTCATCGGCCACAATTCTCCGGCATTAACTGACTTGCATTCAGTCGAATGGGGACAGATAGCTGCCCCTTTAGTCCCCGCACTCGTTCGAATTTGGAATTGCGTGTCCGCAAATGAACACCCGGCCCAGGGCATTCAAGCAAGAGCGCAGACCGGCTCCCGTCCCCCGATCAAAAAGCGATGCATTTATTGGACAGTCGGCTCCGAGTCCCCCTCAGCCGGCAGCATCTTCTTCATCTTCACCATGCGCCCGCCGTCGCCGTACTCAACCGTGTCCATCAGCTCGTTGATCAGGAAGACACCGCGTCCGCTCCCTTTGAACAGGTTGTTGCCTTCCAACGGATCGGGCACCTTGTTCAGGTCGAATCCAGTTCCCGGATCTCTGACGACAATCACCAGCTCGCCCGCTGCGTCAAAGCTGACAGCGCACTGCACCTGCTTGGTCGCATCACCCTTGCACCCATGTTTGATCGCATTGGCAAGCGCTTCCTGAGCCGCCAGATGCACTTCCATCATCCTGTCTTCAGGCCAGCCTTTGCCCCTCAACAGTTCCATCAGTCCGTCGGTCACCTTTTCCATTGCCGTCGGATCGGCCGGAATCACCACATTGAGTTCGCAGGTCGAGCAAAACGGGATGAGGGAACTCAGCGCCTCGATGCCGTTCAGGGCAACCCGCAGCTCTTCCAGATTTCGCCGCAACTCCATCTGCGCGGTCACCTGGCGTTCCAGAGCCTGCAGTGCCTGGTTCTGATCCTCCGTGAGCGTGCGCGGAACGAAATCAATTACGCAAAGGGTTCCCAGCGCGTGGCCATCCCTGCTCTCGATTGGGGCCCCCGCATAGAAGCGAATATGCGGATTGCCCTTCACCACGGGATTGTCTCGGAAGCGCGGATCGTTCAACGCGTCGGGGACCGTAAAAATCCCTTTCTGCTGAATGGCATGGGCACAAAACGAAATGCTGCGGGGCGTTTCCCTGATATCCGTCCCAATTCGCGATTTGAACCACTGACGGTCTTCATCAACCAGGGTAATCAACGCCACAGGAGCGTTGCAGATCTTTGACGCAATCAGGGTCAGGTCATCAAACGCCTGCTCGGGGTCGGTGTCCAGAATCTTGTAGCTGCGCAGGTCTTTCAGCCGTTCTTGTTCGTTTGTATCCACGACAAATGCCTCCAATGAGGTTCTTGCGGGCCTCCGAGCTTGCTTGGAATATACACCCACGGATGACACCCAAATATGAGCGCCGGAGGGCTGATCAAAATTTCCTGTTGCTTTCCAAAAGGAACCGTGCCAATATGATTCCTGTTGGAAACCTAAAGGTGGAATCCCCGATGAAAGAAAAGCCCGACGTGCTGCAAGGAACTCTCGCGCTGATGGTGCTCAAGACACTTGAGGTCCTCGGGGCCCAGCACGGCTACGGGATCGCTCGGCGCATCGAGCAGATCAGCGGAGACCTGCTGGCCGTCAACCAGGGCACCCTTTACCCCTTGTTGCTGAAGCTCGAGCATGAGGGCTCGATCGCTTCGGAGTGGGGAGCATCGGAAAACAACCGTCGCGCTCGATTCTATCGACTGACCGGGGCAGGCAGAAAGCAGTTGCAAACGGAAACCCGCGACTGGGAGCAAACCGCGGCTATCATCGCACGCTTCTTCAACGTCAAAGCGGAGGACCTGCCGTGAAATCCCTGCGTCGCTTTTTTATGAGATTGTCGAACCTTGCGTCAAGACGGGATGCCGGCCAGCGCCTGCAAGAAGAGATCGCCGAACACCTCGCCCTGCAAACGGAAGAGAACTTGCGCACGGGTATGCCGCCGGCCGAGGCGCGGCGTCAGGCCGCGCTCAAGCTGGGCGCCACCGAATCGGTCCGGGAACACCACCACGCCGAGCAAAGCCTTCCCTTCATCGAGAATCTGATGTTCGACCTGCGATACGCGGTTCGCACACTTTCGAGGTCGCCCGGATTTGCCCTCGTCGCGATCGCCACAATGGCCCTGGGGATTGGAGCAACCACCGCGATCTACAGCGTGATCGACGCCACGCTGCTGCACCCTCTGTCGTACCCACACCCCACAGAGTTGGTCCGCATCCATGACGACCTTCCCGGCGTTGGCGCCAAAGATGTTGGCATGTCCATTCCAGAGTTGCAGGACCTGCAGAATTCGGGAATATTCCAGTACGCATCCATCTACGGCTTCGGGTCGGTCAACCTCACCGGCACGGCCCAGCCCGCGCGGATAGCCTTCAGGCCGGTTACGTTTGCCTACTTCGCGGCTCTCGGTGTCGCCCCACAGCTAGGCCGCACATTCGATCCGCACGATACCACTCCCGGCTTCAACCTCGAGGTCGTCATCAGCGACGGCCTGTGGAAGAGGGCATTTGGAGCCGACCCGCACATTCTTGGCAAGACATTGCGCCTCGATAACGACGAGTACCATATTGTCGGCGTCATGCCGCCCGGATTCCGCGATCAAGGCCAATCCAACGAGGAGCGCGGCACCGAACTGTGGGCCGCTGCCGGATTTGCAGGCGATCCAGCGCCGCCTCCGCTGCGCAGTTCACGTTTGTCTCTTGGGGGTATCGCGCGCTTGAAGCCCGGCCTCTCACTTGCGGCTGCGCAGCAACACCTCGACACGCTGGTTGGTTCGCTGAAAAAGCAATACCCCGAGGATTATCCGTCGCAAGCCGCGTGGACGGTTCGCCTTGTCCCGCTGAGCGAAGCCATGGTCGGCAGCATTCGGCCATCTCTAATTTTGCTCTTTGGCGCGGTGGGGCTCGTCCTCTTGATCAGCTGCGTTAACGTCGCCAATCTCTTGCTTGCTCGCGCTGGCCGGCGTGGGCGTGAGATCGCGGTTCGCCAGGCTCTGGGAGCCACAAAAACGCGCCTCATCCGCCAGCTCCTGGCCGAGAGCCTGCTGCTCTTCCTGCTTGGCGGGATCGCAGGCTTTGGGATCCTCTTTTGTGCACAGCAACTCCTGTTGCGGATTATTCCCGAGAGCCTTCCGCGCATCCACGACATATCCATCAGCTGGGGCTTGCTGTTGTTTGCTGTCGCGGTCTCCGTCACTGCCGGCGTCATCTTCGGACTTGCTCCCGCGTGGCTCGCCAGCCGCCTCGATCTCACCGGTACACTCAGGCAAGAGGGACGTGGCTCTGGAGGTTCCCGGCAACGCTCTAGCGCGCGCCGTGTTCTGGCAATCAGTGAATTGGCTCTGTCGCTGGTGCTAATGGTCGCTGCGGGTCTACTCTTGCGCAGCTTTTGGGACCTGTTCCAGGTGCAGCTCGGTTTCAATCCCGACCGCGTGATGGCGGTTCAAACATGGCTGCCTATCCCGAACGACCCTAAGACCGACATCTACGGAACCGTCGACCAGGAATCCGTGCTGTTGCGCGAGATTCTTCGCCGCAGCCGAACTCTCCCCGGCGTGGAAGAGGCGGCTATCGGAAATATGGATTCTGTCCCTTTGGGGCATGGCCGCGACGACTTCAACATGATTCCGTTGATCCGCGAAAGTCTTGAGACCAGCAGTAATCGGGCTCCGCAGATCGATACTTCCACAGTTTCCCCTGAATACTTCCATCTGCTGGGTATGACGCTCCTGCGGGGACGCCTCTTCAACAATCAGGATGTTTCCGACACGCCTCCGCTCGCGGTCATCAATGAGGCCGCCGCCCGTACCTACTGGCCCGGTCAGGAGCCCGTAGGCAAACGGATTCAAATTGGCCGGGCCAAGCCCGCCTGGTTCACGATCGCGGGTGTAATTGCAGACGCTCGCACTGAATCGCTGGCAGACGCCGGCGTTCCAAAGGTCTACCTCAGCGCCTACCAGCGCAATACCAACGACTTGGCCATCTTTCTGCGCGGGCAACTCGATCCCGCCGCCATACCCGCGCAAGTACGCACGCAGATTCAGTCCATCAATGGCGAACTGCCCGTCTTCAATGCAGAGACGCTCGACGACGTGCTTACCTCTTCGCTTTCGGTGAGGCGATTCGCCATGGAACTCGTTGCGTCCTTCGCTGCCACAGCACTGATGCTCGCCGGACTTGGAATCTACGGAACCATTTCCTACCTGGTCACCGAACAAACTCGCGAGATCGCCATTCGACTCGCACTTGGTGCACAGCGGAGCAATATTCTCAAGATGGTTTTGCAGCAAGGTCTCGGAATGGCCGCCGTTGGCGCCGCAGCGGGCTTGGCCGGTTCGCTCATCGTCTCTCACCTGATGGCCGGCCTGCTTTATGGTGTGTCGCCTACAGATCTGCCAACCTTCGCAGGTGTCACCCTTGTTCTTACTGCCGTCGCGCTTGCCGCCAGCTACATCCCAGGGCTGCGCGCCATGCGCCTCGATCCAATCAAGACGCTCCACGCCGAATGAGCGGAATCAGAGTAGGTGCATCCCGGAACCAACACGGCTATGTGGCTTTTTCCCAAAGTAACAGCCACCTTCAATGCCCTGGGTGGGGCCACATTTACTCTGGTTCCGCTCTGAGCGCGCCGGATCGCATCGAATAAAATGGCTCCATGTGCGGCATTGTCGGTTATGTAGGTCCTAAGAAGGTCGTTCCCGTCATCATCGAGGGGTTGCGGCGTCTCGAATATCGCGGCTACGACTCGGCGGGCATCGCGGTCGGCAGCCCTTCCAGCACGACGCTTGAGCTGCGCCGCGCGCCTGGAAAGCTGGCCAACCTGGAAGAAGTGCTCCGCGAGCATCCCCTCGTGGGCACCTTCGGCATCGGCCACACCCGTTGGGCTACGCATGGCCGCCCCACTGAAGAGAACGCCCACCCCCATCGCGACTGCACGGGCCGCATCGTCGTGGTGCACAACGGCATCGTCGAGAACTACCTCGACCTCAAGCGCGAGCTCACCGCGCAGGGACACAAGTTCGTCACAGAAACCGACACCGAGATCATCGCCCACCTCATCGAACAGGTCCAGAAAGATGCGGAGACAGCCGGCCAGCCCATTCCACTTGAGATAGCCGTTCGCCGCGCTGTCAAGCGGCTTACCGGCGCGTTTGCGTTGGGGGTACTCTCTGCCGCCGAGCCCGACAAGATCATCGCCGCGCGCTTCGGGCCGCCCGTGGTCATCGGTGTGGGAGAGGGCGAGTACTTCGTTGCCTCCGACGTTCCCGGAGTTCTTCACCACACACGCAATATCTACTTCCTTGCCGATGGTGACATGGCCATCCTCACGCTCGCGGGAGTCGAGCTGACTGACTTTGATGGCAAGCCCATCAACCGCGCAATCACGCGCATCCAGTGGGATCCGATTCAGGCGGAAAAGGGCGGATACAAGCACTTCATGCTCAAGGAAATTTGGGAGCAGCCGCGCGCAATCACTGACACCACGCTGGGCCGCGTCTCTCTCGACTCCGGCAAGGTTTACCTGGGCGAGATGAAGCTTAGCGACGAAGAGCTCGCCGCCGCCCAGAGCATCACGATTGCAGCGTGCGGCACAAGCTGGCACTCTGCTCTCACCGGCAAGTACATGATCGAGCGCCTGGCCCGGTTGCCGGTGGATGTCGACTACGCCAGCGAGTACCGCTATCGCGACCCCATCGCCGGCCCCGATACGCTCGGCCTGCTGATCACGCAATCGGGCGAAACCGCCGACACGCTCGCCGCTCAGCGCGAGATGATCAAGCTCGGCTCAAAGACCGTCGCCATCTGTAACGTTGTCGACGCGATGGTTGCCCGCGAGGCGCACGGCGCCATTTACACCCACGCCGGCCCTGAGATCGGTGTCGCCTCCACCAAGGCCTTCACCGCCCAGCTCACCGCGCTCTTTCTGCTCGCGCTCAAGCTCGGCCAACTGCGCGGCCACCTTGATGCTGCGCAATCCGTCGCGCTCATTGAGCAGCTCAGCCGTATCCCAGGCAAGATTGAAGAGGTCCTGCGCACCCGCACCGCGCAATGCGAAGAGCTGGCCAAGGACTTTTCAAATGCCCGCGACTTCCTCTACCTCGGGCGCGGCGTTCACTTTCCCATCGCGCTCGAAGGCGCACTCAAGCTCAAAGAGATCTCCTATATCCACGCCGAGGGCTACCCCGCCGGCGAGATGAAGCATGGCCCCAATGCGCTCATCGACGAAACGCTTCCCGTGGTCGTTCTGGTCACGCGCGACGAGAGCGATCCATCCTCAAAGCTGCGCTACGAGAAGACCATTTCGAATATTCAGGAAGTCACCGCACGCTCCGGCCGTGTGATCGCCGTGGCCACAGAAGGCGACACAACCATCGGCGAACTGGTGGAGCACGTGATTCACATTCCGCCTGCGATGGAACTGTTGAGCCCGCTGATCGAGATCGTCCCCTTGCAGTTGCTGGCCTACTACATCGCCGTCCGCCGCGGCTGCGACGTCGATCAGCCCCGCAACCTCGCCAAGTCGGTCACCGTCGAATAGCCGCTCGCACTTTCCCATTTGGCCGCCGTCGAGTAGGATGCGTGTGGTCCCGATGGAGGGGAAATCGCCCCAATGAAAGCTCGTCTCGCGTCAACCTTTTGCTCATTTTTCCTGCTCTCTGTCTTTTCCCTCTCGTCCGCTCCTCAAACACCGTCCGCTGCTTATGACGCGGTCAATCCCATCATCGGAACCGCCGGCGGAGGCAACACCTTCCCCGGCGCAACACTTCCCTTCGGCATGATCCAGTGGAGCCCCGACACCAACAAGGATGCGTGGTATCGCTACGACGAGAAGCAGGTGAACGTCGATGCACGCTCGACCATCGCAACAGCAACCAGCACACCTGGAGGACTCAGGATTCTAGGATTCAGTCTCACGCACATCAGTGGCGCGGGTTGCTCGCTCTACGGAGACTTCGCGGTGCTGCCCACCGCGGCAGCGCTTTCTTCAAGCCCAGGAGCGGGCTCGGGCGCGGGAATCGGCCCTTACGCCGCTTTGTTCGATCACACAGCCGAAGAAGCCCACCCTGGCTATTACGCCGTGACTCTTTCGAGCGGCATTCGCGTCGAGATCACAGTTACCGATCGGGCAGGCATTGCCCGTATCACCTTCCCGCAAGGCGTTCCCGCTCGTCTGCTCATCAACGCCGGCTCCAGCGCGAACGGTGAAATGGCCTACAAGAATCCTAACGAGCGCATCTACCTCAACAGCATTCAACTCCAGGGCAACAATGCCTATGCCGGCTCCTCTACGGCGGGCGGCTTCTGCTCTTCTCACTCGCAGTACAAGGTCTTTGTCGCCGGGCACTTCAACCAACCTTTCCAGGGTTCTGCACTCTGGCAAGAAGACTCCGTCGATCCAGCGCGCAAATCAGCCGAGGGCAAGCGCACGGGCGCATGGCTCGACTTCGGCAATGCCCACGAAGTCACTCTCAGAGTAGGCATCTCGTTTGTGAGCCAGGCCGGCGCTGAGGCCAATCTCGACAAAGAAATCCCTGGCTTCGACTTCGATCAAGTCCACGCGCAGGCTCGCGCCACCTGGAGCAGCCTTCTCAACCGCATCGCCGTCGAAGGCGGCTCTCCTGAACAACGAACCATCTTCTCCACGGGCGTCTACCACTCGTTCCTCTCGCCCAATCTCTTCAGCGACGAAGACGGGCAATACACCGGCTTTGATGGCAGGGTCCACTCCCTAGCAGGCACCAAGCAAACCGCGCAATACGCCAACTTCTCCGACTGGGACATCTATCGCAACACCGTCCAGTTCCATGCGCTTTTTGTGCCCGAGCGTGCGTCCGACATGATGCAATCGTTGGTCAACGACGCAACCCAAAGCGGCTGGTACCCGCGCTGGCCTGCAGCCAACGACGTCACCTACGTAATGGGCGGCGACTCGCCCACGGCCCTCATCGCGTCCTCCTACGCATTTGGCGCGCACAACTTCGACGTCGAGACCGCGCTCAAATACATGGTGAAAGCGGGCACCGAGCCCGGCGTCGGTCCCCATCACAATTCTGAACGGCCCTATCTTGCCGACTATCTCAAGCTCGGCTATTCGCCTTTTGAGAAGGACGGCATCTCCGCCTCGCGCACCCTCGAATACGCAAGCGATGACTTTGCCATCGCCCAATTCGCCCGCTCACTCGGCCACGATTCTGAATACCAGGCCTTCCTAAAACAATCCCAGAGTTGGAAGAACCTGTTGGACCCCGAGACTCAGTGGATTCGCCCTCGGCTGAGCGATGGAAGCTGGGAGCCGGGCTTCGATCCCGAGCACTCTACCCCCAAGCGCACCGACTTTCCCAACTCCAACGATCAGGCCGGTTTTGAAGAGGGCAATACCTGGCAGTACTCCTTCATGGTCCCCTTCGACTACCCGGCGCTCTTCGCGGCAATGGGTGGCGAGGAGAAGGTCATACCGCGCCTTGACCGGTTCTTCCTCAAACTTCGCTGCTGGGGCGAGCCCTGCTACAACATCGAGAACGAGCCAGACTTCGTTGTCCCCTACGCCTACGTGTTCGCGGGCCAGCCCTTTAAGACCCAGGAGGTCGTCGCCCGCCTCGCCGCAACCACATTCAAAGCCGCTCCCGACGGAATACCCGGCAACGACGACCTCGGCGCAACCTCAGGCGTTTACGTGTGGAATGCCCTCGGTTTCTACCCCGCCATCCCGGGCGTCGGAGGAGTCGTTCTCGGCGCGCCGATGTTCAGCAAGGCAACTCTACATCTCGGCACAGGAAAGACGTTCATCGTGAGCAGCCGCGGCTCGGGAATCTACGTTCAAAGCGTGAAGCTGAACGGAAAGGATTTTCCGGGCTCTTGGATCACCCTCGACAAACTGGAAGCAGGCGCTTCCACGCTTGAATTTTCCATGGGACCAGAGCCAAATCGCGCGCGCGGCCACGCCATCGCGGACCGGCCGCCAGCTTTTCGGTAGTGCAGTTTAACTTATCGGGAGAAATCTGGGTGCCCCGTCCTTGTATCTTCCGAAATCGAGCGTGAGGATAGACTCACGTTTCGGCGGAGAGGCCGTCCCCGTCCTTAGGCCAGTGCAATCTGAGCCTGTGAGCTAGATAGGCCGCCGTCCCTCTGTATGT
>Ga0182015_10003612_pt1 | contig 17204 bp, 13 predicted proteins | sample 712P3MmetaG_FD_120478 | JGI IMG/M metagenome (GOLD analysis project Ga0182015, IMG submission 120478) | Permafrost microbial communities from Stordalen Mire, Sweden - 712P3M metaG | ecosystem: Environmental > Terrestrial > Soil > Wetlands > Permafrost | place: Sweden: Stordalen | collected... | reverse complement strand
CCCCGAGAATCTGCCTGGTTTCGGCATCGACGACCGCCTTGATGAAACCACGCGTTTCGGCTGTTTCCACTGCACGGGCCACCCAGGACGTCGGGATTTTGGCGACTTTGATCGCGCGCCCTTTTGCTCGCGCTTCCTGTTCTGTCAGGCCGATCCTCCCGAGCTGTGGATCGATGTAGACGGTGTATGGAACCGGTCGGTCCTTCGTCGACGACTGTCCGCCACGAAGGAGATTGTTGCGGATGATGCGATAGTCGTCGTACGAGATGTGCGTGAACGCGGGCCCGCCTTTGACGTCCCCCAAAGCGTAGATACCGGCGACGTTGGTCTGCAGCCGGTCGTCTACCGGAATAAAGCCGCGGGCATCAATGTTCACCCCAGCGGCGGCGAGGTTGAGCTTCTCGCTGTTCGGCGCTCGGCCAACGGCAAGCAGAAGATGGGAGCCGGTGATAGTCCTCTCTCCAGTCGGGCCGCGTAAATCCAGACCAACCCCGGCCGCGTCGGCATGCATGCCGACCGCTGCGGTTTCGAGGAGAATCTCAATGCCATCCGTCTGGAGCAGCTTGTAAACTTCAGCGGCAACATCCGGATCCTCATGACCCAGGAGCTGCTTTCCGTGCTGCACGATGGTGACAGCACAGCCAAAGCGGCGAAACATCTGGCCGAATTCCAAACCGACGTCGCCGCCCCCAAAACCAGCAGGTGTTCAGGCAGTTCTTGCAATTCCATGATCGAAGTGGAGTCGAGCGTTTTCACTGAATCGAGTCCGGTGATGCGGGGTCGTGCCGGCCGATCGCCGGTGTTGATGAAAATGGTGTCGGAGGTCAAAGTTCGAGTGCCGCCGGCATTGAGCCTTACCTCGACGAGTTTAGGGCCGGTGAAACGCGCTTCCCCGAAAATGAGCTCGACATTCCTGGCATTTTCCAGCCGACGCTGCTCTCCTGTGCGGAAGTCGTCCACAATGGCCTGCTTGCGCCGGCGGATTTGCGCCATATCAACGCTGACAGGTCCGCAGCGAATGCCGTAGTCAGCGGCGCGCCGGGCCAAGTAAGCGATTCGCGCGCTGGCGACCATGGTCTTTGTCGGTGTGCAGCCTATATTGATGCAGGTGCCGCCAACATGCTGGCTCTCGACGAGGGCTGTTTTTCGTCCCGCCTCGGCGAGCGCAATAGACAGCGGTGTTCCCGCCTGTCCCGATCCTATTACGATGGCGTCGTAATGATCCATAAGTCAGCCACCGCCGTTCGGACCTCAATGCGTGCGTGCGAGCGCAACCGAAAACCACCCGCGCTTGTCTGTCCATGTTTGTTCAAGCTCAAAACCCGTTTCGCCGAGAAGAACGCGGATAGAATCATCCGTGAATTTGTAGCTGTTTTCCGTATGAATGCGCTCGCATTCCGCAAAACGAACCTCACAGTTCGCGGCCGCGATGCGTACACATTGGTGGCGCGTACTCTCAAGGTGCATCTCGATGCGCGACTCCGCAGAATTCCAGACAGCCCGATGGCGGAACCTCGCCAGATCGAAATCAGCCCCAAGTTCGCGATTAAGCCGATGCAGCATGTTCAGATTGAATTCTGCCGTGACCCCGTCCCTGTCGTCATACGCCGCCACCAGGGTCGGCTCATCTTTCACCATGTCCACCCCCAGCAGCAGCGCATCACGAGATTGCAATTGGCTCCTGAGATTGCGAAGAATCGTCCGCGCTTCCTCGGGAGTGAAATTGCCAATGCTTGAGCCGATGTACAACCCCAGCGTTGTCCCGTCGAAGGACTCCAGTTGTGGCGGATTGGTTACATAGTTTTCAACAATCGGTGATACGCACACCTCTGGCGACGAGGCCGCGATCCTCTCGCACGCCACATCAAGCGCATCCGAAGACACATCCACAGGCACGTAAAGCACTTCACTCTGCGATCTCGCGGCAGCATCAAGCAGGATGATGGTCTTCGAGGCCGTGCCCGCCCCCAGCTCTACAAGACGCACACCTTCTTGTTTATCAGGGCAGGCGGCAGCGATAATGGCGTCGCAGCAACTCGCCAGGATTTTGCGCTCCGTGCGCGTCGGGTAATACTCATGGAGTTCTGTAATGCGTTCGAAAAGTCGCGAGCCGCGCGCATCGTAGAACATCCACGGTGGAAGAGAGCGCGGTCGCCTGAGCAAGCCGCGCTGGACCTCCCAGATAAGCGATTCGCGCGTATCCAACGAAGACGGAGCCGCCGAGGAGGTCGCCACGTCGAGTGCGCTAGAGTAGATAGACATGTGAATGAAACCCTCCTAAATTGCCAGCCGTAAGCCGGAAAATTGCCACCGAGTCGCCGGTTGGAAAAAGTTGCGGTACGTCGCTCGGATATGATTCGCAGGGGTAACGCATGAGCCCCCCCGCAAAACCATCTGGCCCGACATGAACTTGCCGTTATATTCGCCGAGCGCTCCGGGAAGAGGCTTGTACCCGGGATAGCCGGTGTAAGGGCTCGCCGTCCATTCCCAGCAGTCACCGAAGAGTTGCTCGACCCCCGTATCGTGCGCCTTCGCGGGATGCAATCTCCCCGAGTCCAGTAAATTTCCCTGCACCGGCAATTCACTGGCTACACATTCCCATTCCGCTTCCGTCGGGAGCCGGCAACGCCGCCACCGTGCAAACGCATCCGCTTCAAAAAAGCTGATGTGACACACCGGCGTATCGAGCAACGCCGAAACTCCAGTCCAGCCCCGGAGGGTGGAGGCGCGCCAGCCCGTCCCATCGGTCGGGTCATGCTGCCAATATAGAGGCGCCTGCCAGCCCGTGCTCTTCACGGTATCCCAGCCTGCGGAAAGCCAGAACTCGGGCCGCGAGTATGCCCCGGCCCCCATGAATTCCAGGAACTCGCCGCACGTCACTTCGCGGTTCGCGAGCTGGAACGGCTCCAAATAGACCTTGTGTCGGGGAGTTTCGTTGTCAAAACAAAAATCCAGGGGATTGGCGAAATTGAGCGGATATCCAATTTCAATCAGTCCCCCTTTGAAGGTATCCCACTTTAGCTCGGGGATAGGTTCCCTTTCCTCCGAGAGTCCCCCGCCCGCGTACGTAGGATGAAGGGGGTTAGAATAAAACGCGTGCTTAATGTCCGTCAGCGCCAGTTCCTGGTGCTGCTGCTCGTGGTTCAAGCCCAGGACGATTCGCCGCACCGGCTCATTATCAACCGGGCGCTCGAAGAATCGCTCCATGGCGCGGTCGACGTGTACGCGATACTCCAGGATCTCATCGAGCGATGGCCGCGAAAAAGAAGCCCGCAGCTTCTTTTCCGGAATCGCCTCGCCGAGCGAGTTGTAATAGCTGTTGAACAGCCAGCGGTATTCCTCGCGTAATGGTTTGTAATCCTTCAGAAACGGCCGCAGTACGAAAGTCTCGAAGAACCATGTAGTATGGGCCTGATGCCATTTGACCGGGCTGGCATCCGGACATGATTGGATCATCTGGTCCTCGGCCGACAGACCGGCCGTCAGAGTTTGCGTCGTCGACCGCACGTCCTGGAACTTTGAGTTGAGCTCAGATGTTTTCAGGCCAGGCGTTGTTTCACTCATAAGTTGCGATGCCATGTGATCTCCTGTGGACTAAAGTCCCGGAAGGTTAGGACCAGTGATGCGAGAAGGCTATTGGACTTAAGTATCGGGGGCGGCAAATCTATACTAAAGTCCTATCTCGTCCGCGGAGGCAGTCATGTTCCGGCTCGATTCGGTTTCCAAATCCTACGGCGATGAACCGGCACTTGACGGTGTCAGCCTCGCTATCGCACCGGACGATACTACCGCAATCATAGGTCCCAGCGGCAGTGGAAAATCGACGCTTTTTGCCCTGCTTACCGGTTTGATGAAACCCGATGCGGGCGTCGTCTATTTCCGCGATCAGGACATCAGCCGCGGATCGATTCGTGAACTCAGGCAACGCATCGGCTACGTCATCCAAGATGGCGGCCTGTTTCCCCATCTTACCGGGCATGCCAATGTGTCGCTGATGGCCGCGCATCTCGGTTGGCCAAAAATTAAGATCGCGTCGCGCGTAGACGAGTTGCTTAACCTCACCCAATTATCGCCAGAAGTGCTCGCCCGCTATCCCGCGGAAATGTCCGGCGGTCAGCGCCAGCGCGTCGCGCTCGTCCGAGCCCTCATGCTCGATGCGGATGTTTTATTGCTTGATGAGCCGCTGGGCGCCCTGGACCCAATGATTCGCACGGAACTTCAGCAGGAACTGGCCAAGATCTTCCGCCGGCTTCGCAAAACCACCGTCTTAATCACGCATGATTTGGCCGAAGCGGCGTTCTTTGCCAATCGAATTGCGCTTCTGCGCCACGGCCGGGTCGTCCAAACTGGCTCGATAAGCGAGTTACAAGACAACCCGGCTGACGATTTTGTCCGTCAGTTTGTGCGGGCACAACACTTGAACGGAGCGCAGCCGTGACCGTTTTCCGGGCAGCGTTCATCTTTTGTGTCACGATCGTGATCGCAACATCGGCGTTCGCGACGGAACCCGTGCGCGTGGGCTCAAAGGCTTTTACTGAAAGCGTTGTCCTTGGTGAGCTAGCCACGCAGCTTGGCAACAATGCGGGCGTACCTACGATTCATCGCAGCCAGCTTGGCGGCACGCGCGTGCTGTGGGAAGCACTTCTGGCCGGCCAAATCGACATCTATCCGGAATACACTGGCACGATCATCCAAGAGCTGATTCCCGGAACGCCGCAAGACGCACAGACGATCGAGGACGCGCTTCGCCGGCATGGAATCGGGATGACTCGACCGCTCGGTTTCAATGACACATACGCGCTGGGTGTTCCTGAAACGCTGGCTCGCCAATTGAGTCTTCGCTCCATCAGCGATCTACGCCAACACCCGGCACTTCGTTTCGGTTTCAGCAATGAGTTTCTTGATCGCAAGGATACCTGGCCGGTTCTGAAGACGGTCTATGCCCTGCCGCAATCGAATGTAAGGGGACTCGATCACGATCTGGCATATCGCGCAATTTCGTCAGGATCGATCGACGTCATGGACTTGTACTCAACCGATGCTGAGATTGATTACTACCACTTGTGCGTGCTCGATGATGACCGTCACGTGTTTTCAGCGTACGAAGCGGTTTATCTTTATCGGCTGGACCTCCGCGATCGCGCACCAGCGGTAATCAAAGCGATCACACGACTTGAAGGCACTATCGACGCGTCGCACATGATTGAAATGAATGCCTTGAGCAAGCTGCGAAAGGTGCCGGAAGCGGATGTTGCATCTCAATTCCTTTTTACCCGGTTCCAGATAAACAGCACCCCGCAGGTTCAAAGCATGACAGTCCAACTCCTCTTGCGTACGTGCGAGCACCTGCAGTTGGTCGGCGTTTCGCTGACGGCGTCAATCATCGTCGCCATTCCGCTCGGAGTCCTTGCCTTCCTCTGGCCCAGAGTTGGCCAGATTATTCTGGCAGTCGTTTCGGTCATTTACACGATCCCATCCCTTGCGCTGCTGGTATTCATGATTCCGCTCCTTGGTATTGGCACTTGGCCTGCCATCGTCGCATTATTCCTTTACGGTCTTTTGCCAATCGTGCGGAACACTCTCGCGGGTTTGTCAGGAATCGCGCCGGGCCTGCGCGAAAGTGCGATCGTGCTGGGGCTTTCCCCCATCGCCCGTTTGCTGAAAATTGAACTTCCATTGGCGACACCATCGATTCTTGCCGGGATCAAGACCGCGGCAGTGATTAACGTCGGGACGGCTACGATTGGCGCTTTGATCGGTGCCGGCGGCTACGGGCAACCCATCCTGACCGGAATACGGTTGGCCGATAACCGATTGATTCTTCTCGGCGCGGTACCGGCCGCAATCCTCGCGCTGCTGGTCCAAGGCGGCTTTGGATTGCTGGAGCGATGTGTCGTCCCGCGCGGGTTGCGTATTAAATCGCGCTCATAGATGGTCAATCCGCGCTGGTACTTTCATACCAAGGTATCTTCGACACCTTCGTCCAATAGATTCGCTCTCACATTTCTGGATTAATGGCACCCCTCGGATTGGATCCGAGAGGTTTAACAAGAGAGTGCCAAATCACCATGACTAATCACAATCAGTTCGAGGCGTCGAATTACAGACCGATCGGTCCACCGTTCAGCAACGTTGAACTGTTAAGAAATCAACTTCTGCCGATCGTTGCCCACGAGTTACGCCAACCCCTCAACGCAATTCTTTTCGCGCTGGAGCCACAGAACCAATTCGATGATGAAATAACCGCTGAGGAAGCCCATGAGCTCTGCAGACGTTCGGCCCTGAGCATGTCGCAGATCATCGACAACGTGCTGAACACTTACTGCGATGCAAATGGCAGGCTGCACCTCCACCTGGCTCCCGTGGATCTGGCGTCAATTGTATATAATTCGATCGAGACCACCCGTTCGAGCATTCATTCTCGCGGCCATCGCATTTCGGTCTCCCTACCCGCCGACCCCGTTTTCTTCGTGGCAGACCCCTTACGGTTGAAGCAGATCCTTACAAACCTTCTGACCAATTCTGCCAAGTATACTTCACCAGGCGGACATATCTACCTGAGCGCCGACCACTCGAATGAAGTGGTTACTATCCGAGTGCGCGACAACGGGAGAGGAATTAACCCGGAACTGCTCCCTCACATCTTTGATCCGTGCCGGCGCCAAGTCGAGTCACGGTCGGGTGGGTTGGGTCTTGGCTTGCCGCTGGTAAAGACGCTAGTCGAACTACACCGAGGAAATGTTGTCGCTCAAAGCAGCGGCCTGAATATGGGCTCGGAATTTATAATTAACTTGCCGATTCTCAGTCCTGATGTTGGCGCAGCAATTACCGATTTGTCGCGTCCAGAGTCGAATGGCATCTTCTATTGTGCGGCAGCTTCACCGACTGATGCGAAAATGTCGGCCATACCTTCGTCCAATAGATAAGCTCTGACCAACTTGTACCCCTTTTCCTGTGACTCGGCAATACGCTGGTCCAGATCGTTCAGTGAACCGGTTCCAATGCTGATGTGATGCCATGCGATTTGGCTCGTATTGGTTTCCATAGTCTCCTCTGAAAAATGAAAGCCGTTAAAGGGGGGGGCGTCTAACTGTTGGGTGTCAACATGCCCACTATACGAAACCCAGGCCATCGGAAGGAACGGCGGAAAGCAAACAGCCCCGATAGTTATTCCTCCGAGGCATGTGCGCCTGGATATCTTTTTACGGAATTTATCGCTCTCAAGTCTGTAGACTACAGGTTTGGCAAACGGCCCATACTGAAAAGGCCTGCAAAAGCAGGCGAATTCCTGCGAAGCTTTGCATATCCAAGATGAGGAGCTAAAATACCACTAATTCCGAGTGTTTTTGAGCTTTTCAGCGGTCGAAACGTCATTCTTACAAGGTGGAAGTCAGGGGTTCGAATCCCTTATCGCCCATTTCCTTTGTGTTCCCTTACAGGCCAAGATCGCATCACTCACATCTGATTCCGGAAAACCATTGTTTCATTTTCAACCGGTTGCCGTGATCGAATGCAGAAAGTTGGATATGCCAATGTGTGCTGCGGTCAAAGCTGGCGGTGATGGACGAATCCTTGCCCGCATTGCCATCATTCTCACAATGCTGGCGGCGGCCTTTGGCTGTGATTCAAAAAAGGATGCCGCCCAGTCTTCCGCTGCCGCCGCCCCGGGGCTGGCAAAGATCCAGGTTGGATATGTCGGTCTGACCTGCGAAGCGGCTCTGTTCGTCGCCCAGGAAAAAGGGTTCTTCAAAGAGGAAGGGCTCGACGCCGAGTTTACCCGGTACGACTGGGCAACCTATCGGGACGCGATTGCGCTGGGAAAAGTTGACATCACTTATCACCTGTTGATGTTCCTGCTCAAGCCCATCGAGCAAGGGGCGGATCTCAAGATAATCGCCGGTGTTCATAAAGGGTGCCTGCGGGTGCAGACGAGCATCTCCGGCAATATCCACACCATCGCCGACTTGAAGGGCAAGCGCATCGGCGTGCCGGGAATGGGGACGCCACCTTTCGTATTTGCCACGCGCGTCCTGGCGAACTACGGAATGGATCCAGGTAAGGACATCACTTGGCGCGTCTTCCCCTCCAGCGAACTGGGCCTGGCGCTGCAAATGGGCGAAGTCGACGCCGTCGGCACCGGCGAACCGATCGGCACGCTCCTTGATTCGCAGGGTAAAGTCCGCGACATCTTCGCCAACGCCACCACGCCACCCTACAACGATGAATATTGCTGCGTGATCGTCTGCAACGGGAAGTTCGTGTCGCAGCATCCCGGTTTGGCTGCCGGGGCCACGCGGGCGATCCTCAAGGCCTCCAAGTGGGTCCAGGCCAATCCCGTCATTGCCGCGCAGATCTCCGTGGAAAATAAATTCGTCGCCGTCAACCAGGACCTGGACGCCCTGGCGCTGTCGCACCTTCAGTACGTTCCCAGCGTCTCCGGCGGGCGCAAGGCCGTAATCCTGGCCGCCTCCGAAATGAAAAAAGCCGGCATGCTCGACCCCGCCACCGACGTTGACGCACTGGCGGCGCGGGCGTTCCAGCCGCTCGACGGTGTGTCCGATGATATTCTGGAAAAAGTGACCGTCGAGAAAGTCGTCGGCGGCGCGGACCTCAAACCGATTAACGTTGACGCCGCAATGCTGACCGAGGGTGAACACGCCTCATGCTGCAGCGTGGCCCGCGCAAAATAATACGCCTTCCGCTTAATGAACGCGCGTTTCGCTTCAAACTGATTCGCGTTTCTTCAAAGATAATTTGTATCGTTACCGGCTCCTTGCCGAACAAATTGCCTGGATCGAATTCGATCACAGCCCGCCGATGCCAGCACTGTCCCGGGGCCTGTTAAAGGTCGAAAAATCCTTTCGCGATCGGAAAAACGCGTCAGTGTCCCATCATTCCAGGGAGGTCGGTAAGGCGGGCTGTGAAGGATGGTTGAGGTCGAACCTGAGTTCGAAACTCCTCAACATCTCGCCGCCGAAGGCGGGAACTTTTCTGCCGTTCGCTGCAAAAGGCATGACCGAACATGATCAGGCCCCGGAACAGTGTTCGCAGCGGAGGCGAATGCGCGCATTCGAGCCCGCGCCCGTGTTCGGCACAACCACGGTACCCGACCTCAATCTTTAGCTTTTGAATTAAAGGAATCTCTCATCCGCTTTGTCGGAAAAAGCCGCTTCAGAAATGAATGCGAAACCATTTAAGCCGCTGCGCCCCTCAGTTCCTCCCCCCGGCAAAGTGAAGAATTTCCAGAATCCGTCCCCGCAATGCAAGAAACTTCGCATCGCTCCGATGGCGCGGACGCGGCAGATCGACCGGCAAAACCTGCTCGATCCGGCCCGGCCGCGGGGTCATGATGAAGATTCGGTCGCTCATGTAAATCGCTTCGTCGATGTCGTGCGTGACCAGCACCATCGTCGTGCCGCGCGACTGCCACAGCCGCAGCACCTCATCCTGCAACACCATGCGCGTGAAGGCGTCGAGCGCGCCCAGCGGCTCGTCAAGCAGCAGCACCGTGGGGTGGTTCACCAGCGCCCGCGCCAACGCCACCCGCTGCGCCATGCCGCCGGAAAGCTGATGCGGGTAGGCGCTGGCGAATGACTCCAGCCCCATCAGCCGCATGAATTCATCAACGACCCCATGCCCGGTTTTCCGCATCACGCCGCGGGCGACCAGGCCCGACGCGATATTCCGCCGGACGGGCAGCCACGGGAACAAGTTCGGATCCTGAAACACCAGCCCCCGCTCGGCCGACGGTCCTTTGATCGGCTCGGAACCGGCCCAGATCTCACCGCCATCGGGCTGATCGAGTCCGGCGATCAAGCGCAGCAACGTCGATTTACCGCATCCGCTGGGGCCAAGCAGAGAAATCAGCTCGCCCGCCCGCACATCCAGCGATGCGCCATCAAGTGCGCGAAGAAGCGCTCCGCCGGCCGTGCGAAACGTCTTGCTTACCGCGCACAGGCGCAGCGACGACGCCTCGCGCGCGCGGGTCGAAGCTGCCACTCCGGCTAATCCGCTCACCACTTGATGACTCCTTTCTGCCACACCAGCACGCGATCGCGCACCTTGAACAGAAGCGTCATGATGACCGAGAAAAAGATCGCCGTGATGATCAGCGACGCGTAGATTTTCGAATACTCCATCCCGGAGCGGGCCTCGTCCGCGTACCACGCCAGGCCGCTGCTCACGCCGATTCCTTCGGCCACCACGAGCGTCAGAAACGACGCGCCGAGACCCATGAACAGTCCGATGAAAATGCTCGGCAGCGCCGCGGGAATCGCCACGCGGAAAATCAGATAAGAGCGGCCCGCGCCCAACGTCCGCGCGACGTCGAGATAAGACATCCGCACGTTGCTAACGCCCGAAATCGTCAGCATCGTCACTGGAAACCATACCGCCAGCGCGATGATCGCCATGGCTGCGAAGAAACTTCCCGGACAAATCACCATCGCCAGCGGAATCCACGCCGTCGCCGGCATCGGTCCGATGATCTTCAGCGCGGGCATTCCCCAATAGCGCACGCGCGGCGACCAGCCGATCAATACCCCGCAGATCAATCCCGATGCCACGCCCGACACGTATCCGCTCATCAGCAGAATCAGGGAGTGCCACGCGCAGTTGGCCAGTTCGCTCCAATCTTCCAGAAAGCTTTGGAAGACCATATCCGGACCCGGGAAATGGGGCAGTGGAAGCAACGCAAACTTAAGGGTGACCAGATCCCACACCGCAAGCAGCAGGATTCCAACCGCCACGAGCGGTCCCATCGAGCGCATCGCCGCCAATCGCCGCTGCGCCGCCGGGTATAAGAATGGGAATCCAAGCATACATGCCGCCGCCAGCAGCGTGATCCCAAGCACCCACGCAAGAAAGACCGGATAGGCATGCGTCGGAAGGGGGCTTTGATGATTCGGCAACCCCAGATGAAGCAGCAGCGCCAGCAGCGCTGCCGCGGGTGCCAGCAGCGTGGTTAGTGCATTGCGCCCGACCCGCTTCATGCGGGACGGCGTCTCCGCCGGATCAGCGACAAATGGTGAGTCGACAGCCTCCGAGGTCACGATCACACCCATTGATTGCAAACCACGTTTCAGCCCGGAACTCTCATCGAATTCCGCGCCAATCGCGAAATCATTTTGCCCGTATTGCAACAGGATAACGTGCGGAGCATCTTCGGCAAACATAGCGGCCATGATGGTTCGTCATGTCATGTAATTATTGAATGCCCTCCACGCGGCAACTCTATTTGTTTTGATGCAGAGGGATGTGCCGAATTTCAGCGGGCGGGCCATCCGTGTTCGAAGCGCCCGCGCCTCGGCGGATTCGAGCCAGCGAAGCCGGACGGCAATAAGAACATGACGACATAAATATTCTGATTCTTTGAAAGTCAACACTCAATGAGCGACATCGATCCTATCCGATTTACTGACGTTTAATTCCCCGCCCCTTCCGCCGCCGCCAAAATCCCCTCCGCCGTGTTCGCCCCATCATATTTCCGGCCATTGATGAAAAACGTCGGCGTTTTGAGTACGCCACTGCGTACCCCGCCGTTGAAATCGGTGCTGATGCGCTGGCGATGTTTCTCCTGCGTCCGGCTCGATTCAAATTTGTATAGTTCCAGGCCAAGCGTGAGCGCGAGATGGCTCAGGTCCACCGTTCCAAGCTCTTTCTGGTGTTTGAAAAGGGCCTGGTGCATTTCCCAGAATTTGCCCTGTTCGCCGGCGGCTTCGGCCGCCTCGGCGGCAGCGCTGGCGTGAGGATGAATCGAACTGCGCGGAAAGTGCCGAAAGACGAATCGCAGCCGATCCCGAAGAATCTGCTGAACTTCCTTCACCACCGGAACGGCGTTGAGGCACGTCGGGCATTCGTAATCGCCATATTCAACGATCGTGATCGGCGCCGTGGCCGGGCCGATGGCATGGTCGCGATCCGTGATCGGATCGGCCAGCAAAATCGCACTGCCGCTGGAAGCGGTTTCCATAAGATTATCCTTTTACAGTTCTTATACTTCCCATGATAGCAGGGCTCCTGGAATTCTTCCTGACGGGAAGGAAAGGAAATAATCCTTCCAGCCCAATTCCTGCGTAGAATGGGAGCATGACAGATATAGCAACATCGCCTCAGCCCAATGCGATCGCATTTCCGCGTCTTGATGCGAATGATCTGGCGGCCCTGAAGCCACTGGCCACTTCGTGCGACTTCGAGGATGGTCAAACTATTTTTCACGCGGGCGAGGCCGACCTTGATTTGTTCGTCGTTGAATCGGGCGCCATCGAAATATTGAATCCGTCCGATGAGAATCGGCATATCGTCATGCACACCGCGGGCCAGTTTGCCGGGGATATCGATTTGCTGACGCGACGCCCGGTGATCGTGACGGGCATTGCCCGCGGGCATACGCGGCTTATGCGCGTCGCCAGCTCGCGATTGCGCGAAATCTTGAGCAAGGTGCCGATGCTCAGCGAGAAACTGCTGATCGCGATCCAGGAACGGCGCCGGATGCTGACGCTGGCGGGGGTTCTGGGGCTGAAGGTGGTTGGCCCCGGGAAATGCCGCGACACGATGGTGGTGCGCGAGTTTCTCTTCAAGAATTTCGTTCCGTTCACGTGGTATGACTCAGTCTCCTCGCAGGGCACGAAGCTTCTGGCGAAATGGGGATCGCCTAAGAAAACGCCGGCAATCGAATGCGGCGATGGAAACCTGCTGTTCAATCCCGGCCTGCGGGAACTGGCGCAGAGCGCGGGCGTCTGGCGGCATTGCCCGGCGGAATCGGTCGATCTGGCGGTCGTCGGCGCGGGGCCGGCCGGAATGACGGCGGCGGTGTATGCGGCTTCCGAGGGGCTTTCGACGATCGTGCTGGACCGCCTGGGCCCCGGCGGGCAGGCGGCGGGATCGTCGAAAATCGAAAATTTTATCGGTTTTCCCAGCGGCCTGTCCGGCGCGGACCTGGCGATGCGCGGAGTGCTGCAGATGCTGAAATTTGGCGCGAAAATGGTGGCGCCGGTCACGGTGCAGCGCGTGGAGTCGCCCGCTGCTGCAAACGATTTTCACGTATTGCAACTGGACTGCGGAACCGCTCTGCGGGCCCGGACGGTGCTGATCGCGGCGGGCGTCCGCTGGCGAAAGCTCGAGGCCGAGGGGGCGGACCGATTTGAATCATCCGGAATCCATTACGCCTGCACGACAGTTGAAGCAATGCTATATGACCAGCAGGATGTAGCGGTGGTTGGCGCCGGCAATTCCGCCGGACAGGCGGCGATGTTCCTGGCGGATTGCTGCCGGAACCGCCGGGTTCACCTTCTGGTTCGCCGGCGGCTGGGGCCGGGAATGTCCGATTATCTCGTGAGCCGGATTCGCGCTGCCGCCAACATCACCGTTCACGAAGGCGTGGAGATCGCCGCCGTGCATGGCCAGCGGCGATTGGAATCGGTCACGCTCAGGGAGTTCAATCCGGACGTGGATATGCCGAGCATCGATTTATCCCCGGAGGTTTTGTCAATCTCGGCCGCTTTTGTTTTCATCGGCGCCGATCCCGGCTGCTCCTGGCTTCCCGAATCACTGGCCCGAGACAAGCTGGGCTACATTCTCACGGGAATAGACGCATTGCGATCCGGCCGCTGGCCGCTGAAGGAGCGTGAGCCGTGCCCGCTGGAGACGACGGTGCCGGGAATTCTCGCCGCCGGCGACATTCGCGCAGGCTCGACAAAACGTGTCGGCTTCGCCGTCGGCGACGGCTCGCTGGCGGTAACGTGCGTGCATAAGCTGACGGCGATTCGGAATTAGAGTATTGACGAAAAACGGCCGAACGGTCGTTAAATTGGGCGGGTTTCGGCCGATGATTTCCAATCGCGCGCTGACAGTCGCCCTGTTTTTTATAGCGCCAGAGGGCTTACTGTCACCGTCAGCGCGACAGTGAAATCGAAAATGTGAATTGCAGGGGCGATGACATGATGCGCGAGGGGCGCACTTCGCCCTCTGTAATTGGGTGCGCGGGGTGAAAGTTTTGGACGTATTTTGGGAATTCGTGCAATTTTTCCGAGATTTATTTGCTAAATCAAATCGGGATGATGGGGGGAATAAATACAAGAATTATTGCCACAGATATCAATCAGATGCACACAGATAAATCGATTGTATTAAATACAATTATCTGTGTGCATCTGATTTTCATCTGTGGCAAAAATGTATTTATCTTAATGAGATTCTGGCCCATACATCGGTGACTCATCCTGCGGGAAAACCGTCGGCGGAACCGCGCCGCCGTTCACGCGGTTAATCAGCAGATTGTCGAACAGCGCCGTGTCCCGGTCGCTTCCTTCCCCGCCGGTGATCAGGCCGGCGAGGCCATGACTGAATTCATTGTTCTGGACGGCGATCACCGCGACGTTGTCAACCAGCACCGTGATTTTCTGCTTTTCGAAACGCAGTTTGAGATTATGCCAGCGATTGAATCGCCAATGCTGGGCAGAGCCGATGGCAAGCTCGCGGTCGTGTGAGCCTTTATACCTCGAACTCGCCACATAAAGCGCGCAGCCGCCGTCGGCGTACAGCCGGGCATAATACCCATCCGGATCGTCTTCCCATCCGTTGCCGGTGTTGGTAACGCGGCCGATAACGCCCGCCCAGCCGCCGCCGTCCAGGTTGATGTCGGCGCTGATTTCGTAATCGGTCCAGTTGGAATCTCCCAGGATTGTGTAGGGCATCCACTCCGGAGCCCAGCTTTGGGCTTTTCGGGCGACAACCTGACGGAGGCACTGGCCGTTGCCGTCGGGACGATTCACGATCTCAAACACCCCGCATATATCCGCCGTGTAATGCGGCAAATAGCCCCAGCTTTTCGCTTCGCCGTAATGATCGAAGTTTTCGAAGTATGGAAATGGGAACGGTTTTTCCGGCGGGACATCGACGAAAGTTCCCTTCTGCTGGCCCGTGGTCGTGGAAAGCGAATAGATTGCATTGGGGTCGAACGTGACGGTGAATGTGCCGTCCGGGCCGGGAGTTACATCGGCCTGTCGCGCGAAATAGTCATCGCGCGTGGTACGCCAGACGCATAGCGGATGCGACGACAGCCCCGCTCCGACTTTGAATGTCACTTGCTGCGGCGATGATGCGCCAGCGGTTTCGGCGATGATGCTGTAATCGCCCCGATCGCTCTTCAGCGTGACGACGGTTCCGCCGCCGGAAAGGGCTACGCATCCGCTGCCCACATATCTCCAGCCGATTTGGGTGAACTGGCCGTAGTGCGCGTACGACCAGATGATCGGCTTGAGTGCGTAATGCCCGCTCCACGGCGATCGCGCAATCAGCGCCGGTGGCTGGTCCGCATACGGCTCAATCCCATAGGTCGAGCCCACGAGATACCAGTTGACGATCTTCGTCGCCCCGCGCGAAATGAAATCATCGTTGAACCAATGCACCGCCCCCAGGGCACATGCGAAATCGTCCGCGTAGAATCGCCCTTCGCCGTTGTAAACGTGTTCCTCGGTGTTCCAGATCGGCTTGCCAAGCCCGTCGATCGTTTCACGAATCGGCGCGGGCAGCGGCCCCATCATTAGCGTGTGGTTGCCGACAATATTCACCGCCGCGGCCAGCTCCTTATCCGTCTTAAGCTGTGGAATCCAGTCCCACATGTACTGGTTTCCGGGATTATCGAAGGCATGAATGCGAACGCCCTGCAGCCCATTGTCATCCAGCGTTCGGCGAAACAGTTTCACCCAGCTCGTGACCGCGCCCCGTTCATTCCTGCAACCAACCGCATCCAAATCCAGTCCATGATCGGCCTTGAGGCCCTTGATCCACTTGACGTAATAATCCGCCATGTCCTGGGACCAGAATTCCCCGTCGCCGATCCACCCCGGGCAGCCCCACGCGCAGGCGTCGAGCGTGAGAGCGGGATTTCGTTTCTTGGCTTCCGCCATCAGCCACCATTCGTACCCGCGAAAATAGTTCTCGTCGTTTCGCGACCGCATGTGGGTCGGCTCGGATCCCTGCGTTGAATTCCCGTCGCTGCCGACCTCGACGTAAAGCGTTTGCATCGAAGCGGCGAAATTGGGTTTGAAGAGCGTATCGAGGATTTGGGATCGCTGCGGTTCGATGTAGTCTTTCAGGAGAACGGAAGTCCCGCCGCCGCCGCTGACGGCGCCGACGCCTTCGAACAATTTCCCCGCCGTCGTGCCATCGAGACCGATCACTTGTCCCGCATCGGCCGCGAATATGCGCTTCCCATTTGCCAGAAGTGCCAGCACCCAAACGAAGTGAATAAGCGGACGCATTCGAGATCGGTTTTGCATCGCGGGTCGAAGTTACGGGTGTCTGCATGCCGCGTCAAACGGCATGTGCCAATTGATCGGTCGCCGGAGGAGTTCCCCTATTCTTTACCGTTGCCGACGGCACTCGCGAATTTTGACAGGCCAGCCAATGGCGTTCGAAGCGCTGACGCCGTTTCGCATTCGAGCCCATACCGCCAATCGGCACGACAACCGCAACCGATAAAAATATCCTAATTTACCGTCCGCAAATTCAATCACGCCGCCAACCCGATAAATCAGCCTCTCATCAATAAAACTTCCCAAAATTGCAGTTGCCCGCTTAGCTGATTGCGCAATAGAGTTATGACGGGCTATTTACAAGGAGCTTAGACCATGCTTACTCGAACCGTCAGCGTGCCCGAACTGGCCCTCATCGCCGGCACCCGCATGGCACTTGGCGCGGGAATTGGCTTGCTTCTTGCCGATCACGTCAAACCCGAGCAGCGGCGGGCCGTCGGCTGGACGCTTTTGGCCGTCGGACTGCTGACCACCGTTCCACTGGCGACAGATGTGCTGTTTCGGCATCAGGGTTCTAAAAATGGGAATCAGGATGAACATGCGTCCGGGCATCCAGGCGAGATGGTGCCCGCGAATGACACGTTTTGACTGGCACGAACGATGTCATCGAACGTCAATCGTGAATCATCGCGCGCAGCGACATAAGCAAAAACATCGCCGCATATAATTCAATCGCCAGAATAGCAAAACCCGTGAGTGCGATCGTCTGCCGGCTTAACTTTCCCTCGCGATTTGCACCGCGGATCAGCAGAACGCCAGCGCCAACCCCGATCGGCACTCGCAACAGCAGCATATTCCACAGATTCCAAAAACCTTCGGGCGGCAGGTAGCTGAAATACGCGTTGTGTGCATCATAGAGTCCCAGCCATACGAAATAATAGAGAACGT
>Ga0182015_10003611_pt1 | contig 17206 bp, 20 predicted proteins | sample 712P3MmetaG_FD_120478 | JGI IMG/M metagenome (GOLD analysis project Ga0182015, IMG submission 120478) | Permafrost microbial communities from Stordalen Mire, Sweden - 712P3M metaG | ecosystem: Environmental > Terrestrial > Soil > Wetlands > Permafrost | place: Sweden: Stordalen | collected... | reverse complement strand
GGCGACTTCTCTGAGGACGCCGGGCGCCGGGAAGGTGAGGACGCGGGACGGGGTTGCGGTGGCACTCTGTGCGAATTCGGCTTCAAGGGCGGGCCATGCGGTGTGGAGCAGGCTGTCGGAGCGCTGGACGCGGACACCGGAAGCGGAGGCGACGGCGGTGCCGAGGAGATGGAGTTCGCGGCGGGCTCGGGTGCAGGCGACGTAGAGGAGACGTTTGCGTTCCTCGTCGAAGCGCATCTGGCGTTGTTTGCGGACCCAGCGGTAAAGGGGCTCAGTGTCTTCTCCCTGAAGGCCGAGGGGGGCGACGAGGAATTCGGTTTCGCCGGGGGCCTGCGGTTCGGTGACCGATGCGGAAGTCGCATTTGAAGTCCAGGGATCGATGCGCTCGAGGGAGCAGACGAGGGGGTTCGCGTCCCCGGATGACTGGCGGTCGAGGCCAGGAACGATGACGACTTCGAAGCCGAGGCCTTTGGCTTTGTGGATGGTCATGAGCTGAATACCGCAGCGCTCGCTGACGGATGGGTCGGGTTGCGCGAAGAGCCGATTGAACTCCGCGTCGAAGGTGCTGGTGGATGGGGCGAGGCCGGTGGGCGCGACGGCGTCGAGGAGCGAGAAGAAGACCTGGGTGTTCTCGTAAGCAGCGGCATCAATGGTGGCGGGACCACCGAGGGTGCGCCAGGTGCGCTCGATCCACGAGGAGAACGAGGGGGATTCGGACTGGCGCCAGCGGAGTTCGAGGGCGCGGCGGAGGATGGCGGCGGTGCGGGCGAGGCGATGTTGGCCATCGGCGGAGAGAAGTGGCTGGTGGCGGTCGATTAATTCGAGGACGGAGAGGTCTTTGAACGCGGGGTCGTCGGAGCCGGTGAGGCGATGGAGGTCGGAGAGGGTGAGGCCGCACCATGGGGCGCGCAGGACAGAGAGCCACGCGATGCGATCCATGGGATGAAGGAGGGCGTGGGTGAGGGCGAGGAGGTCGAGAAGCTCCTGGCGCTCGGAGAGGTATTCGATTTCGACAGCGCGGAAGGGGATTTTTTTGTCGCGGAGGAGCGGGATGAGCTGCGCGAGATGATGGCGGGCGCGGACGAGAACGGCGACGCGATATTCGGCGCCGGCGGCGCGGGCTTGCTCGATGAGGGGGAGCTGGCGTTCAAGAATCCGTAGAACATCTTCGGCTTCCTGGCGCTGAGCGCTTTTGATATCGGCCTGCGTGGGTGAGCGATCTGCGATGCCGATGATTTGCGGATGGATGTGGAGGGAGGTTTCGGGCGGCGCGGGCGATGAGGATGTTGCTTCGGCGAAGCAGACGGCGGCAGCGCCCGGAGGCGCCTCTCCGGCACAGATGGCGCGGAACATTTTGTTGAGAGGATCGGTGAGGCCGCGGTGCGAACGGAAGTTGACGGAGAGTTGCACGGGGTGGCAGTGGATGCGGTTGGCGCGGTGTTCGGGTGCGGAGGCGAGGCTGAGTGGGGCGATGCCGTGATCGCGGACCTGGGTGAAGAGCTCGACCTCAGCCTGGCGAAACATATAGATGGACTGCATGGGGTCGCCTACGAGGAAGACGGTGCGATGGTGGGTGGCTTCGGCAGTTGGGTCTAAGGTGTCGGCGAAACTTTCACCCGAGCTCTCGTTCCAGGCGGCGAGGAGCGCGGAGACGAGGTCGTGCTGGCGGCGAGAGGTGTCCTGGAACTCGTCGATGAGGAGATGGCGGATGTTGCCGGTGATGTCGGCGATGCGTTCTTCGTCGGCGTGGAAGACCTGGAGGGCGGCGAGGGTGAGCTCGGTGAAGTCGACCTGATTGTGTTCGGCGAAGACGACGCTGAGTTCAGCGACGGCCTGGCGGAGAACTGTGAAGACGTTGCGGAGGGTGGTCCACTGGGCCTCGGTGTAGGAGGGCGGGGGCAGATCGCGGATGGCGCAGAGGGCGGGGAGGAGCTCGGGGGTGTGCTGAAGCCACTGCAGGAGATCCGCCATAGCGGACTTGCGCTGCTTCGCTTCGCGGCCGGTTGGGGGGAAACCCTGGCGTTTGTCGACGGATTTGCGCCATTCATTATTGCCGGTGAGAAGGAAATCGCAGACGCAGTTCCAGTGCTCGAGGGGCATTTCCGGGGAGAGGGCTTCGAGGCCGGCCAGGAGAGCGACGTTTTCATTGCCGTGAGAACAGGCGTAGTTGGCGAGTTCGAGAAGTTGGCGGACGATGGCCGGCTGGGCGCTGAGGAGACGGTGAGCTTCTGCGAGGGCGCGGTGGTTTTCACGACGAAATGGCTCCTGGAGGCGGCTGCGGGCCAGGCCCCAATCGTCTTCGGTCATTGCTTTGGAGAGCGGGAAGGTTTGCTGCCATTGGTCGCGGGTTTCGAGCATCCTGGCGATGAGGGATCCGCAATCGGAGAGGCGGTTGTCGCGGAGATCGAGAAGCTGGGCGAGGGCCTGATCGAGAGCGGCGTCGGGGCCACCGAGGCGCTCAAGGGTGCGGCGGGCTGCGCGGGCATAGAGCGAGGCTGCGTCGTCGACGGGCTGGAAGTGACCGCCGAGGCGGGCAAGGAGCGGGCGGTCATGGGCGATGCGGAGGCAGAGGGAGTCGATGGTTTCGATGGCGAGGCGCTGCGGCTGCTCGAGGATTTTCCATCCGCGACGGTCGGCGTGGGCGAGGGCGGCGCGCGCGGCGGCGGTGCGAGGGAGATCTTCGGGGGCGAAGGTGCGGCGGTTGGCTGCGGTTTCGAGGTCGCGCAGGATGCGGGAGCGCATCTCCGCAGTGGCGGCGCGGGTGAAGGTGATGGCGAGGATTTCTTCGGGCTCGTCGACGGCGGCGAGGAGGCGGAGATAGCGGAGGGTGAGGAGATCGGTTTTGCCGGAGCCGGCGGGGGCCTGAACGATGACGTTGCGGCGGATGTCGAGGGCGACTTCGCGGGCTTCGGCGTCGGCGGGGGCGTCGATGAGGAGCTCAGTCATCGGCGGTCTCCTCGTCTTCGACGGTGGTCACAAGGTTGAGCTCGGCGATGCGGCAGAGTGAGTGGAAATGGCAGTTGTCGCACGCGTGGGGCTGAGGAGCGACGGCGGCTTCGCCGTTCAGGAATTCTTCGGCGAGTTTTTCGAGGGCCTGGGCCCACTGGTCGCGTTTGGCGTCGGAATAAGGATCAGTGACGAGAGCTTTTTTGGCGCCGATGGTTGCAGAAAGCTGCGCTTGCGCGTCTCGGATGCTGCCTTCGAAGGCGATTTTGCCGGCGCGAATGCGAGCGAAAAGGATACCGCTCACGTTTTCGACGTTGCCGAAGGCGGCGTAGAGAGGGAGCTGGGGGTCATCGGGGCGGTCGCCTTGCCAGCTGGTGGTGGAGATGAGGCCGGTTTTGTAGTCGAGGAGGAGGCGGGTGTTGTCTGCGAGGAGGTCGGTGCGGTCGGCGCGGAGGTTGAGGCGGAGGTCGCCGACCTGGACGTTTTCGAGGCGCTGTTCGCAGGCTTCGACGGAGAAGGGCTGGCGTTCGGCCTCAAGGGTGAGCCAGGCTTCGATGCGGGTTTTGAGGCGGCGTTTTTCGGCGGCGAGGCAGGCTAGTTGCCACGAATCGTGGGGAGTTGAGCCGAATTGCGCGGCGATGGCGGCGTCGATGTGGGCGTGGAGGATGGTAGTGAGTTGCTTTGTAGCAATGGCGGTTACGATATCGTCGCGGGTGTGGAAGGGCGCGGGTTGAGTGGGGGAAAAGAGGCGCTGCATGACGTTATGGAGGAGCTTGCCTTTTTCCGAGGGGCTGATGCCCCACTCGGTTTCGTCGAGAGGCTGGGCGCGGAGGCGAATGGCGGCGAAGGCCTGAAAGGGACAGGCGGCCTGGTACTTGAGGACATGGGAGCCGCCGGCGTTTCGTTCGTGAGGCCAGGGCAGGATGCCGGAGTCTTCGGGGATTTCTTCGAGGTTGGGTTGTGCGGATGCGGGCCACGGCGTGGATGCGGGCTGCGGCTTAGTTTCTGCGGGAAAGAGGCTGGCGATGAGGGGCGAGGGGCGGAGCTCGGCGTCTTTATCGCGCTGGGCGTAGCTGAAGACGACTTGGGGTGCGGAGTTGAGCAGTCGCGCGGTGACTTTGTGGGCGAGGTTCCAGTCGTCCTCAGGAGTGGCGTGGGGCATTTGGAATTTGCGCTGCGTGGAGGCGGGAAGCAGCGGATGGAAGCGGCCGCGCGCGGGCCATGTGGCGTCGTCGGTGTTCATGAACCAAATGGCGTCGAATTGCTGGCCGGAGGATGCGAGCGGGCCCATGATCTGGATGGGGGCGTCCTGGGATTCGGGGGCGAAGATGGTTTCAAGTGCGTGGCGCTCGAGGATTTTCAGAAAGTCGGGGTAGCTGGGCAGCGCGCCGTCGAAGTCGAGGAGGGCGATATCGTCGAGGAGGCGTTGCCAACGCTGCAGGGCCTGGAATTGCAAGGAGTCGGCGGGACGTTGGCCGGGCCAGGCGATGCGGTCGAGGAGAAGTTGCACGAGCTCGGTCCACGCGGAGGGTTGGCGATCGGTAGTGGGGATTTGATGGGCTTCGACGGCGCGTGCGTACTCGTAGATGTGATTCTGGAGGGAGCGGAGGGCGGGGAATTTGAGGAGCGACTCGCGGAAGGCGGCGAGAGAGCGCTCGGGAGAAAGCAGGCCGTAGCGGCGCTGGCGGCCGTCGTGATTGGCGAGGGCGAGGTGATTTGTAACGGTGTCTGCGACGAATCCTGAGAGCATGAGCCATGAGATTTCTTCTTCGTGAAGGGGCTCGGCGATCCAGCGCAGGAGCAGGAGCGCGGCGCGGATGGCGGGGACGTCGGCGAGTGGCAGGCCCAGTGAGAATTCCCACGGCAGGAGGGATGAGGGCTGGCGGATGTCTTCGGTCGCGGGCATGAGGATGCGGCGGAAGGCGCGGTCGATCTCGCCGCGGGCGCTCGCAATGGCGGGGACGATGATGGCGATGCGGGCGGTGGGATTCTCGAGGAGAAGGTCGCGGGCCCAGTTGGCGGCGGCGGCGATTTCTTCACGCTGATCGGACGCCGCGATCCATGCTGGGATTGGGGTACGGCTGGGTTCGTGGCTATCCGGCGCGAAGGTGTTGATTGTGGCTCGGGATTGGAGAGCGGCGAGGAAGGCTTCCTGAGCGGGGGTGATGCGGTCGAAGCCGGTGAGGACGATTTCGGGCGGGAGGGTCAGACTCTCGATGGCCGGGACGAGGGTTGATTCGAGCTGGCTGGCGCTTAACCAGTTGTGGCGGGTGCAGATGCGTTCGAAATTGTCGGCCCACTGGCGGAAATGCTCGGCGTCGGTTTCCTGCCAGGTCGTGCGACGGGCGGAGTGGGCGTTGTATGCGGAGAGGAGGGACCAGGCTTCAGCGGCGAGCGCGGCCATGGATTCAGGCGAGACGACGGGTGCGTTGTCGTTGCGCTGGATGCGGGTCCAGAGGGTACGTTCCTGGAGCAGTGTGAGGAGAATGGGCGCGTTGGGAGTGGAGAAGGCATGGTCGCGCCAGAGATCGCGCAGCCAGGAATCCCAGTCGCGGATGGCGGGCGAAGGCCAGATGGTGTGGCCGGCGGTGCGCTGGTCTTCGGCAAATCGGAGTTCGAGGACACGAGCGGCGCGGGGGCTGGCGGCGACGATGGTGGCGCCGCGCCGGAGCGCATCGGCGATAGGGCGGGCCAGCGGCACGGGGGGATACCCCAAGTGTAAACTGGCGGGTGAAGCGACTACGTGCTGCTATTTTCACCGCTGCGGTTTTGGCGGTGGTTGTGTTTTTTGGGGGGTGTCGCCGAGCGGAGAAACCTGATGTGGGGCAGCAGCAGGCGGGGGTGAAGAAATATCACATCCGCGGGATTGTGGTTTCGAGCGATGCGAAGACAGGTGCGGTGACGGTGGATACGGACGCGATCCGTGGATATATGGATGCGATGACGATGCCGTACACGCTGGCGCAACCGAATATCGCGAGCGAGCTGCATCCTGGGGACACGATTACGGCGACGCTGACGGCGAGCGTGGACGCGGATGTGCTGGACGAGATTGTGGTGGTGGCGCAGGCGAGGCCCGATTACAAACCGGCGGTGACGTACAACGATCTGGAGCCGGGCGAGGTGGTTCCGGATTTCGCGTTTCGGAATCAGAGTGGGCGGGTGGTGCGGCTGGGACAGTGGCGGGGGAAGGTGGTGCTGCTGACGTTTATCTATACGCGGTGTCCGCTGCCGAATTTCTGCGTGCGGATGAGCCGGAATTTTGCGGAGATTGATAAGGAGTTGGAGAAGGATCCAAAGCTGTATGCGAAGACGCACCTGCTGAGCGTGAGTTTCGATCCGAAGTACGACACGCCGGCGGTGCTGCGGAGTTACGGTGGGGCGTACACGGGGAATTTCATGAAGGAGACGTTTGCGCACTGGGACTTTGCTGCCCCCACGGAGCAGGAGTTGCCAAAGGTGCTGGAGTTTTTCGATGTGGGGGCGACGCCAGAGAAGGACCGGACGATTACGCATTCGTTGTCGACGGTGGTGATAGGGCCGGATGGGAAGGTTGTGAAGTGGTATCCGGGGAACGAGTGGACGGTGGACCAGGTGATGGGAGATGTGCGGAAGCTGGCGGGTTAGCGATTTGGGTATGATAGGTGGAGTGGTCTGACCACATTCTACTCTGGCGGCTTTCTTGTGGATTGGTTCAATGGCGGATCGCATAGAAGGCGGAGCGGGAATGGAAACCCCATCCCTCAGCGGCTATAAAACGGCTTTCCGTCTGAGCATTCACGGAACGACCTAACAACTTGCGGAAAAATAGGCATGGACGAAGTTGAGACCGTGCCTTTTTCAAAATGGTGCACGGCAGTACTTAGGGGCGAATCCGGAATAGGGTTGCGTTGACTGTTCGAGTGGCTGGGGAGTTTGCTTCTTGCCATGGGGTGAACCTGGCGTTCGCTGGGTTGGGGGTGGGCAGGGTTGGGTTGTTTTTCGCAAACCTGTGAAGTCGTGCCCCTTCAGAGGAAGCGGCGCGATTGAAGCTATGCAAGGAGAAGCTGGCGGCGTTCCGTCACACCGTTCCGAACGTCTGAAAGCAAGGAAAGGCGAACAAAACGATGAGTGGGCTGAGAACAAAGACGACGCTGGGTTCCATCACACGGTGCTGAAATTCTGAAAACCACGGCGGTGAAATTCTGAAAACGAGGAAAGGGCGAACGAAACGATGAGTGGGCTGACGATTCGCAAAGAGGGAGAGCTGGATTTCTTGTCGCTGGGGGCGCTGGTGCACCGGCTGGATCCGGGGATCATTCCGTTTCGCAAGGCGACGGAGTGCGCGATCCACGTGAGCGGGGGCGAGTTCAATGTGGCGGCGAATTTGTCGGATTGTTTTGGGATGAAGACGGGGATTGCTTCGGCGATGGTGGATTATCCGATCGGCGATTTGATTGCAGAGCGGGTGCGGGCGATGGGGGTACGGCCGTTTTATCGGCACTTCAAGCACGATGGTGTGACCGGGCCGAATATGGCGACGGTATACAGCGATCGCGGGTTCGGAGTGCGGGCGCCGGTGGTGTTCTACAACCGAGCGAATGAGGCGGCGGCGCAGCTGAAGCCTGGGGATTTTGACTGGAAGAAGATTTTTGCAGGCGGGGTGCGGTGGGTGCACTGTGGGGGAATTTTTGCGGCGCTGTCGCCGACGACAGGGCAGCTGGCGGTGGAGATGATGACGGCCGCGAAGAATGCAGGCGCGGTGACGTCGTTCGATCTGAATTTTCGTGAAAAGCTGTGGAAGATCTCAGGAGGCGCGGATCGCGCGGTGGAGGTGATCGCGCGGATTGTGGAGCACGTGGATGTGCTGGTGGGCAACGAAGAGGATTTGCAGAAGGGGCTGGGGATTGCGGGGCCGGAGGTTGCGGCCAAGTCGAAGCTCGATTCGAGCGTGTTTGTGGGGATGATCGACAAGGTGGTGAAAAAGCACAGCCAGGTGAAGGTGGTGGCGACGACGCTGCGCGAGGTGCATTCGACGAATCGACACAGCTGGAGCGCGGTGGCGTGGATCGATGGGAATACGTACACGGCGCCGACGGCGGAGCTGGATGTTTACGATCGCGTAGGTGGCGGGGATGGGTTCGCGGCTGGATTTTTCTATGGGCTGCTGACGGGCGCTGGTCCGGAAGAAGCGGTGAAGCTGGGATGGGCGCATGGGGCGCTGCTGACTACGTTTCCCGGGGACACGACGATGGCGACGCTCGATCAGGTGCGGGCGTTTGCGAAGGGCGGGTCGGCGCGGATACAGCGGTGAGGCAAGGCACAGGCAATAGGGAATAGGCAACAGGGAGAAGCCGGCGGCCTCTCCGGTAGACTGGGACAACGGACCGGAGGACGCATGGCTAAGGTGACGATTCTGTTCGGGGTGTTGCTGTTCCTGCTTGGGGTGGTGGTGTGGGTTGCGACTGGCAGGCATGCACCTACGGCGCTGATTCCGGCGTACGTCGGAATAGTGTTGAGCATCCTGGGCCTGCTGGCGAGAACAGAGAACCAGAAGCGGCGCATGCTGGTGATGCACATCGCGGTGACGCTGGCGCTGCTGGGATTTCTGGGAACTGCGAAGAGCATCTGGGATTTTATCGAGCTGGAGCGGGGCGAACCGTTTGCGCGGCCGATTGCGGTCGAGGATAAGGCCGTGATGTCGGTGATGCTGCTGATTTATGTGCTTCTTTGCGTGCGGTCGTTCATCAAGGCGAGGAGACAGCCGGTGGATCCGGTAGGCAGTAGCCGGTAGCCGGTGGCGAGAAACGAGTAGCCGGGAGCTGGGAGCGAGTGAGCAGGCGAGCTGGTTGATTTTTTTATGGCAATGGGTTCGATTCCGAGAATGAATGCGGAGCGTGGCGGCAGAGGCGCGCGAGCGCGGGCCGGCGCGGACGTGCCGAAGAAGAAGGCGGACCTGAAGAAGGTGATGCCGGAGATCTGGAAGCTGGTGCGGCCACGGCGATGGCTGCTGGGGTTCGGATTTTTCCTGATGGCGATCAACCGCGTAGCGGGGCTGGTGCTGCCGTTCTCGACAAAGTTTCTGATCGACAAGGTTTTGCCGAAGAGCGGCAATCCGCATTTGTTGCTGCCGCTGGTGGGGCTGGTGTTTACGACTACGGCGATCCAGGCGCTTACTTCGTTTTCACTGACGCAGCTATTGTCGAAGGAGGCGCAGCGGATGATCACCGAGCTGCGGCAGCAGGTGCAGCAGCATGTGGGGCGGCTGTCGGTGGCCTTCTACGATGCGAACCGGACGGGGCTTTTGGTTTCGCGGATCATGAACGATGTGGAGGGCGTGCGGAACCTGATCGGGACGGGGCTGGTGGAGTTTGTGGGTGGGATGCTTACGGCGGGGTTGGTGTTCGGCTATCTGGTGTATTCGAACACGAAGATGACGCTGATCGTGTTTGCGGTGGTGGGGATTTTTGTGGTGGTGCTGCAGCGCGCTTTCAAGACCATCCGGCCGATTTTCCGGGAGCGGGCGAAGATTACCGGTGAGGTGACGGGGCGGCTGACCGAGTCGCTGGGCGGGGTGCGCGTGGTGAAGGGGTACCACGCGGAGAAGCGCGAGGCGGGTGTATTTACGCTGGGGGTTCTGCGGCTGCTGGATAACGTAATGAAGTCGCTGACGGCGACGAGCCTGCTGAGTCTGGCGGCGACGACGGTGCTGGGCATTGTTGGGGGCCTGGTGATGCTGATCGGCGGGCATCAGGTGATCGCGGGCCGGATGTCGACGGGCGGTTATTTCCAGTACACGATGCTGCTGGCATACATGATCGCGCCCATTTTCCAGATTGTGAATATCGGGACGCAGCTGACGGAGGCGGTGGCCGGGCTGGATCGGACGATGGAGATTCTTGGGGAGAAGGACGAATTTGCCGATCCGGCGCGGGTGGTGACGCTCGCCGAGATTGTGGGCGAGGTGCGATTCGCAGATGTGGAGTTTGCGTATGAGAAGGACAAGCCGGTGCTGCACGGGATTTCGTTTGAGGCGCAGCCGGGAACGGTGACGGCGCTGGTGGGGTCGTCGGGATCGGGGAAGTCAACGATCATCAGCCTGATTTGCGCGTTTCATAAGCCGGATTCGGGGCAGGTGCTGGTGGATGGTATTGATTTGTCGACGGTGCGGCTGGACAGCTATCGATCGCAGCTGGGGGTGGTGCTGCAGGAGTCGTTTTTGTTCGATGGGACGATTAAGGAGAACGTGATGTTCTCGCATCCGGAGGCGACGGCGGAGGAGTTTTTGTCGGCGTGCCGGATTGCGCGGGTGGATGAATTTGCAGAGCGGTTCCCGGAAGGATACGACACGATCGTTGGCGAGCGCGGGGTGAAGCTGTCGGGCGGGCAGCGGCAGCGGCTGTCGATTGCGCGGGCGATTCTGGCGAGCCCGCGGATTCTGATTCTGGATGAGGCGACGTCGTCGCTCGATTCGGAGTCGGAGGCGATGATCCAGCACGGGCTGAGCTACCTGATGCAGGGGCGGACGACGTTTGTGATCGCGCACCGGTTGTCGACGATCCGTCGGGCGGAGCAGATATTGGTGGTGGAAGGCGGGCTGATCGTGGAGCGGGGGACGCATGCGAGCCTGTACGCGATGGGCGGGCGGTATTACGACCTGTACACGCGGCAACATGGGCTGGAGGATAATCTGTTTCTGGCGCCAGGCGAAGGGGATGTGGTGGAGGAGACAAAGTAGGCGCGGCGGGGACTGGATTTCCACAGACCAGCAGATGCGGACGGGTTCTCAAGATCGACTAACTCTAGTTTTTTGTTAGTAGCGCTCCGCTGATCGGGGAGTTTTTGCGGGAAATTGCATGTCTCAAGACGTGGGGCAGATGTCCCGATTGCCCCGACTTGCCCTTGCGTGTCTACTATCGCGCTCTGTGGGGATCATGCAAGGGCGCACCTTCAAGCAGCGCCTGGTTCGAGCATAGGCGCCGCGAATTCTTGCTATGTGAAGGTGGGGAAGACGTTTTGGCGACGGTTCTCTCCTGTTTTTCCCGCAAGGCTTTGATGTCCACAAGCTTGCATTCAAACGAAGACAGCTTTCGGGGTGCACTCGACGCCTCTGGGTGAATGATTCGCAGCAAATTAAGGTTGGATATCGAGTCTGGTCATATAAGGTTGGATGGGAGACAGGGCTTCTATGCATAGATTGGGTCGGGTTTTCACGGTAGCGGCGATTGCGATTTTGTTGGCGGGCTGCTCGTCAGGGTCAAAGACGGCGTCCGCAGCGGTGGGTGGGTCGACTGAGGGGTCGGCAACGCCATCGGGAGGGAAGGCCGGGGGTGCGACGTATGTGAGCGGGAGTCCGCTTTCGAATCAGCTGACGACGGCGACGATCACGGACCCGTCGCTGGGCGGGATTGTTGCGGCGACGCTGACGATACCGGCGGGGTGGAAGCTGCAGGGGATCGAGATGATCAGCCCGTGCACGTTTTCTCCGTGGCCGGTGATTCGGGCCTACTCGCAGGATGGGTTGATGCAGTATCGGATTGAGCCCGTGTTCGGATGGCAGTGGCACCCCAACGCGAGAGGCACGTTTAACACCGGATGCGCGAATATTTCCGGGCCGATGTCGGCGGCAAATTTTCTGCAGTATTACCTGGGGACGATGCAGGGCGGCGTGCACGTGGTGGGGACGATGGCGGTGGCGCCGGCGTATCAGCAGTGGGCGCAGGGGCTGGCCTCGCAGAAGAACCAGATGAGCAGCAGTGCGCCGGCAGCGATGCAGACGCAGAACACAGCGGACACGGCGGCGCTGCGGATTGAGGCGGTGAACGGGTCGTTCGTGGTGGAGGAGCGGTTGCGGACGGTGGTGGAGTGCTCGATGAACAATGATCGGAGCACGGCCATGAGCAATGCCCTGTCCGGGGGCACGTGCTGGGCGCGGGTGGATGTGCTGACGGCGCCGCAGGGGCAACTGGATGCGCTGGTGCAGCTGGTGGACAGCAACAATCTGCCGCATGGGGTGAATACGGCGCAGTGGATGCAGGCGGCGCTCGCGCGGCAGCAGCGGCAGGGCGCGCAGGCGCTGGCGGCGCTGACCGCGCAGGAAAAGCAGGAGAGCGCGATGCTCTACCAGCAGTTCCAGCAGATCATGCAGAGGTCGCAGCAGGAACATGCGGCGTTTATGCAGCAGCAGGAGTCGCAGTTCGAGAGCGCGATGAACAATGCAAACGCGTCGATGAATGCACAGAGCACTGCGGCTTCGGACTGGGTGGATTATTCTCTGGATCAGCAGACGGTGGCGGGTCCAAATGGGACGGCCAAGGTTTCAAGTGCGTACTCACAGACGTGGACGAACGGCAGCCAGTGGTATCAGACGAACGATCCAAACACGAACCCGAATGGGTTTCTGCAGGGTAACTGGACGCTGACGACGCAGGTGCACGGCAACGGGCAACCAAAGTGAGACGCGGGGATTGAAGTAATGCATTGTTTTCTCAGATTGGCGATTTCAAGAACGCGGATGCAGGGGGAGTTCCTATGAAATCGGCCCAGGGATTGTTGCCTACGAATCGACAGGTCGCGCGCGCGTTGCCCGGCCATTCTCCAAACGTGAAACTGCTGGTGAAGGTGACGCTGCTTTGCGGGGTCACGATGCTGATGCTGTTGCTAAGAGCCCGATAACACCAATGTGGTGGTGACGGCGGCGAGGTCCGCTGATACCTTTTGCGAGGTTCCGCACTCACAACGCCAGCGTTGGCGGGGCGCTGCCCCGGTGCGGCTGAGCGCGAGATGCAACGTCTATGATGGAGCGAGCTTTCACCTGAATTGCCGGAAATGATGTTCCGGCAGAGGAGAGAACGAGTGGCCGATCTGATGAGGACTTCCAACCCGACCCTGAACGACAAGGTGTTCAAGGGACTATCCGGCGCGGTGGGCGAGACGATGACGCTGGAGGGGACGGTCAACAAGACCGGGATCCTGCTGCTGTGCGCGGTGGCGACGGCGGCGTGGACGTGGCATCTGGCGATGAATCCGGAAACGTTGCCGCTGGATTATGCGCTGCTGGTGGTGGGATTGGTGGGTGGATTGATTTTCGCGCTGGTGACCACATTCAAGAAGGCGTGGTCGCCGGTGACGGCGCCGATGTACGCGCTGCTGGAAGGTTTGGTGCTGGGCGGGCTGTCGGCGACGCTGGAAGTTCGGTATCCGGGGATTGCGATAGAGTCGGTGTGCCTGACGTTTGGGACCATGTTCGTACTGTTGCTGGCATACCGGTCGGGGATGATCAAGGTGACGCAGAAATTTCGGCTGGGCATCATCGCGGCGACGGGGGCGATTTTTCTGTTCTACATGATGGAGATGTTGCTGGGATTCTTCGGCATCCGGTTCGGAGCGGTGAATGGGTCGGGACCACTGGGAATCGGGATCAGTCTGGTGATTGTGTGCGTGGCGGCGCTGAACCTGGTGCTGGATTTCGATTTCATCGAGCGCGGCGTGGAGGCTGGTGCGCCAAAGTATATGGAGTGGTACGGCGCGTTTGGGCTGATGGTGACGCTGGTGTGGCTGTATCTGGAGATGCTGCGGTTGCTGGCGAAGATGCGGCGGCGGTAGAGCGGGAAAGTGCGCTTCATGCCTGTCGCTCTTTCAGACACAAGGATAACTCGGGATGAAAAAAGCAAATGCAGGTCCTTCGACTACGGTCGCCTTTGGCGACCTTCGCTCAGGATGACCGCTTCTGCGGCGCGGAGGTCTTCTTCGGTGTCGACGCCGATGGTGTCGGCGGGGGCTGGGGCGACGTGGATGTCGATGCCGTTATCGAGGAGGCGGAGCTGCTCGAGGTGCTCGACGCGCTCGATCCATGAGGGAGGGAGCGACGCAAATTTTTCGAGAGCTGCTTTGCGATAGGCGTAGACGCCGAGGTGCTTGCGGTATCCGGCAAAGCCTCCGTCGCGATCGAAGGGGATGGTGGAGCGGGAAAAGTAAAGGGCGCGATCGTCGCTGGCGGTGACGACTTTGACGGCGTTGGGATTGGCGATGTCGGCGGCGGGGCAGCGGACGGCGAGGGTGGCGACCTGGACTTCGGGGCGCTCGAAGAGTTTGAGCATCGGCGTGAAGTGATCGGGGGTGAGGAGCGGCTCGTCGCCCTGGATGTTGACGTAGATGTCGGCGGGGATGGACTGAGCGACGGCGTAGACGCGGTCGGTGCCGCTGGGGCAATCCTCGGGGGTAAAGACGGCGGGGAGCGAGTGGGCCTGGGCGAAGTTGAGGACCTCGTCGGAGTCGGTGGCGATGAGGACCTGGTCGAGGAGGGGACAGGCGCGGGCGGCGCGATAGACCCAGGCGATCATGGGCTCGCCGGCAATTTCGCGAAGGACTTTGCGGGGCAGGCGGGTGGAGCCGAGGCGGGCGGGGATGACGGCGAGAACGTGGCCGAAGCTAGAGGGCAAGGGGTAATTCCCGGAGCCGCCTTCGGGCCTCTTTGAGTTCGGCTAGCCAGGCTGCGCGTTCGGAGTCCGGCAAGCTGATGGTTGAAAGAATCCTGGCAAGGTCTTTTCCGGTGCAGACCTTCTCCATGACTGGAAAGTTGGGCTGGACTGGGGCAGGCCGCCGGCCGGTCGAGTTGTCCCTGTGAGCCATGAACCGATTGTAGCGTTTGTGTTTTCCGTCCCTTGCTCCGCATCAAATTGCGCATCATTTGATGCTAAGATTGATGGCGGAGGCTCGAGATGCGAACGACGGTAACGCTGGACGATGAATTGTTGGCGAAAGCGCAGAAGTATACGGGTATTGAAGAGAAGGCTGCGCTGGTGAACGTGGCGCTCAAGGCGCTTGTGGAACGCGAGGCAGCGCGCAGACTGGCGCGGCTGGGCGGTTCGGCGCCCGGACTAAAAGCGCCACCTCGCCGAAGGCCCAGGGTCGCATGATTCTGGCGGACACTTCGGTGTGGATCGATCACCTGAACGTGCACGATCGGATGCTTGTCCGGCTGTTGGAGGCTTCAGTTTGCCAATGTTGCTGCGGACAAAGAAGTGTTGCTACTGATCGAGGACTGGCGCCTGTTTGGGATTGGGATCGGGTATATGGATGCGCATCTGCTGGCGTCGGTGCTGCTGACTCCCGAGACACGGCTTTGGACCCGGGATAAGAGGCTTCGGGAAATCGCGAGGCAGCTTTCGCTGGATGCGAAGCAGCATTAGCGTGTTGGTGAAGTTCTCGCGGTGGCACTTACAGCGTTGTCACGATTCGGAACATGACCCGTCCGGGCGGTTGCGCCGTTGCGGTGCGGGACGGTAGTGTGATCGGTGGAGAACGCATGGCATCCGAGACCACGATTAATCCGAATTTAGAGACGATTCTGCGCGAGCACCGGGTGTTTCCGCCGCCCGAGGAGTTTGCGAAGAGCGCGCACATCCACAGCCTGGCGGAGTACCAGCGGATGTATCAGCGGTCGGTGTCGGATCCCGAGGGATTTTGGGCCGAAGCTGCGCGGGAGCTGCACTGGTTTGGGCCGTGGACGAAGGTTCTGGAGTGGGATCTGCCGTGGGCGAAGTGGTTTGTGGGCGGCAAAATCAACCTTTGTTACAACTGCGTGGATCGGCATGTCGCCAGCGGGCGCGGGGAAAAGACGGCGATTCTGTGGGAGGGTGAGCCGGGCGAGGTGCGGCGGCTGAGTTTCCGCGAGCTGCACGCAGAGGTGCAGCGGTTTGCGAATGCGCTGAAGGGGCTGAGAATTAAGAAGGGCGATCGCGTTGCAGTTTACATGGGGATGGCGCCGGAGCTGGCGATTGCGATCCTGGCTTGTGCGCGGATTGGCGCGGTGCATTCGGTGATTTTTGGCGGGTTTGCGGCAAACGCGATTGTGGATCGGGTGAACGATGCGCAGTGCGTGGCGATTCTGACGCAGGACACTTCGTATCGACGCGGCAATGAGGTGAAGCTGAAGGCGACGGTGGATGAGGCGGTCGGCCAATGCCCGACGGTGAAGAGTGTGGTAGTGTACCGGCGGTCGGGATCGGAGGTCGCGATGCAGGCTGGGCGCGACCACTGGTGGCATGAGCTGATGGCCGCGGCGGAGGCGGAGTGTCCGGCGGAGGAGTTGGATGCCGAGGATCCGCTGTACATCCTGTATACATCGGGGACAACGGGAAAGCCGAAGGGTCTGGTACACACGACGGGCGGCTACTCGGTGCAGACGTATCTGACGAGCAAGTACATTTTCGATCTGCGCGAGGACGATGTTTACTGGTGCACGGCGGATATTGGCTGGGTAACGGGGCACTCGTATGTGGTGTACGGGATTTTGCAGAACGGAGCGACGACGCTGATGTACGAGGGTGCGCCGAATCATCCGCAGCCGGACCGGTTCTGGAAGATTATCGACGACCACAAGGTCACGGTTTTCTACACGGCGCCGACGGCGATTCGCGCGTTCATTAAGTGGGGCGATGAGTATCCGGCAAAGCACGATATGAGCACGCTGCGGCTGCTGGGGACGGTAGGCGAGCCGATTAATCCTGAAGCGTGGATCTGGTATCGGGAGGTAATCGGCAAGGGGAAGTGCCCGATTGTGGATACGTGGTGGCAGACGGAGACGGGCGGGATCATGATTTCGCCGATTCCAGGGGCGGTGGCGGCGAAACCGGGGTCGGCGACGCGGCCGTTTTTTGGAATTGTGCCGGAGGTTGTTACAAAAGAGGGCGATCCGGTGCCGGCGGGGCAGGGCGGGCTGCTGGTGATCCGGAAGCCATGGCCTGGGATGGCGCGGACGATCTGGGGCGATGCGGATCGGTATGTGAAGCAGTACTGGACGGAGATTCCGGGGTCGTATTTCACGGGCGACGGCGCGCGCATGGATGAGGACGGGTATTTCTGGCTGATGGGGCGGGTCGATGACGTGATCAACGTAAGCGGGCACCGGCTGGGGACGATGGAAGTGGAGTCGGCGCTGGTGGCGCATGCGAAGGTGGCGGAGGCGGCGGTGGTGGGTCGTCCTGACGAGCTGAAGGGGCAGGCGATATCGGCGTTTGTGACGCTCGAGGGTGGATACCAGCCGACCAAGGAGCTGAAGGACGAGCTGCGGGCCTGGGTGGCGAAGGAGATTGGGTCGCTGGCGCGGCCGGACGATATTCGATTCACAGACCAGTTGCCGAAGACGCGGTCGGGGAAGATCATGCGGCGGCTGCTGCGGGAGATGGCGACCCATGGGGAGATCAGGGGGGATGTGACGACGCTGGAGGACTTCTCGGTCATTGCGAAGCTGCGGGAGCAGGAGGAGTAACGGGCAGGG